>JAABUS010005851.1_pt1 | contig 15627 bp, 12 predicted proteins | sample 5560161 | NCBI WGS metagenome assembly JAABUS01 (sample SAMN10711885, study PRJNA513376) | rock metagenome | isolation source: Antarctica rocks | place: Antarctica: Victoria Land, Trio Nunatak nord | collected 2016-01-04
GCGCGAGTTCCATCCGGCGGCCCTGGTCGCGTTCGGTGAGGAGCTGGCCGGCCGTGATGCCTTGGCGGTGCTGATACTCGCCTCGACCCCCGCGGCGGCCCGGGCGCTGACACCGGCCCGGGTTAAGCCCGGATGCACCGTCGTAGCGGGGGCTTGGGTGTGCCGTGAAGCGAGACTGCCCTTGCGTGGTGGGAGAATCGGACTTCTCTAGGGTTCGATCCTGTCCATGACGAAGGGCATCTCGTAGATGCGATTATTCCATGCCGATCCGGTGCGGTCAGCGGTATTTGATGAGCCGAATCTCGTGTCGTGCGCCGGGCTGGTCCCGGTGCTGGCCCTGGCGCAGCGCGCCGGGCTGATCTCGTTGGCTCAGGAGCGGTTGACGGTGCCCGCCGGGCCCGGCCACGCCGCCGGGCTGAAGGTGTCGGCGCTGGTCGCGGGCATGGTCGCCGGGGCGGACTCGATCAGCGACATGGGTCTGCTGCGGCACGGGGGGATGGGCCGGCTGTTCGCTGGGGTGCGCGCCCCGTCGACGCTCGGGACGTTCCTGCGGGCGTTCACCTTCGGCCATGTCCGCCAACTCGACGCCGTCGGCTCGCGGTTCCTGGGCGCCCTGGCCGCCCAGGCGCCGCTGCTGCCGGGCGTGGACGAGTTCGCGTTCCTCGACATCGACGACACCGTCAAGGCCACCCACGATTATCAGAAACAGGGCACCGGCTACGGCTACACCGGCGTCAAAGGGTTGAACGCTCTCATCGCGACCGTGTCCACGCCCCTGTGTGCGCCGGTGATCGTGGCGACCCGGCTGCGCAAAGGCTCCACCAATTCGACTCGTGGCGCTGCCCGCATCGTCGCCGACGCTCTGAAAACCGCCCACGGGTGTGGCGCCGGCGGGGTCGTGGTCCTCCGGGCCGACTCGGCCTAATACGGGCGAGACGTCATCGCAGCGGCCCGCCGAGGCGGTGCCCGGTTCTCGATCACCGCCCGCAAAGACCCCGCCATTGTCACGGCAATCGCGGCGATCGGAGACGACGGGTGGACCCAGATCCGCTACCCGCAGGCGGTCTTCGACGAACAACTGCAGCAGTGGATCTCCGACGCAGAGGTCGCCGAGGTGCCGTTCACCGCCTTCACCTCCCGAGGCAAAGCCGAACAGGTCACCGCCCGACTGATCGTGCGCCGGGTCCGCGACGCCAACCCCGCCCACACCGTCACCAACGACCAGGGTGAACTCTTCCCGGCCTGGCGCCACCACGCCGTCTTCACCGACTCACCCCAACCCCTGGTCGACGCAGAGGCTGACCACCGCCGGCACGCCGTCATCGAACAAGTCCACGCCGACCTCAAAGCAGGGCCGTTGGCGCACCTGCCCTGCGGGTCCTTCGCCGCGAACAGCGCGTGGCTGGTCCTCGCCGCGATCGCGTTCAACCTGACCCGCGCCGCCGGCACCCTCGCCGGCACATCCCACGCCCGGGCAGTCACGGCCACCATCCGGGCTCAGCTGATCAACGTCCCCGCCCGGATCAGCCGCTCAGCACGCCGAACCGCCCTCCGAATGCCCACCGGCTGGCCCTGGCGGCATGCCTTCGACACGGTATTCGCCGCTGCACTCAGCCCGCCCTCCCCAGCCTGAAACCGAAACCACCAGCCCCAGGGCGCGACCGGAAGACCACGTGGAAAAGCCGGGCACACCGGCAACACCGACCTGCCCAGCAACCAGAACCCCGAGCTCGGATTCAGAAACCGATCACACAATCAACCACGGTGCATCCGGGTTAAGACACTGCTGCCTCGCGCCGGACGGCAACGCAACCTCGACACCACCGCTACCCGGATCGTCCAAGCGCTGCGCAGCGAGCAGCTCGGCCTGTCCGATGCTCTCACCGGCGCCTACGGCGCCAGCATGCGTTCCCTGGTCGCGGTCATCACCACCATGGTCGCCCAGATCAGCGTGCTCGAGGCTGAGGTGAACCGGTGTTTTGGTTAGCACCCGGACGCTGACATCATCACCAGCCAACCCGGCCTCGGTGTCGTGCCCGGGTGCCCGCGTCGGTGTCGAACTGCTCGGCCAGCTCGTTGAGAACGTCGATCCACTCCGCGTGCCGCGGACGCGCAGGAGGCGGTGCCGGCTTCTCGACGGGAATCTCGATGCGCCGTTCGACTACCTGAACCACGGAGCGACCTGACGTGGCCCGCTGGTGGTTCGGGTCGAGCCGGTCACGGTGCTGGCTGGTGTGCGCGACCCGGATGGCGTCGAGGTCAAAGAAGTAGCTCGGCCGCTTGACGAAGACGGGCCGCACCTTGGGATGTGTGGGTGGAGTAGCTGTCGGCGACGTTGAGCCACAGGCCGCCAGAGCGCACCAGCAGCCGCCGGGCTTGCTGGGTGACGGCGCGCAGGCTGGACACGGAGTGCTCGACGTGGTCTTCGAGGCCGCGCTGGCCGTCGACTTGGTAGTCGCGCAGCCGGAAGTACGGCGGGCTGGTCAGCACCATGTCAACGCTGCCGTCGGGCAGCTGGCGCAACTGCTGCAGTACGTCGCCGATCAGAACCTGGTTACGAGGCGCGGTCATAGCGCATTGCCTCCAACAATCAGTGCAGGCAATGTGGTCGGGGTGCAGACCCGGTAGAGGGCGTTGTCGAGGCTTCGGCTGGTCGCAACCGAGCTTGTCGGCCTGGGCGTCATCCGGCACCACCCAGACCACCAGCGGAAAGACACCGAGCCGGTCTTGTTCCGCGCCGGTGCGGCGGTAGGCCTCGTACTGGACACACTTCTTCAGCAACGTCGGCATGCTCTCGGTGGCCCGGTCGATTTCACAGAACCAGTGGTCTTCGTAGTCACCGCTGGCCGTCACGGCGTAGAGGTCGGGCTTCAAGGTGTCACGGCTGCCGCTGAGCGCCAGGAAGGACCGCCAACAGTCCGGCTCGGTCGCGACGCGCAGCAGCTCAATGCGCCGCTGGCGGCCAGGGCGCGCAGCACCAGGTGGCTGCCCGCAACGGCCAGGCAGTGTTCGAGGTAGCGAAGCGACGGTTCCTTACGGTGGCCACGCGGCCGATCGTCGCCAGCATTGAGCCGCAGCAACTGGTCACCGACCGGCCCGACGCGCCAGACGAAGGAAGCCGAACCGGACCGGACGCCGCCGATGCGGCGGTCAAGATGGTCAATGACACGTAAGTGGTAAAGACGGTGCAGCACCCGGCGACAGATTCGAGAGGCAGCCGGCGTCACATGATCGGCGAAGTGCAAGCGCTGCAGCTGCTCGGTCGTCAGGAAGTGATGGGCTTGCAGGCTGGTCAGGATCGACCGGTCACTCAGGCCACGCTCGATGCGCTCGGCCTGCCCTCGGCTGCGGCGCTGACTACCCCTGCAGCCTTCGGCGCGGCGCGTTCGGCGGGAGAAAGTGCAGTACCGGAAAGGGCACTACTTTCAGGCGCACTAATCCGCCCCAGGGCCGCATCCTCGGTGGGTCGGTGCCTGCTTGACGCCACGCGGGCGGACCAGCGACCGGACGCCTGAATGGTGTTGTCAGCGGCGGTCATGATGTCGACCTCTTCCGCCTGCCAGTGGCCCCGGCGCTGGTGTTGGCTGTGTCGAGCAGGCCGGCGAAGTGGGCTCTAACACTGGCCAGGGGTTGGCCGTAGCGCCGGCGGCTGCGGGCTCGAATACTTGCCGGGTCGCTGCACGGCTCCGGGGCCGGCAATGTGACACCGGATGCCCACGGTTGCAGGCTGTTGCGGCGCAGCAGTGCGGCGTAGACGTGGTAGGCCGGCAGCGCCCCGAAGTCCTCGGGTGAGACCACCGTCTGCCCGGTGGCCATGGCCCGGGCGTCGGCGGCGTTCAACTGAAAGCAGATCCGGGACCGGGCGTTGGCCTCGAAGGCGGCCCGCATGGCCGGGGACAGCTGGTCGCGGTCCTGGTGGGCCAGGTGCCAACCGGCACCCAGCGAACGAGAGGTCGCCAGGGCGTCGGACAGGTCGGTGGGCAGGCGCAGGAAGTCCTGGACCTCGTCGAGGTAGACCATGACCGGGGTGCGCTGGTTGGCTGCGACGGCGGGCCGTTCGCGGATGGCCAGCCACAGTTCTGAGGTGACCAGCGCACCGAGCAGCTCGGCGGTGTCGGGGCCGAGGACGCCTTTCTGCAAGGGCACCAGCATCACCTTGTTCTCAGTGAGCACTTGGCGGCTGTTGAACCGCGGGCTGCGCTGGGCCAGCACGGCTCGTAGCGCCGGTCGTAGCAGCGGCCGGAGTTTGTTGGACAGCGGTGCGATGACCTGCGAGCGGGCGTCGTCGGACAAGGCCTCGAACCAGTTCCAGAACGGCCCGGCGGCGATCGGGTCAGCTCGTACCACATGTTGGGTGAGTGAGCGGCGGAAGCCGGGGTTGATCAGCAGTAGCGGCAGCATCACCAGGCTGGCGTCGTCGCGGCGAGCCAGGACGTTCAGGCTATTGGCCAGGACGTCGGTGCTACGCGGGCCGAGGCCGTCGCCGTAGAGGGCTTGGAAGGTGGCCAGCAGCCCGTCGCCACGGCGGCCAGCAGCCCGTCGGCCACGGCTTCGGGACTGCGGTCATGCCGTTGCAGCCTACAGACCGTTATACTCGACGCCATGACTGACAGCGCCACTCCGTGGTGGGAGCCACCCCTGGCCGGCACCGAAGCCGAGCACCTCGTCGGTGCGCTGGAGCGCCAACGCGCCACCTTTCGCTGGAAGACCGACGGCCTGGACTCGGCAGGCCTGCAGACCAGGATCGGCGCTTCCTCGTTGACCCTTGGCGGCCTGCTCAAGCACCTCGCCCGCGCCGAGGCGGAGTGCTTCAACACCAAGCTCAGCGGCGCTCCGCTCGGCCCACCATGGGACACCGCGGACTGGGGCTTCGACCCCGACTGGGATTTCAACTCGGCCGCTGAGGACAGCCCTGAGCTGCTTTACGTAATCTGGGACAACACCATCGCTCAGTCCCGGGCCAAGCTCGAGGCCGCATTGGCCGACGGCGGGCTCGACCAGTTCGTTGACCTGTCCTGGCCGGATGGCCGGCATGTCAGCCTGCGGCGCATCGTGTGCGACCTGATCGAGGAGTATGGCCGACACACCGGCCACGCCGACCTACTGCGCGAGGCAGTCGACGGACGCGTCGGTGAAGACCCTGTGTCGGGCTGGTGGCCGGCGCCAGCCGCTGCGGGGTAACCGAAGAGATAGCGCCACCGCTGCCGGGCCAGGTGGCTCCGACACCGGGGATATGCCGCCGACGGTCGGCAGTCCCGTCTCCTCCGCCGGTTGGCGTGCAAGCTGCCGCAACCTGCCGAGGACCGGACGTGGCCACCGACCGCACCGTCGGAGTGGACATGGCGAGTGGTCGCCACAGGCTGCCTGCGGTCCAGTTGCCGTGGATGGGCCGCGCGCTCGCCTTGATGAGATTACCGAGCAGTAGCCCTTTCAGGTGACTCCGCTTGGAGTTTCGCCCTACCTAGCCTGGGTGCACGTGCGGCAGACGCTGCGCAGTCAGGCCCGGTGCCTGGCGATGACGGGCAATCATCGGTGCCATCTCCAGGTCCCTGCTGGCGGTGGGCGCTGGAGGGACAGGCACAAGGATGGCTGATCCGGCGGGATCCGTAGCGCTTCCTGGTAGCTGCCTGCACACCATCTTCCGGGAACGGGCTCGCCAAGCCCCGGATCGAATCGCCTTGAGCACGCCGAACGAGGCGATCACCTACGGAGAACTCGACGCACGCAGCGACCGTCTGGCCAGCCGTCTGGTAACGCTCGGCGTCGGGTCAGATGTCCTGGTCGGGCTGTGCGCGCGGCGGAGTCCAGAAGCGATCCTTGGCATGCTGGGCATCCTCAAAGCCGGTGGCGCTTACGTCCCGATCGATCCCAGCTATCCCGCAGAGCGCATCGATTACCTGCTGGCTGACTCTGCGGCACCGATCGTGGCGGCGGCGACGGACACGGCTGAGGTGATCGCCGGCCGCCATCCGGCGGTGGTCTGGATCGATGGAGATGAGACTGGCCTCGACCCGGACACCGGCCAACTCGACAGTGCCGAGCTAGCGGCGCCCGGTGCCGACTTGGCCTACATCATCTACACCTCCGGCTCGACTGGAGCGCCCAAGGGCGTGGCGGTGGAACACCGGAATGTGGTGCGCCTCTTCGAGCAGACAGATTCGTGGTTTCACTTCGACCACCGCGACACCTGGGCGCTATTCCACTCCGTCAGCTTCGACTTCTCCGTCTGGGAGATCTGGGGCGCGCTCCTATACGGCGGCCGCCTAACCTTGCTACCCGAAAACACCTCCCGCTCACCGGCGTTGCTGACATCGCTGCTGCGCTCGGAACACGTGACTGTCCTGAACCAAACCCCGTCGGCGTTTCATCAATGGCTGAGCGTGATGTTCGCACCGAACAACGACGAGGCCAGTACGGCCGGTTTGGATTTGCGATTGGTGATTTTCGGTGGAGAACGGTTAGAGCCCCGGATGTTGGCACCGTGGATCGAACGGCACGGCGATCGTATGCCGCTGTTGGTCAACATGTACGGAATCACCGAGACCACGGTGCACTGCACCTACCGGCGGATCACCGCAGCGGACCTGGACTCCAACGGATCGAGCCCGATCGGTGTGCCCATCCCCGACCTGCGGGTGTACGTGCTTGACGAGCACAGGAAGCCGCTGCCGGACGGCGTGGCAGGAGAGATGTACGTCGCGGGCGGCGGGGTGGCTCGCGGCTACCTGAACCGGCCGGAGCTGACCGCTGAGCGGTTCGTATCCGCCGTCGCCGAACTGGGCGAGCAGCGGCTCTATCGGTCCGGGGACCAGGTGACACGGCTGCCCGACGGTGAGTTTGCCTATCTCGGCCGGTTGGACGACCAGTTGAAGATCCGCGGATACCGAATTGAGCCGGGCGAGATCGAGCGATGCCTCTCACAGGTGCCCGGAATCGAGCGAGTGGTTGTCGTACCGAGGGATTTCGGCGACGGCGACGTCCGCCTGGTCGCATACCTGCTGCTCGTCCAAGCGGCAGACATCAGCGAGCAGGCCCGCGGTCAGTCCGCAGCTGCGGCAGAGCGGCATGCACAGGAAAGGTTACCGCGGCATCTTCGACCGTCGGTGTACAGGGTCGTCACGGAAATTCCGATGACGCTGCAAGGAAAGGTGGATCGCGATGCGCTGGGAAAGTGAGTTCCGGGCAGGGCGGACATGACGGCGCTGAAGGGGGCCGGCGTCCCGGTGAGAGACATCCGGCAGACGATCGGGGACATCGTGCGTACTGTGCTGGATCGCGATGTCCACCCCTCGGTCGATGTGTTCGACCAGGGCGCCACGTCCCTGGCCTTCATCCGGATCGTAGCCAACGTCAACGAGCGGTACGACATCACCTTGGATGTCGCTGAACTAGAGGAAGCAAGCGTCGACACACTGTCGGTGCATGTGGCTGAGCAGTTGAAGAGTCAGGAACCGGCGACGGCGAGGGATTGACAATGACTAATACTTTGCAGCAGAAATTCACCCCGACCCCGGACGAGGTTGCGCAGTTTCACGAGTTCGGCTACCTCGGACCCTTCAAGGTGTATGACGAGGAGGAGATGCGTAAGCTTTGGCGGCGGGAGCGGCTGCGGCTGATGGACCGTCGCGGCGCGGTCTACGAGGAGGACGACGCCAAGGCGGGAAACACCAACATAGCCAACTATGATCGGCATCTCGATTCGACTTTCCTCGCCGACCACATCTGCCGGCCGGAGATCGTCGATCGGCTGACCGCCGTGCTGGGACCCAACGTGCTGTGCTGGCGAAGCGAGTTCTTCCCAAAGTACCCGGGTGATGAGGGAACCGACTGGCACCAGGCCGACACGTTCGCGTTCGCCTCGGGCAAGCCGCAGATCGTCTGGCCCGAATCCCAAAAGGAATTCGGCGGCACCGTCACGGTCTGGACCGCGTTCACCGAGGCCGCCGAGGACACCGGTTGCCTGCAGTTCATCCCGGGCACGCACCGCACCATGTACTACGACGAGACCAAGAAGATGCACTACCAGCCGGACAAGATCAACGCTCAGCAAAAGGATGGCGTCAACCGCGGCTTCTACGGCTACGACTACCGGGAACTGCAGAAGGACCCGAACTGGCGGCCGCCGGACGACCAGGCGGTCTCGATCGTCATGCGCCCGGGCGAGGCGGTCATGTTCTGGTCGACGATGATGCATGCCTCGAAGCCGCACAGCGCGCTGGACAAGGAGATGCGCCTGGGCTTCGCCGGCCGGTACGTGCCGACCAGCGTGGCCGTGTACCCGGATACCGAGGACGTGGACGAGTACGGCGGCCGGGTGAGCCTGAAGGACTACGGCACGGTGCTGGTGGCCGGCGTCGACACCTACTCCCACAACCGGAAGGTGACCGCCACGACGCGAGGCCACGTGTACCCGGTTCGATGATGCCGCGTGGCGACTTGCACCACGCCAAGGACACGAGGTGAAAGTGGTGACAGTCCGGGTCGTGGATGGCCAGCCACGACCCGGACTGCTGGTCGGGACCAGCCGAACTACGCGGACTGTCGAGCACCATTCACAATGCCGAGACGCTTTATTAAGGGGCCGCTCCGATGCTGACTTCGGGCGCCAGGGAGTCGATTGCCAGATTAGCGAGGTCGGTGCTCTCGGTAAAGCCGCTTGTGGAGGCACTTGCCCCACCAGTTCGGATTGTGCCAGTAGCTCGCGATACGGCTGTTGCGCCGGCTGACCGGTCGGCCGGGCAATGGGAGGAGCTGGAGACGCTGCTGGGCACGGTTGCCGGACGTGCCGGCGTCGCGGGACTCACCCTGTCGCCGACCTTGGCTCAGGAGAACCTCCAGGTCTTCGAGCGCGTCGTCAGCAATCGCCTGGCCCTGGCGGAGTTAGCCAGTCCCCTTCTCATGGCGCCACAAACGCTGCGCAGCGAGGTTGACGAGATCACTGCCGAGACGGTGGCGGACAGCTTCGATGTGTTCTTCCACAAACAAACCATCGTGGCCGCCGACGGGATGCCGCTCAACGTGTACGACTCCGGGCGGGGGGCGGAGACCGTGGTTCTCGTTCCGGCGTGCGGGATGCCCGCCGCGCTCGCCGAATCGTGGATGCGCTATCTCGCAGGTGATCGGCGCGTGCTGGCCTGGGAGAGCCGGGGCCTGTTCGGCGCGGCCGGCTACCACGGCGACTATGCCATCGATACCGAGGCACAGGTGGGCGACCTATTCTCCGTCCTCGATCACTACGGGGTTTGCAGCGCGCACGTTGTCGGCCTATGCGGCGGCGCGGTGATCGCGCTCGCAGCAGCGGCCAGTCAGCCAGCGCGGATATCTTCGCTCAGCTTGTGGCATGGCGCCTATGCCTTCGCCAGCGGCTGTCCGAGGACCAGGCATCAGCATGACCTGATCGAGCTGATGGCCATCGCCGCCCACAGCCGTGTCGCGGCGCGGTCGGTACAAGCAGCCTTCTGCCAGATGGCGCTCATCAGTACACCCACCGAACTGGCGCATCTCGTACTGTATCCCTACGTCGATCCTGAGCTCTTCTACCGCTATTGCCGACTGAACGGCCAGCTGGCCACCACCGACGTGGAGCCATTTCTCCGAGGGGTGAACCAGCCCACTCTGGTGGTCACCAGCGAGGATGACGACACCGCTCATCCGCAGGGTTCGATACAAGTGGCCGACGGCCTGTCGAACGCGCGCCTCCGTATTGAGCCGCACGGCGACCACGCCTCCCTGTTCCTCGCCGACAACACACTGATGCAGGTGGCGGTGGACTTCATCGAGCAACAGACACCGCACCGGCAATTCCGCGCGCCAGAATCGGCTGTCCAGGATTCGTGTGACAGCACTACGAGCGCACCTGTCGATAGCGTTGCACAATGCTGCACGGACAATCGCGAACGAGGTGGCGATGAACGCAGATGCGCAGGACATCAACCGCCGCTGGTTCAAACGATTCGGCCGCAAGGATGACACCGCCCGGGTGCGCCTGCTGTGCTTCCACCACGCCGGCGGCAGCGCGGCCATGTACCGGCGGTGGCCATCGATGATGCCGGCCTACGTCGAGCCCGTCGCCGTCCAACTGCCTAGCCGCGCTGACCGCTTCGCCGAACCGGCTCACGATTGCATGACACTGCTCGTCGACGACCTCGTCGACGCCATGAAGCCGCTGCTGGACCGGCCATTCGCCTGCTACGGCATCAGCATGGGAGCCAGGGTTGCCTGGACGTTCACCCACACGCTGCGCGAACGGGCGATGCCGCTGCCCACTCACTTGTATGTGGCCTGCGATCCTGCCCCGATCACCGATGACGGCAGCTGGCCATGGCAGAGACGCTCCGACGGCCTGGAGGGCTATCTCCGCGAGATGGGCGGCACGCCGGTCGAGGTGCTGGACCAACCGGAACTTCTTCGAGCGCTGCTGCCTACTTTAGAAAGCGACCTGTCGGTTCTCAGCACTCACGACTTTCACCCGGCCACCCCGCTGGATCTGCCCATCCGGGCCTTCGCCGGCGTCGATGACCCGGTAGCAACCCCCGAGCGCATGGACCGCTGGCGCACTGAGACCTCCGCCAGCTTCGCACTTCACCGCCTGCCCAGCGGGCATTTTCTCAATTCCGACGCCGAGCACCAGGTTGTCCAGACGATCGTCCGGGACCTCATCTGACAAGGGAAGGAGCAACGTGGGAAACGGCAATGTCGAGGACATCTATGAGCTCTCACCGCTCCAGCAGGGCATGCTCTTGCATAGCCTGCACGACGGCGCGTCCGACATGTACCTCAGCCAACACACATATGCTGTCGACGGACCGCTGGACACCGACACCCTGGTGCGGAGCTGGCAGACGGTCGTAGACGCACATCCCATTCTGCGGACATCGTTCCACTGGCAGGGTCTCAAGCCGCTGCAGGTGGTCCACCGAGACGTAGTCCTGCCGGTGCACCACCACGACTGGTCCGACGACGACGACCGGCAGCAGCGTGAGTGGCTTGAGCAGCTCCAGCTCGACAACCGCGCTGCAGGCTTCGATCCGGCGGCGCCGCCGCTCCAGCGGCTGAACGTGATCCGGCTCGGTGACCGTCGGCACAAGCTCATCTGGACCTACCACCATCTGCTCCTGGACGGCTGGTCGATCCCCATCTTCCTCGACCATGTCATGTCCTGGTACCGCACGCTGACCGTTGGTGCGCCACCGCCGCGGCCGGTACCTCCGTACCGCGACTACATCGGCTGGCTGCAACGCCAGGATGTGGCAGCGGCGCGCAACTTCTGGATGACCGCCTTGAGTGATGTCCGGCCCAGTCAGGTCGCCGCATTGACGCCGGCTGATCCGCAGCGCGGCACCGGAGCGGTCGAGCGGCGAATCGTAGGCATGCCTACATCGCTGACCGAGGCATTGCAGCAGGCAGCCGCCCACCACCGCGTCACCTTCAGCACAATGGTCCAGGCTGTGTGGTCCATCGTGCTCCAGGGCTACACCGGCCAGCCCGAGATCACGTTCGGCTGCGCGACCTCCGGCCGGCCGGCCGAGCTGCCGCAGGTCGACCGGATGGTGGGCCTGTTCGCCAATACGCTGCCGATGCGGATCGCCGTGCCGGACGATGGCGACCTCGGCTCATGGCTGCGCGAGATCCAGAGCACCTACGCAGCCATGCGCCGCTATGAGTACTCTTCGCTCGCCGATATCAAGAAGTGGGCGAAGGCACCGGGACAGCAGCTCTTCGACAGCCTGCTCGTTCTGGAGAATTACTCACTGAACATCGATACCGGCGCTGGAGAGAGCGCCGGAGCCAATCCGCTGATGTTTCGGGTAGAGAGGCTCTACGACAAGATCGACCTGCCGCTGACGCTGACGGTCGCGCCTCGTCCGGTGTCGGAGATGCAGTTGCTGATCCATCGGGACCGGTTCGAGCCTGACTTCATCGAGGACATTCTCAAGCGCCTGTACCTGACCATGGAGGCGATCGTCACCGCCGAGCGGATCGCCGCGGTTGTGTCGGCGTGCGGCCCTCGACCGGTCGCCCAAACCATGCCGACACCAGCATCGGCGCGCGAGCTGCCGTCTACACCGACACCATCCGCCACCTCTGAGGAAGCTGCGATCGCCGCCGTCTACCAGGAGATCCTCGATATCACGGAAGTCGATGTCACTGCCAGCTTCTTCGAACTCGGTGGTGACTCCTTCGACGCCGTCCGCGCCGTGGGCCGCATTGACGGTGCCAGCGTCGGAATGCTTGCCACCAACCCGAGCGTGCGCGAACTTGCCCGCGCGCTCGCGCCCGATGAGACGGCGACGGAGCTGGATGTTGAGATCGCCGAGCTGGAGCGACTGCTGGCCGCGAAGCGAGCGGCCAAGGAACAACAGAGCAGTCCGGGTCGGTTGGTGCCGGTATCGCGAGATGGTGCACTGCCGTGCAGCTATCAGCAGCAGGGCCTCTGGTTCCTGCATCAGATGCACCGGACGTCGGCGGTATACCACGTCCCGTTCGCGCTGCGGCTGCATGGCGCACTTGACGTCCCCGCGCTGGAGCGGGCCGTGCACGCCCTAGTGGTGCGCCATGAGCCGCTACGCACCAGGTTCGTCGAAGAGGACGGCGTGCCTCTGCAGGTGATCGGCCCGCCGCCGTCGACGCTATCGCTGCCGGTGACCCAGATCGAAGCCGAGGACGCAGAGGACTGGGCGTCAATTCAGGCGCATGCGCCGTTCGATCTGGCGGCCGGGATGCTGTTCCGCGCCGCTCTCGCCCGGATTGCGGCTGAGGAGCACGTGCTCGTGCTGGTAGTCCACCATATCGTCGTTGACGGCTGGTCGGTGCGCATCATGGCCGGCGAGCTTGCGCTGCTCTACGCCGCCGAAACCGGTGGCGACGACGCCGGGTTGGCGCCGCTGAGCGTGCAGGCGGTCGACCACGCGGCCTGGCAGCGCGACCGGCTGGACGCCGCCGAGCTGGAGCGGCAGGTGGGTCACTGGAGCGCGAGACTGGCCGGGCTGCCCACGCTCGACTTCCCGGCCGACCGGCCCCGACCGGCCCAGCCCACCGGCGCCGGTGCCGCTGCAGCCCGGCAGATTCCCGACGAGCTGGCCGCCGCCGTACGGGCCTGGGCGCGTGCCAGCCAGGGCTCACTGCTGGCCGTGGTGCAGGCCGCGCTGCTGATCGTGCTGCACCGCTACACCGGAAAGGACGATCTCGTCATCGGGTCGATCTTCACCGGCCGCACCAGCACCGAGATCGAGCCGCTGGTCGGCTTCTTCGCCAACACGCTGGTACTGCGTACCGATATCGGCGGCCAACCGAGCTTCGCCGAGCTCGTGCGCCGCTCACACGACACGGTTCTGGACGCCGCCGCTCACCAGGAAGTCCCGTTCAGCCTGATCGTCGACGCGCTGCAGCCGGAACGGGTCGCCGGACGTAACCCGCTGTTCCAGATCAGCCTCACGCTGCAACCCGCCGACAACCGGACCGGCCTGGCGCTGGGCACGGTGGCTGCGGATCCGATCACCATTGCCGGTGACCACTCACGATTCGACATCGCCATCGACATCTTCGATAGCGCCGGCTCGCTCGAGCTGAATATCGAATACTCCACCGAGTTGTTCGATGCCGACCGCATGCAGCGTTTCTTCGACCACCTCCTCGCCGCCCTTGCCAACGGCCTGGCCGCTCCGGACACCTCCGTCGACGACATCGATATTCTGCCGCCGGCCGAACGAGAGCTGGTGCTGCGCGCCTGGAACGACACAGCCGTCGGACACCCGGTCGAGTTGGTGCACCGGCTGGTCGAGGCGGCCGTCGCCCGCACTCCGCAGGCCGTCGCCCTGATTGACCACGACGGCACGCCGTGGACGTACCGGCAGCTCGATCTGGCGGCCAACCAGCTCGCGCATCGGCTTCGCCGGCACGGTGTCGGCCCGGATGTTCCGGTGGGGATCTGCCTGCAACGTGGCGTTAACATGGTCACCGCGCTGCTGGCCGTTCTGAAGGCCGGCGGAGGCTACCTGCCGCTGGAGCCGGACCTGCCGCCGGAACGGCTCGCGTTCATGCTGGCTGACGCCGCCCCGCCGGTCGTCATCACGCATAGCCGGCACCTGTCGGCCTTCCAGGTCGCGATCGCGCTGGACGCCGAGCGCGACGAGCTCACCACCGAGCCGATCACCCCGCCGGACAGCGGTGTCGGCGTCGACAGCGTCGCCTACGTGCTGTACACCTCCGGCTCCACCGGCACGCCCAAGGGTGTCCTGGTCTCACACCGAGGTGTCCACAAGCAGCTCGCCTGGATGCAGGACACGTTCCGGCTGGAGCCTTCCGACCGGGTACTGCAGAAGACACCGTACAGCTTCGACGTCTCGGTATGGGAGTTCTTCTGGCCACTCGCCGTCGGCGCCACCCTGGTCATCGCCGCGCCCGGCGGCCATCGCGACCCGGAGTACCTGCATCGACTGATCGCCCAGCAGGGCGTTACCACGGTGCACTTCGTGCCATCGATGCTGCTCGCGTTTCTCGACGCCACCCGAGACGGGTTCGAGCCCGGCGCGGTGGGATGCCTGCGCCGGGTGTTCGCCAGCGGCGAGGCTCTTCCTGCCGTTGCGGCGAACCGATTCCTGACAAGGTGGCCTGAGGTCGAGCTGTACAACCTGTATGGCCCGACCGAGGCGTCGATCGACGTGACGGCCTGGCGCTGCGAACCGGACGCGCCCACCGTGCCGATCGGGCCACCGATCACAAACATGCGGACCTACATCCTGGACGGCAACCTCCGTCCGGTGCCGATCGGAGTACCAGGCCAGTTGTTCATCGGCGGACCAGTGGCCAACGGCTATCAGAACCAACCGGGGCTTACCGCCCAGCGGTTCCTGCCCGATCCGTACGCCGATCGGCCGGGTCAGCGGATGTATGCCAGTGGCGACCTGACCCGGTGGCGCTCCGACGGTGTCATCGAGTACCTCGGCCGGATCGATCGGCAGGTCAAGCTGCGCGGTCAGCGGATCGAACTTGGTGAGATCGAACACGTCCTGGCCAGCCATCCCGGCGTTCGGCAGTGCGCGGTGATCCTGCGCGAGGATAGTTACCTCGCGGCCTACGTCGTCAGTGCTCGCGAGGAAGGCGACGTCGATCCGGGCGAGCTGCGCGAACACCTGGGCGAGCGGTTGCCGGCTTACATGATCCCCACCGTGTTCGTCGCGCTGCCACAACTGCCCGTTACCCGCAACGGCAAGCTTGACACCACTGGGCTACCGGCCCCCGCCTCGCCGATCACTCAGTACGTCGAGCCTCGCACTGATACCGAAGGTTGGCTCGTCGCGGCCTGGCAGCAATTGCTGGGTGTTGAGCGGATCAGCGTGCTGGACAGCTTTTTCGAACTGGGCGGCAACTCGTTGCTGGGCACCCAGCTCATCGCCCGCATCCGCGACCACCTGCACGTCGAGCTCGAACCACGCCACCTGTTCACCAGCCCGGTGCTGGAGCAATTAGCCCTGCGGCTCGACGAGTCCGAGGCCGCACCCGATGAGAAGGCGATCGTGCCGGTTTCTCGGGACGGTGTGCTGCCGTGTACGCATCAGCAGGAGGGCTTGTGGTTCCTGCACCGGATGGACCCGACCTCGCCGGTCTATCACATCCCGTTCGCGCTGG
>JAABUS010005853.1_pt1 | contig 15624 bp, 16 predicted proteins | sample 5560161 | NCBI WGS metagenome assembly JAABUS01 (sample SAMN10711885, study PRJNA513376) | rock metagenome | isolation source: Antarctica rocks | place: Antarctica: Victoria Land, Trio Nunatak nord | collected 2016-01-04
CGCGGCTCGGCTACAAGACGCCCTACGAGGTCAAGCAAACCTGGGAAGATCACCAAAACATCGCGACCTAGCTCGTCACCACCGGCGGGGAGCACGTCATGATAATGCTTGCCAAACGGGTTCGACTATGGCGCGTAACTGCAGCGGCCGCGGACGATGGCTGTTGCGGATTTCATCGCGAAGATTCGGTCGTTCGGATCCAATGCTGCCGTCGAGCTCGGGGCGTCCGGGCTATTCGCGTTCTCCGACACGACGAGCGAGATCCGAGACCGCCTTTCGTAACCGATCGACTTGTTCTTGCTCTGAGGCGCTGTCCGGATAGATCGTGCAGCTCACATTTCCGAAAAGAAACCGGGTTTCCTTGTCGCCCTCATACTTGATCTCTTTGACAGGCCGCAGTGGGTTGCTGGAAGCAGCGAATAGGCCGCAGTGAATGTCGCCCTGGGCACGTGCGACGTCGTCGTAAGCATCGCCGCGGCGCGGATTAGGGCCAAAGAATGGGGCGCTGGATGCCTGCCGCTCACTCTCCGTGTAGCTGCACTCGGGATTGTCAAACATCTCCAGGTCATGGATACGGAACACCCGAATCACCTCCTCGACCTGGACTGGCGAGGTCGCGCCGCCAGCACAGGCAAGGTGCGGTGGCACGTCACGCACCTCCAAACTACTCGAATCCGAGGCCTTGGGAGTACCCGGATCGTCCGTGGTTCCGCAGGCGAACCCAAGCATTACACCCACCAAGGCTAGACACGTCACCAGGAGGGATAGTCTCAAGCGTCGACTCCTCGTCAGCTTCTGTAGCGTTGCTTCAGCTTTCATCTTCAGTGCGGTAGCGCTGGCACTGCACCAGTCGTCTGAGTTCACTCACTACAGCGGTTATCTCAGTCCCGGACAGGGCCATGCGACCGGGTATCCTGCTTGCACGCGAATCTGGGGAAGTCGAGCGAACTGGGATGCCACGGGCTGGCAGATGCGGGTGGCACTAATCACGACCAGCGGTGGATGGTCTAAAAGGGCAGGCTCGAGCTCCACGGGTCAAGTCGGTGTCACCGCCGACAACATCGGTAATCCGGAAGTGAAGGCGTACTGCCAGAACATCGAGACCGTCTATACGTTCAGCGTCATCTGCCGTGATCTCGACGCCTACGTTCACAACTGCGCCTAAGGAGGAGGAAGACGTGAAAGGTCTGGGGATTCTTGCAACGCTTCTGGCGCTGCTGGGGATCGCGGTCGGCGGATTCAACGTGATCGTTTCCGACGGCAAGTCTCCTATAACCACCGCCCGGATTCCAGCCACCCTGGTTGCCGCCTACCGTACACCGGTTCCCGGTGCAGAGGAGGTTGCACTAGGCACGGCGGTCGACCCGGAATCGCTGATCGAAGAAGCCAAGTTCGCTTCCGGCGCTGAGACTGTGCGTGTGTACACCGGTCGCGACAAGGAAAAGACCCGCGAATGCCTCATCATCCGTTTCGGCGACTCGGAACACGATGGCGGAGACACCTGCTGGAAGACTCCGTTCGCTAACGGTCCCGTGTGGCTGGAGCTCTCAGCCGAGGATGCCACCGGGGCGAAGACGCGATCTACTCTGGTCGCGCTAGTCGATTCGCGGGTGGCGCGTCTGAAGGTGGTTGACTCGACCGGCACCGCGCACGTTGCCGACAAGAGCGGGCGTCTAGCCTTCTACGCCCTGTCGCCCGGAGAATTGGCAGCGGGAGTTCGTTTGCGTGCGCTGGAGACGGAATCTCCGGCCGGAGTGAGGCTCGGAATAACCACGCTCCGCACCGGGGTAGTGCCGCAGGCGATCTTGCAAGACTGACGCGACCACGCCGGAGGCGGGGTACGCACGCCTGCCTTCGGCCCGGATCGCGGATCGGCGATTCTCGGATGGTCGTGAACCAGTCACCGAGTACCTGATGCGTCCTAGCGCCCCTGAGCAGCAAGCGCGGCTTTCAGGACTCGCAGAGCCTCGGCTGGCTCACCACCCTCTTCGAGGAAATCAGCGAGCGGCGGCGGCGAGGTGGAACTGGGCCGCCGCCGCGGCTGTCACTCAGCTCTGACTCTCCCACGAACGCCGCGAGTCGGTATGCCTCGCTGAACTCGGCTCCGAGCACGGCGATGCGGTGGGCAGCTTCCGTCAGCGTCTGGCGCAGGCGCCGGCCTGTTGCTGGTCGCGGCCTGCGCGAACAGGTCTCCGACAGCTCAAACCACGTCGTGTTCGCGCCTGGCTGCGACGAGCTGGTCGAGCATCAGCGCGAGGAAGGGAGCGACGGACGTGAAGGGTTTCCTGCGTCGTTTCGGCCGCCGCGATCGCTTCCCTCGCGGTCTGCTCAGCAAAGACGATTTCGGCGAGAATCTCTTCGCGAGCAAGCGAGATAGTCGCCGCGGCGCGGAGACCGGGATCGGTGCTCAGTTGAATTGCATCTCGGTACAGCCGCCGGCCCTCCTCGACATCCCCGGTCCGGAAGGCTCGTAGCCCGTTCGTGGCGAGGTAGACAACGTGGTCGAGGTCAGTGTGATCGAGGCGAGTCATTTCTCGTAGATGCAGCTCCGCCTCGTCCACGAGGTCGAGCTGCAAGAGGCACACGGCCAGGTTGTTGTGCAGCAGGAATTCGTCGGGGTTCGCGAGGAGTGCCGCGCGCGCAAGTGCAGCTCCTTGCGCATAGTCCCCGCCCAGAGAGGCTTGGTATGAGCCGAAGACGCCCGGTGCTTCGGCAAACGCTCGGGGTGGTCACGGGCGTTCTAGCCGGGTCAATCGCGCTGACGGCCTTCGGGATCCAGTCCTTCATCGAAGGGCTCGCGAGTCTCGTGATCGTCTGGCTCTCAGCGGCGCCCGCCTCACCTCGAATCGGGCCGAGGGACGGGCGCAGAAATTTGTCGCGATCCAGTTCTTCCTTCTTGTTCCCTTCGTCGGTTACGAAGCGATCAGCAAACTGATCGCCGGCGAACACGCCGACACGAGCTGGCTCGGGATCGGCCTGGTCACGTCATCCTTGATTGGGATGCCCCTGCTCGGAATCGCCAAGCGGCGCCTCGCCGACAAGCTCGGCTCGGTCGCCACCCGCGGCGAGGGAACGCAGAACCTGCTCTGCGCCTACCTTGCAGGTACCGTCCTCCTTGGCCTGCTTGGAAACACCTTGCTCGGCTGGTGGTGGCTCGACCCGATGGCGGCGCTCGCTGTCGCCGCGCTCGCCGTTCGCGAGGGTCTCGAGATCTGGCGCGGCGAGAACTGCGGCTGCGCGACCTGCTAGTCGATCAAGGGCTTGAGCGCACCGTCCAGGTCGCGCCGCCGTCGGTCGAGCGTTTGATCGTCCCGTCGTGCAAGGCGACGTAGACGTCGTCCTTCGCCACTGCAAGGAGAGCTGCGGGCTGGCCGCCTATCTCCCCGCGCCTGGCGAGCGTTCGGCCGCCGTCGCTGCTGACGAGCGCCTGCCCTTGGTCGTCGACCAGATAGAGGCGCTCCGGCGCCGGCCACGCGATCAGCCCTACTGCGTCGTTCAGGCGCTTCCAGCTCTGCCCACCGTTCTGGGACGCGTACATCCCTTGCTCGAGGCTACCGACTGACGTCGTGACGAGCCGTTGCGGATTGCGCGGGTTCGGGCCGAGATCGACGATCTGGCCGGGTTTGTCGAGCTCTTTCCATGTTTGGCGGCATCGGCGCTCGCGAGTAGCCGGTCGTTCGAGGCGTCGTAGCCATACACCCGCGCGCCAGCTGAGCGGAGCACGTGGAAGTCAGCTTCGCCGAGGAGCGAGATCGGAGTCCAGGTTTTGCCAGCATCAGCGGACTCGATCAGTCCGAGGAGCGGCGGCGGCTTCTGCTCGCGCGCGTCCGGATGCCCGGAGCCGAGGAAACGGTTCGGGCCGACAATCGAAAAGCCCATCGTGTCTTGGAAGCGATCGACAATCCGGACAGCTTTCCGCGAGTTCGGGCCTGCTCGGAAGAGGCCGGTGTGGGTGGCGATGAAGAGCGAGCCGTCAGCCGGGTTGACCCCGAGCCCGTGCCCGTGGATTGGACTCAGCCCCATCGCCAGCGGGCAGACGAGCACCGCTGCAAATACCCAAAGTCCCTCCATCGTTCATACCTCTCCTACGCGGCCGTCGGGGCTGAAAGCGTCGAGGCTGCGACGCTCGAAAGAGCCTTTGCCGAGACGGTCGCGGACGGAATCGTCACCGTCGCCTCGAGCACTGCCCGGACACTAGGGTGGGCGGCAACCGACTAGGGGTTCGAGCCTAGCGCGCAGACGCGGGCCGGAAGTCGAGAGCTCGGGCTCGGGCTCGGTTCAGAAGCAGTAGAGGATCACGTCAGGATCCCCTATTTGGATCGCGCTCACCCACGCGTGGCGCGTGTAGAGATTTTGTCGAGACTCGGCGTGTGCCGCCTAACCATGCCTTCCCGCAGTCTGGTTCGAACCAAAGTCGTTCCACCGGTAACTCGGTCCTCTCAACGACGGCGAACCCTGTGCCTAGTTCGGCTGCCAGCGGCGCTAGAGGCGTCGATACGAAGCCTCTGTTGCGCATGGCCCGGTATTACGGGCCAGGGCGACAAATCGCTCTGTCACCCCGGCTCATAGCACCAAGGTTACCTCTGACCGGGAGCGCCGGCCTGCGCCAGCAAAACGACCCTCGTCACAGGATCTACCAGCACGAGCAGGTAGCTCGCTGCCTTGATCTTTGTGCCCGGCGGTCCGTGTGAGAAGAGTTCGGTCGGCACAAGCGAGACCGCCCAGCAATCGCGATCGACAGCTGGATCTTCGTTTGCGACGATGCAGCGCACGAACTTCGTCTCCCTCAAATCGCGTTGGGAGAAGGCGGCCTGAGCCACCTTCTCCGCCTCAACTGCGGCGATTCGTGAAGCGCTCGTTGCCGGCAGGAGCTGAATCCCTGCCTCGGCCAGCGTGGCCACATCCACGTGCGTGAACGCCACCGGGTTGGGACCTCTGGATGCCGGGGCACCCGCTCCTCCGGCGACCGCTGCCATCGTGGCGCCCGCAGCGAGAAAGGCGAGCAGAACTCCCCCGGTGATTTTGTGGCTACGAATTAGCTTGCGCATGCGTTATCCCAAACCTCGATTTGAGTGCTCGAAACTACGGAGTAGCTGAAGAGGAACGGGTCGGTCGTAGTTGGAGTGCCGTTCATGTACGACCAGGATCCGGTATCTGAACGGCGCACCTGGGCACTCGTGAACAACTCGTGATTGTTGTACCCGCCCGCCATCTGATTGGCGAGGTTTTGGATCTCCGCGTAGTTCTGAGAGACGCAGCCGCCGAAGCTGGGGGCAGAGTCGGAATCCACGAGTAAACCATTGATGAAGTACTGAAAGGTCCCTGATCCGTACGTGACCTTGTAAGCCGGCGACGACCCAACAGAATTGGGTGACATGAGGCGTTGCTGAAAGCCACCTCCGGATGTATTCGATTCGCTGAAGTTCAGACGCTCCGCGGGAAGCTTCAGCCAGCCAATCTGGCCGTAGGTTCCAGCGGCGTTGTTCGCGATCATGACCCAAGCGGAGGATGCCGCCGAATCCGAATATGGATCGTAAACGTTGATGTTGGCCAGGGTGCCCGTATGACAAACGCCGCTTGGTGGTGACTTTTGCCAGCCCACATGCCAGTCATCGTATGTCCGGATGCGTCCGGGATTGCAAGCAAATGCGGCAGAGCTGCTCATCCCGAACACGAGGAGGCAGGCGAGAAGGGCAAACGTCCTCCGACCTCGAAGTTTTATGAGCAAGCACCTTCTTTCCGGTTACCCGCTGGCCGCGACGAGTCCCTTGACCCCAGCGGAAGCCCAACATAGCGTAACCGGGGCTCCTGGAATGGGGCCGCTGGCGAACGAACAAAATCCTTACACTAATGTCAACGACTAATGTCAACGAGACGAGACGTACTGATGATCCATTCGGCTTTCTCGGTGAACCCTTCCGGTCGCCTACTGAGACATCGGAGCTGGCGTCACGCGAGTTAGCCGCCCTCCGGGCGCGGGCAGCGTCGCTGCTAACCAAGGAGGCTGGAGGCCGCATCACGAATATCAAGCGAAGCTACTACGAGCCGAAGAAGAACCCGTACATGCCGGTCGAGTTCTCGGCGGCCGCGTTCCGCTTCGGCCACAGCCAGGTTCGCGGAATCTACAACCTGTCGGCCCGCGTGGCCGATCGACCGATCTTGACGTCAGGCCCGCTGCAGGATGAGTTCCAGGACTTGCGAGGGTTCCGCCCGCTGGCGCCACAGTGGAGGGTCGACTGGCCGCTCTTCTTCCCGGTCACAGGCTCGATGCCGCCGCCAAGTCGGGTCATCGATGCCAACCCTTACCCAGGCGCTGTTCGATCTTCCGGATGGCGGCGGATCGCTCGCCTTTCGCAACCTGAAGCGTGGCCAAGTGCTCGGTCTACCATCGGGCCAAGACGTGGCCAAGTCGCTCAAGGTGAAGCCGCTCTCAGGAGCCGAGCTCGGAGCGCCCGACCCAACCCCGCTCTGGTTCTACATCCTCAAGGAATCCGAGCTCCCGCCCGTCTCGGGCAAACACCTCGGCCCCGTAGGCGGACGGATCGTCGGCGAGGTATTGCTTGGCCTCCTTGAGCTTGATCCAGGCAGTTGGTTCTCACGCGACCCGAACTGGACGCCGACGGTGCTGGTTGCTGACGCCAGTCATGGCTTGCAGATGTCCGACTTGATCACTTTCGTCACGAGCTAGATGATGGCTGCGACGTCAACCTCTTCCAGGGATGCCAATGTCTGAGACCGAGTTCCGCCGACAGTTGCTCGCCGCTGTCGAAGAGCATCCGGCGAGCATGACCCCCGATGCGGAGGCCGAGATGGAACGACTCCTCGCCGCTGCGGCCGAACGCCTTGCTGCCGAGCCCGACCGAGCCGAAGAGGCTCGCGACAACGTCCAGCGCTTCCTCGATCATGCGGCTCAAGTAAGAGCCGGTGAGGAGGGCGGCGGCGTTGACATCTTCACGATCGACCGTATGGCTGTCGACGCTGACTCGATTCAACTCGCCCTTCGCGACCTCTGTCCGTTCTTCCCGATCTGCTAAGGAGCCGCATGGACGACCAGGCCAAGCAAGCGTTCACATCGGCGAACGATTGGGCGAAGCAGATCCTGACCTTGTCGACGGGCATCGTCACTTTGACCGTGGCGTTCGCCGACAAGATCTTCGGCGATCTCTCCGATGGCGAACGTTGGACACTGTGGATCTCCTGGGGTCTCTACGTAGGCTCGATCATCGGCGGCGTCTGCCTCCTGAGTACCCTCACCGGCACGCTTGCCCGCACCACAAACGCAGGCAGCTCACGTCTACGCCGGCAATAACCGGCTCTTCGCCGGCGTCCAACTCTTCTTCTTCGTCGCCGCCACGGTGGCGATTGTCGTCTTTGGCTTTATGGCGGCGGGCAACGAGAACAAGAGCGAGCCCGAAGGCGCTTCGGCAGTGGTGCGCCTCCTGTAGTGCGTCGCCTCCTTCAACGTCGAGAACCTATTCGACCGTGCTCGTGCGCTCAATTTGGAGACGTGGGGAGAAGGCCGCGCCGTCCTTGACCGCTATGCGCAGATCAACCGACTGATCAACAAGCCGACCTATAACTCGTCGGCATCCGCTGAATGGGGCATTTCCCGAGGCTACCGCGGCGCGATCGCGACGAAGCCGCCTACCCCGCCGCCTCTGCGTATCGGTGGCGCAACGTCATGCGCTGCACGCACACTTCGGGTATGCCACGCCGTTACTTTGTCTCGAAGCGCAAGAGTGGAGGCTGGGCGGTCAAGCGGGCTGGCGCCAAGCGCGCGACCGCGATCAAGCGCACCCAAGGGGCGGGGGAGAAGCTGGCCAAGCGGCTCCTCAAAAAGGCCGGCGGCGGCGAGGCGACGATCAAGAACCGCCGCGGGAAAATCCGTGACTCGGACACGGTCAAGCGCGGCAACGACCCGCGCTCGAGTAAGGACCGCCGGCACTAGCCGCAGGCAGGACCGAGTCGCGCTCCTAGCGGCCGGCTCCACGTTCCAGCGAGCGGGACTCCAGGAGCGGTGTTGGACTGTCGGTCCGAGGTCGAATCGCGGACTTCAAGACTTGGAGGGCGTGAGCCGTGTCGCCCTCATCCTCAAGGAATTCGGCGTACCGGCCAGCGACCTCCACGAGGTAGGGACGGCCCTCTAAGGAGAGCATATTGACTGCTTTTTCATAGAACTCTTTGGCACGGAGGCGATCTCCCGCAGCTGCGAACGTGTCAGCGACGATGGCGAATGCGCGTCCCCGATCCGGCGGCTCAAGCGCTTCTAAGTGGTGGATCGCGCGCGCGATGACCTTCGCCGCAGCGGCCTTCTTACGGAGCGCGAGCAGAGCGCGGGCCTCCTCAATCGCGAACTTGGCCTCGTCAATGGGCGCGAATTCCGAGCCGAAGCGCGCCCGACCCTCAGTCAAGAGAGGCAGCGCTCGCTCCGGGGCACCTCCCTCGATCTCCGTGTAGGCGAGTAGGTGATACGCCATCGCTATGTAAGCGTCGTTCTCAGTCCGCTCGAGAATCTCGAGAGCCTTCCTCGCAAAATGGCGAGCGAGGCGCGATTGATCGTTCAGCACATGAACGCGTGACTGCGTCCAATACACCCTCGCCAGCGCAAGCGGATCGCGCGACTCAGCCGCGAGGCCAATCGCCGTCGCGAGGAGCGACCGTGCCGCAACGACATCGCCATTATCCGCGCGTGCGTTCGCGAGCAGCACGCAGAAGCGAAGAAGCTCGAGCGGTACCCCCGCGGTCTCCGCCTCGGCCCGTGCGCGCTCGAATAGGGCAATTGCCGACTCGATGTCGCCTCGGAGAGCATACGCGCGTCCGAGGGCGTCCACGCTTGACGGATCGGCGAGAAGAAAGGACGTCCGTCCCGCTACAACTTCCTCTAGATGACCAATCGCCTGATCGAGCTTCCCTCTGCGGAGCGCCACCAGCCCGAGCCCGGCGAGCGCGGCGAGCCGTCCCTGCGGCCCGTCCGTGAGCCGCGTCTCGTAGATTTCTGCCGCTAGGTCGAGTTCGCCGAGCCTCAGGGCGACGTCGGCCTCGACTATGTCGCCGCCGACCGGCTCGTTTTCATCTACGCCACGCGCAAGGTATTCGGCCGGAACGTTCAGGCGGCTCGCTAGTTCGTGAATGAGCTGAAGGGAAGGGACCCGCTCTCCCGCCTCTATCCGCGAAATATAGGCAGCTGAACACCCCTCAAACGAGAGTTGCCGCTGCGACATGCCCGCTCGAGCACGCGCATCACGAAGGCGAGATCCGACAGCTCGCGCGTCGTCGATAAAGGGCATTCGAGTACGGGCCATCAGCAGAGTCATACCACGTTGTCACGCGCCGCTTACTACTGGTAGCGCGATTCCGAGACAGCTTGCCGCAAGATTCCGCTGAGTCGATACTGGCCTCGCCCCCGGGGGCTGTCCGTAAGTCACAGAAAGGACGGCCCCGATGTCATTCAGGCACGCGCTCACCGCGCTCCTGACTTCGGCTTCCCTCTCAGCCCTTTTCGGGCTGAGCGGGCCCTACTGGCCCTAGTAGCCGAGAAGACGGTGCGGCGGGCCTATGCCCGCCGCACCCTCGCCGCATGCTGGTCAACGAGACGCAATCTTGGCTCGGCGCCGGCGGTGCCGCAGGGCCGAGGAGGGCGAAGTCGAGCGGCCACGTCATCAATGAGCTGAGTCTCCATGAAGCCCGCTTGGTGCCGCACTTTTAGCCCCGGCGAGGGGTTAGAGAGCGCCCTGGCCGCGTCTCCGAAGCGTAGTCAAGTCGATCGGGTGGTGCGCTCATGCTTCTCATGTTCTCGAAAAGTTTTCGCCGGGCGTCTTCCCAGCTGATGAGATTCCCGAGATCGAACCTCGCTCGGCGACTGATAACGATCGCGCTAATCCTGCCCGTGCTGGCCGGATGTGGCACGTCCCGACCTGATGCAGCCGCGACGATCCCTCCCTTCGAGTCGCGTATCGGATGGAAGGGCGCCAAGCAACTGCTTCGATCGTGCCAAGTCAGAACCGTTGAGCAGACGCATCAACGGACGGTCACTCTGACACTGAGCGATGGGCGAAAACGTCTGACGGACGAGCCGAAGATTGACGACGTCATCCACGAGTTGAACAACCTCCCCGCACGCTGTCCTCAGGTGACTCTCGCGACTGAGTAGGCGCGGCACAAATGAAGCGAAGCCGTCCATTGGCGCCGAAACCGAAGCGAACCCGGCCGGATCGTGATGCTCGCTATCACGGCTGTCCCTCCGGGAGCCCTTCCTCCCGGAGCTTCTTCTTGGCGGCAAGCACTTCTCTTTGCAGGTCGTGAAGGTCGTCGGGGGACGCGGCCGGTGCCACCCCTGCCCTGAGGCGTTGACGGGTGAGGTCGGCGTGCCAGCGAGCGAACGTGTCGATCAGATGCTCATAAGCCGAGGCCCGCTCTGCGGCACGCGGCCGATCGCGCGTTAGCAAGGGCGCTAGCGTCTGCGCGTTCGCGACCCGGTCGCCCATGTTCGGAATCGACCCACCGGCGTTGCGGGCGAAGCGCGTCAGGATCGTCTTGATGATCGAGGTGTGATCGAAGACAAGGTGGCTCGAGCTCCCGCGGTCAACCCATGGCGATACGACGATTGCCGGGACGCGCGCGCCGTAGCTACGGAACGAGGGGCTGGCGTCCGCGGCGGCCGGCGGTGTGACGTGGTCGTAAAAGCCGCCGTGCTCGTCATAGGTGATGACGAGAAGCGTCTTCGGCCAGGCCGGGCTGCGAACGACCGCGTCGTAGAGCTTGAACACGAACTCTTGTCCGGCCATTACGTCCGACGGAGGATGGTCGTCGTTCGAGCCTGCCGGACCGTAGTAGTTGAAGTCGACGAAGTTCGGGTCGATCCAGGAGACAGCGGCCAGATCGCCGGTGCGGGCGTGATCGAGGAAGTTCTCACGCACAAAGAGGCTGTGGCGGTCGAAGTAGGAGAAGTGCGAGAAGGCGCCGATCCGGTACTTCGAGTCGATCAGCCGAAGAGTCGAGATGTCATGTGCGTACCAGCGCCACGAGACTTTCCTCCGTTGCAGGTGGCGGACGAACGAGGGCAGGTCGTAGATCGGCAGCTTCTTGCCGTTCTTGCTACCGGCGGCCTTGCCGGCGACGGCGTAGAGGCGGTTGGGCCAGGTCGCTCCCGGTACTGATGAGAACCAGCGGTCGCAGACGCAGTACTCGCGGGCGAGATGATCGTAGGTGGGCAGATCATCGCCGTTGTAGTAGCCCATCACGATGCCCTTGTCGCCCGCGGCTGGCCGTTCCTTGGCGTAGTTGGCGACGAAGCCGCCGTTCTGGTTGCTTAGTTGTGCTGCGATTGAGGGGCCGTCGTGGGCAGGGTCTTCGGCTTTTGTGAGCGTACGGCGATCGAGGTGGTGGACCGGATAGTCGTGACCGCGATAGCGGTTCGCCTTCTCAGGACGGAGGCCGTCGATGTCGGTGCGGCCGAGCTCGAGGCTGAGGTAGCCGAGCATGTGGTCGAAGGATCGGTTCTCGAGCATCAGGACGACGATGTGCTCGATCTGCTCGAGCTTGGTGAGATCCTGCGCATCGCCGGACGCTGCAGCGGCGCTGGCGCGCAGGCTCGTGCGAGCGACGGGGCGTTTAGGGGTGTGTTGCCGTACCACGGTTAGCCGTTTCGTCTAGGCCGTCCCTGGCATGCGACATTTGATCGCGGCCGGGCTGCCGGTTGCTCCTCGTGCCGGCGCTCACTGCTCAACGACCGTGAACGGTGCGTTGCCGCTGGTTGGCGCCGCGATCTCGCGAAACGGCGTGTCGCGTGCCAGCCCATCGGTTGTGATCAAGTTCGTCCGCCGCCGAAGCGCCGCCACCAGCGTCGCTCTCGGCACCCGGGTCGCCTCGCTGCGTCCATGAACGTTGGCAAGCGTCGACATCAGGGCCGTCATCGGCCGCGCGGGATCGGGATCGTCGCCCCAGAGACGGAACAGCGAGCGCGGGGTCGCGTTTCGGGAGCCGTGGTGGCCGACCTTGTACAGGTCAACCTGTTCGAGCAGCTTGCGAATCCGGCCGCTGTCGGGAGCATTCTTCAGCGCCCACGACCAGTTCTCGATCTGGGCGTCGCCCGGAAACAGCAGGCGCTTGTCGCCCACGTCGATCAATAGGATCACGCTCGTGTTGTTGAGCGCGTCGTCAACGGTCCGAACGATCCGCAGCAGCGACTCCGCTTGCTGGCGCTCGAGCCGGTCAACCAGCCAGGCCACCGGCCCCGGCCTGACGCGCGCAGTGGTGACGGCGAGGCCGGGGTCGTCCACAGCGGCTGGCAGCGGCACGTCCGCGGCAAGCCCGCGCAGCTGCGCCATCCAGTACTCGGGGTCGCTCGCGCGCTGGCTCGTCATTTGAGGCGCATCTCTCGCCGTCGGCGGGCCGAGGACTCGGACCGTAATTCCAGGCACGAACTCTTCAACCCGGGAGTTGCCGCCTGCTCGCACATAGACGCCGCTGCCGGCCTCTGCCCAGCCGACCAGCCGATCGACGGCTTCCTGATTCGGGACCTGATCGAGAGCCATTGATGCGAGCTCGCCACGCAGAGAGCCAGCCCGCGCCGCGCCGACCATGGAGGCGACCGCGACCGAGAAGTCCTGCGCAGCAGCAAGGCCAGCGGCAAAGCGTGCCCTCGGCGCCAGCGCCGGCTCCGCAGCGTCAGCCGGCAGCCTGGGGTCGTCCGTCCACGGCCGGACGACGAGCCCCGGTCGCAACTTGTCGATGATCGCCGCCGTCTCGACGTCACCGAAACCGTCGATGTGATCCTTGTGGCGGTGTGTTGCCACGATTACATCGAGGCGACCGTTCGTGTGCTGCTCGATCAGGTGCCCGGCCTGCGGCAGCAGTGACTTGGATCGCGCAGGTGCATGGGTTGAGCCGAAGTCGATCAGCACATGCCGCTCCTTGCGTCCATCGCTGAGCGCGCGTCGGTAGTAGAAGCTGAGCAGGAAGCAGTCGCCGAAGCCGACCTGGTACATACGGACGCGCACCTCAAACGGGCGCGCGCCGGGCGAATTCGCTGTTCGGGACCGTGCCACTACCAGTCCTCGCCGACGCGCGTGTCTGACTCGTGGAATTCGGCGAAGCGCAGCCCGCGGGCCGTACCGAACGAGAAGCCGAGCCGGCCGCTGCTGTCGTAGTGGCCGTGGCGGAGCAGATACTCGATCCTTAGCGTCTGGCGATCCCAATCGTTGAGCGGCTTCTGCTGGTGGAACTTCGCCATCCCGAACTGATCGAAGATCAACGTGCCGCCGCCCCAAAACTGCAGCTGCAGATCGTCCCGGATGTCTGCAGGTACACCGACGCCGAGCTTGCGTGCATCGGCGACGCTGGCGTTGAGCGTCTGCACGTAATCCGCGACCGTTTCGTTGACGACGAGGCCGTCCGGGCCAACGCGCACTGACGGACGCACGGATTCGACCCGCAGGTAGTAGTCGCGGTCGATTCCAAGCAGCTCGGCGTTTTGCCAGATGAAGCGGAACACTTCGTTGGGGTCGGAGCGCAGCGCGACGTAGTTGATGTTCGAATAGAGCAGTGGCTGCTTGGCCAGGCTGATCACGGGGTGGTCCGGCTGCTTGATTTCGAACTCGGCGAACGCCGTCCGCACCGAGTCGCGATAGCCGTGCTCGTCGTCTGGCGCGACGACCTCGTCAGCGACGAGCATCGCATCGAGGAAGTCCTCGAACTCGAGCTCGACAGCGGGCGCGTAGTCGATTGCGCGGATCGCCATGTGCAACAGATGTTTGGCGGCCTTGGCGCCTTCCTCTGCTGCCCTGGCGCGGTCGAGGCCGCCGCGGTAGATCAATGCGTCGAGCCGTCCGGTCCACATGCGCAGAAGCGCCCTCAGCATCGGGGCGACGATCACCTCCCCGCGGCGGTGCACTTCTTCAAACGCCGGGTCGGCTCGCCAGCCGCCGCCGGTCGGAAGCTCGAGCGACCGGCGCAGCGCGCTTCCACGCACGCCTGATGTCGCCTCCCCGAACTGCTTGGCAAGCCGGAACAGCACATTCTTCTCAAGCTTCTTTGGGGCGACGCTGGCTGCCTGGATCCGACCTCTGGCGTCCGCGCTGCCGAGCGCTGACTCGATCAGTGAGCCGACCGAGAACACCGACAGTAGGGCGACGATGTCAGCGAAGCCTTCGTGGAAGGCTCCCTGATCCGGGAGCCCGGGCTCCAGGAACCGCGGTCTCAGTCCGTCCAGTACGGCGTGCGTCGTCTCGTGGGCGACGATGTCATGCGACAAGCAGGTGTAGATACGCTCGCCGCCCGCGACGTCGACGTAGCCGAACAACAGCGCCCGGTCCTCGGCCGAGTAGTACGCGTTGGCCTCCCGGAAGGCGTGCGGAACGAGATAGAGCTGATGGCCCGAGAAGCCCCAGGAGAGGCGCCGCCCGAGTGCAAACTCGAACACAGCCAGGGTTCGCGCCGCGATCGCGTAAATGTTCTGCGCGTGGAAGGCCGCGCTTGTCTCGAGTTCGGTATCGGAGGCTTCGACGAAACGATCAACGAACGTCCAGCCGCGCTCCGCCTTCTCGGCCTTGGGATCGACAAACACACAGGGCTTCGCCAGCTTTCCAAGCCCGGCGTCGTAGTCAACGACGTGGAAACGCTGACCGCGCGGGCCAGGCTCAAGCAGATCGACCGGAATCGAGACCGCCGCGCGGATGATCTTTCCCTCGGCATAACGGACGCTCGGATCCTGGGCAATGATCGTCACCTCTCGCGCTCGGCGAGACGCCTCCGGCACTCGTTCATCAACGAAGTGGGACATCAGGGCAAACCCGTGGTTCACGGCAGCATCGCCGAAGCCCGTATATCGCTTTCTCTAACAAGAGTCAACGCTGGTTTACCAGTCGAAACGAAATGACTGGCGTGGCGGATGGCGCCCAGCGCCGCCCAGGTTGGGTTCATTTCGGCGCCTGGAACAACCCCGGCACCTCACTGAAGGATTCGTCCAGGTAGGAGAAGGCTCTAAACTAAATAAGGGCGGTTTGTCGGTGGCTTGACATCGCCTCGCCGGCGGACACGATTCTGACGACGTCCTCATGCGCTTACTGCCAACCGAAGCTCCGCGCCCCCGGAGCTGCACCACTCGTGCGCTGCTGAGATGAGGGTGTTCCCGTTGTCCCAGCCCTCCATCTGCGCGCGGGCAAGGCCGGGCTGGACTGACCACACGACGAGGCTGGCCGCTACCGGTTGCTGCGCCCATCCAGCCAAGATCTCGCCGCGACTTCGTCACAGGACTCGTCCGTCTCGACGGAGATGTTTGGACGCTCACGCCATCGACGGTCGACTCGCGAAAAAGAGCCGCGGGGTGCGTCCAGCGAGCGGACCGCACTGTCTGCCCGAGCACCTCATGCAGATCCTCAACGCAGGCCCCAGGCGCTTCGGCCGAAGAGCCTTTGCAGTGCATGAGGTGGACACGAACTCTGTACGTCTTTCTCGCTCTTGACTTTGGTAATGAACGTGGCATAGTCGCGCTGCCTGCGACGGCTGAAGCCAGGCGACGCTGAGTAGCGTCCCCGCTCGTGGTGTACGAGCCGGTTGAGGTTTTTCTCCGCCGCGGTTGTGGAGCGCGAGCCGTAGGCGAGCGCGGAGCAACTGCGGCGGGGTCCG
>JAABUS010005855.1_pt1 | contig 15621 bp, 15 predicted proteins | sample 5560161 | NCBI WGS metagenome assembly JAABUS01 (sample SAMN10711885, study PRJNA513376) | rock metagenome | isolation source: Antarctica rocks | place: Antarctica: Victoria Land, Trio Nunatak nord | collected 2016-01-04
GCGTGGTTGAAAAGCTTCTGACGCTATAAATATTATGTAAAGTGATTTTGATAAATAATGAATCAACATCCTGGTAATGAATATGAAAGCCAACATTACTTTACATAATCTTTTACTTTGCATATCCCAGGGAAACAGGCCGGATACTATTTTCGACCGCATTGTTGTCTGGCTGTAACATGCCGTCCCGGGTGTAATAGCAGAGCCTGTTCCAGTAGCGAAGGTTGTAGCCTATTGCCTGGGTCATGGGAGCTGACGGCAACAGTAATGTATATTCCCGCACCATCCATTCATGCATCTCTTTAAGTATAGGTACGGCATGCTGCTGCCGTCGGTTTTTAATTTCTTCTTCAGGGAGGTTTTGCTCTTTGCACTCGCGCTCGATGTCGTATATCGCCTTAAATTTACCCAAGGCATAAGCACTTCGCTCCTTATCGTATGGCTCTGCGTCTTTAAATTTTCGCCTCGCATGAGCAAGGCAACAGATCTGTCTGATATCCTTGTTTTTTTCAGCCACGTTTTCATACACCTGCCATCCATCCGTTTGAATGATCCCTTTGTAATCTTTTAAAATTCCGTGTGTATGTTTTTCTCCCCGGCCCGACTGATAATCGAAGAAGACCAGTTTATCCCGGCTGGAATTATAGCACCATAAAAAACCGCTATGGATTTGCTTGTTCTTTTTGTTTACGCCTTCTTTTCCTAGCAACACTTTCAATCCTGTTTCATCCACATGGATGTAAGGAGAAGAGAGAATGTGTTTCTTGAGAGCGTCGTACACCACAGTAACCAGATCAATGGATTTAGCGCCCCAGTCCAGCAGTGTGTTGTACGGTATCGTCAGGCCATCACGCTCAAAACGCCTGACTTGTCTTGCTACCGGAAGATGATCACAGAATTTATCTACCAGAATCTGGGCCAGTAAGCCAGGGCCTGCCACGCATTTGGGTAAAGGACGGCTGGGAGCAGGTTCAGATACAATAACTGTCTGGCCCTGTTTCCCAATAAATTTATATGTGGGTGTAATGACGACTTTCACGAGCACCCTTGCCCGAATGATCTCCAGGATCTCGTGTTGTTGCTCTCCGATTCTGATAGCACCCTCGGGCAGGTTTTTTGGTTCGCGGACTTCAATGATACGGGGAAGTCCCTCCAGGTATCCACCCATCTGATCGAGCGTTCTCGGTGCCGGTTTTTTGGTGCTGGTGTAGGCTATCTTTTTTACATCGGAAAGTTTGGTGCTGGCGCCGTCAGCATCTACTGTCATATCAAAAGAGAGCTGCGCAGGATTAGCGATAAAACGTTCGCTCTTTGAACCGAAGATGATTTGAGAGAACTTCTGTATCTGCATTTTCATCTTCACCATCTCCGTTTGCAGCTCCATGCGGCGGGCGCGTTCCTCGAGGTAGAGCTGCTTAAAGTCGGTATGGATGAGTACTTCCAATGGCTTAATTGATGGAGCCTGAAAGATAACACCATAGCCTGTTTCAGAGTAATTTACTTATCAACAATTGCTTGCATTATGTGTATAACGCGGACGGTATTTTACTTGTTTGAGTGCAATGCCTTTTAATATGCAAAGGAGTTCGTTACTGGTCGTTTGCATGGTATTGACGTCCTGATCTGTAGCCGGTAATTCGAAGGTTCCTTTCTCCAGAAGTTTGTAATAAATGGCGAAGCCATCGCCCTGGAACTGAAGCAATTTAATGGCGTTGCGCCGTTTGCTGATGAAAATATAGATGTCTCCATTCAGTACTTCTTTTTTCATGCTGCCAGTAACGACAGCCGCCAGCCCATGAAAACTTTTTCGCATGTCGACCGCCTGGCGATAAAGAAAATACCGGCCTTGCTCAGAGATATGGAGCATCGCTTAAGAGATCAAGGATTTTAAGTATTTGGCATCGATTGAGTCAAAGAAGCGAATGGTGGCTTTGCCCGAAATTGAAATCTCACAAAATGGCGTCGGCTGAATATTATCTATGTGCGCGACCGGGAGCGCAATAAAATTGTTTCCGGATGACGGTTGAGCGCCGTACTTCTTCTGCCAATTATAAAACGTTTGATGGCTAATACCATGTTGAGTGCAGAAAGCGGCAGTAGAACAATTATTGGTATCCTTGTCTTTGAGTAAGCGGATAATTTCCGCCGGGGATTTTCTTTGAAACTTGTTATCAGTGGAGGTCATAGTGTAAATAGTGGAAAACGAAACTACGCATGATCGGCAACCTGGGCAAGACGTAGATCCTCGGGCGTTTACCAATAAATGTAATGTTGTTCTGCAAACTTCCTTCAACTTTAATGCCCATTAGGTGACTTGTGTCACATAAGGGCAATGTGACTTATGTCACGTACTGCCAAAAGATAAAGGCATAGTTTTAAAACATGAATAAGCGGTTCAAGCTATTGCTTGTTTGTCTTGTATGCTTTGGACTGGTTTATTTGACTGTATTTCTAACTCAATAAAATTATGTTATGAAAAAGAACATGGGAAACGGTGACCGTACCATCAGGATATTAGCAGCAATTGTATTTGCAGTACTATACTTTACAGGAACTGTAACAGGTACATGGGGAATAGTGTTATTGGTATTGGGTGCTGTGTTTGTGCTGACCAGTCTTGTAGGCTTCTGCCCTTTGTATGCAATGGTTGGTATGAATACCTGCCCTGCAAAAAGTAATACAAATAGAGTTTAGTATAAGCCTGGAAAAAGTGCAGCTGTTCGGGTTTTATAGCTTTTGTATTGCGGAAACTTTTTTAAAAGCATAGTTTCTTCATAAGCTGCTTTGGAAATAAACAAAATCAGCAGTGTTATAAAAACAAGTAAACGGAGTGTATTTTCTGAATATACTCCGTAACTTGCCGTGGTAAAAAGGATGCCTGTATAAATGGGATGCCTGATGTATTTATAAACTCCTGATATTATTAATGTGCTGTCGTCTTTCGAAGAAGGAAAGGGTGTTAAGTTTTTCTTCAGGGTTATTGAGGAAATGATTATTAAAGCAATGCCTGCAATTGCAAGTACAAGCCCTGCATAACGGAATAAAGAACTTGTATGAAAATCTATAGATGTAATCCTAAATAGGTAGGTGATGAATAGGAGAATTTGGATTGATACATAAAAAATGTCTCTGGGTGCATGTTTCATAGATGCTGTTAATAAGGCAACTTTTCTTTTAATAAACCATAAAACCATGTGCCTGCAATGGCACTTAACAGGGTTACAATTATCACACTAAAACCTGTTCCTATCTGTGCAAATAAAGGACCGGGACAAGCTCCTGTTATTGCCCATCCAAAACCAAAAATCAAACCTCCGTATATCTGCCCTTTATTAAATTTCTTCGCCGGCAATTCTATGTTTTCTCCTCTTATTGTTTTGATGTTGAACTTCTTTATAAGCCATACTGATATTATACCCGTAACAACCGCTGAACCAATTACACCGAACATGTGAAAACTTTGAAGCCTGAACATCTCCTGTATTCGATACCATGATATGACCTCTGACTTTACAAGGATTATCCCAAAAAAAATACCCATGATAAGGTACTTCGCATAAGATATGATGCTTTCCTTTTTAGGTTGTTCAGTTTGTAAAGTATCTAACGACCTTACTTCAAAATCTGTATTTAATGGTATGATTCTTATTGTTTGAGTTTGCATTTTATAGTTTTAAGATAAAGGGTAGAATGAGGTTAGCCATAATAAAACCACCTGCCATAAAACTGATGGTTGCAATTAGAGATGGTAACTGCAAGTTGGATAACCCCATGATTGCATGACCCGAAGTGCAACCACCTGCATAACGTGTTCCAAAGCCCACCAAGAAGCCACCAAACACCATAAAGAATAAGCCTTTTGCTGTAAGCAATTGTTGCCAATTGAAAAGCTGTTCCGGTAGCAATAAATGTTGTTCAGTTATGCCGTAGCTATTTAGCTCTGTGATTAGTTTTGGATTTAGTACAACCGGATTAGGATTGCTGAAAAATGAAGCAACGATAAATGCACCTATTACGATACCTGCAACAAAAACCAGGTTCCATGCTTCTTTCTTCCAATCGTAACTAAAGAATGGAATTTTAGCCGGTATGCAAGCTGCACATACATGGCGTAGTGAAGAGGATATACCTAAGGTTTTATTGCCGAATATTAGTAAAGCAGGAACTGTTAACCCGATTAATGGTCCTGCTATATACCATGCCCATGGTTGTTTTAATAATTCCAACATTGTACTTAATAATTTATAACGCAAAAATGTATTAATCAAAGTATATGCAGTGTGACATTTATCACATTGCTTACAATTTGAAAATTCTGAATATCATACAAACGTATAATCCACACCATATACTTGTGTCAACAAAGTTGACGGCGCATCTAATATAATAGCGTTTTTTTCAGGTGTAGGTGTAACGGGGGAATTGCTGCTTAAATACTCCTTCAGTACCTCGTGCAACGTATAAGGGGTGTTAGTTCCTTCTTTTACGTTAGGTATGCGACAAAGCATAGTTGCAGGATCTCCTTCTCTTTCGCAGGCACTCGCTATATACATCTTTTCGGCATCCAGTTTTTCTCCATTTACAATTATATCTTTTACCCGGCTGCCCATTTCTTCAAATGCTTTAAACTCCACCTTCATTCCTTTAAACTTCACTACCCAGCCACCTAACCGTTTGGAAGCATCTTTTGCAAATACATTATTTAATTCTTTTTCTAACCAATCTTTGATTTGCCTGCCTGAAACTTTTGCTGTTCTTACTGCACTATCTACGGGAAGCATATCGAAAATATATCCTTCGGTAATGGGAATATTTCCGGTAGCATCGGGGGTGGTGTTAGGTGGACAAAAGCGAAATCCATTTGATAAAACAATATCAGGCTTTACTTTCCACATTAATGCATCAATAATTAGTGTATCAATCGGATTTTCTACTACGAAGTACCGGTACAAGGGAATAGTGCTGTGTCCAACAACTTTGGTAATATCTTTTTTAAAAGGCTGTTCATGTTTTGAAATAAGCGCCTGCAGAGCAGCCTGAAGTTTATAACGCGTTGCAGAAACCTCGTCAAGGTGATAATGCTCATTTACTATTTTACCGTTTTCAACAGTCAAATCTAACCGTCCAACAAAAGAACCAAACGCCCCGGGCTCCACTACTTTACTGTATTTGCATTGAATTGGTTTGCGTACACGTTCATGCGTATCGCCGCCGAAAATATAATCAACCCCTTCACATGCAGAATGATTTGCCAACGCTATCTGCTGCGATAAGCCTAAATGCGAAAGCAATATTATAAAGTCGCATTGCTCCTGTTCTTTCAGCACTTTTACATAATACGCCAAATTCTCTTCAGGGAAACTATAGATAATTCCTTTGCTGTATGCAGGTGATTGACGAACGGGAACCAAAGGGTCAGTATAACTAACAAAACCAATTTTGATACCTGCAACATTCCATGTGTAATAAGGCGGAAAAATCAACTCGCCCTTTCTTCCGTTACCCAAATCGTGATACATGTTCGAACATATTTTCGGGGCATTTAAGCCGCCCAATAATTTTAGCATGTTCTCTTTATAATACACCACTTCCCAGTTGCCGGGTATGTAAAGATTATAATCAAGTGCATTTAAAATTGGCTGTATTGCTTTACCAGTGGTCATCACGCTAAGCTCACTTCCCTGGAACATGTCACCGGTATCAATAATAAAAGTGTTTGGGTTTTTCTTCCTTGCTATGTCAAAGTAGGTAGCAAGATTGGCATAGCCGCCGGTTTTGCGAAACACAGATTTTCCTTTCTCCCAAAACAGTTCATCATGCGGATGCAACTGACAGTGCACATCTGTGGTTTGCAATAAAGAAACTATTTGTTGTCCGTCTTTTATTGGGGTGGTTGTTTCACCGTTACTTTTTTCTTCTTCTTTAGTTGTTGAAGAAAATGCTGAAAGAGGGTTAGCACTAATTCCTAACCCTGCAAGCGTTGAGAATTTTAAAAAGTTTCTTCTTGTATTTTGTTCATTCATGGATGACAGAATTTTGAGTTGTTTACTTTATTTTTTCACTCAAAGTGACAAAGGGTCAATCCGTTAAGTCATTCTTTGCGCCTTGCCTAAAGTTTTACACTACGATAAAAAAAACTTTTTGTACCACTAAAACACAAACGCTCTAAGCGTCATTAAGGATTGGTGTAACTTTGTGTTCTCTGTATCTTTGTGGATTATCTTGCCGCCATTTTTTTCATATCTTTTCTTTTTGCAACAATGGGTTTAAAGGGCCCGAACTTATGTTGCGCTTCGCTAAATCCATCGGTGTAAGGGCCAAAGGGATGATCAAAAGGTTTGGCTGAAACGTTGGGCCAGTCCTTCGTCAAATTAGCTTTGGGGCGGGGTTGTGCGTTTACAAAAGCAGCCACATCCCAGGCTTCTTCATCAGTTAAAACAGGGGCGTCATGTTTTGCCTGATTAAACGGCATGTTATCTTTTACATAACCTGCAAAGCGAGATAAGCGAAACAATCCTGCACCACTATTATAACTGTGCTTACCCCATAGCGGAGGATAAGCATAGCTAATTTCATTCAATTGTATTAAGCCTTCTCCGTTTGCAGCATGGCAACTTTGGCATTTTTGACTGTAAACAATTTCACCCTTTGCCGGGCTTGCGGCTCGATCTAAATAAGTCAAGTCTGTAATGCCTGCCCCATTGGGTTTCTCCCCTTTCTTTACCTCCTGTCCGAGCCATTGTATATAAGCCACAATAGATATCATTTCAAAGCTTGTGGTATCTATTGCTTTGCCATTTAAACTTCGCTCAAAACAATCATTAACCCGTTTAGGAATGCTTTCAATTGTTCCGCTCCGCTCTCTGAATTTTGGATAAGTTGACGCTACCGCTCCATAATTATTACCCCAGCGCCTGGTGCCTGCATCTAAATGGCAGTTCTGGCAATTCATACCATTGCTTATTTGATTTATAGAACCGTTCGGTCCAAAATATTTGGAGGTATTTGCAATTAAATCCTGCCCGTAAATAATCATTTTGCGCTGTTCTCCTATTGTTGTATTATCAGAATATATGCTCGGGGCTGACCAGTAATCCGGCTGCTTTTGTTCTGATATTATTTGCGGCTGTTTTTGTTGAGAGGATGTCATATCTCTAATAAAAACAATTGCAACAACCAGAAAAATCAGGTACAGGAACCAGTCATCTTTCAGATATTTTTTCATTGTCGAAATCAGGATATAAATAGTTCTAAAATCGCTTGTAAATGTTGGCTTTATTTATCGCATGTAAGGTGACTTATGTCACAAAGCAGTTTAATCATAAATCTAAACCGTATTTTACAAAAAAGGCTGCTCCTTTACAAGAACCACCTTTGACATAGATGCAACTATTTATTGCAACTGTTTCACAAGTTCTTTTGCATCTACTATGCCGCTTTTTCTCCAAACTTCCTTATTGTGTTTATAAACTATAAAAGTTGGGAAAGCTTCAATATTTAATTGTTTGGAGATGACTGTTTGGTCACCACCATCTATTTTTACCAAATGAAACTGTAAGTTTTTTGCTTTTGATAATGAGTCGATTACCGAGTTCATTTTTTTACATGGTGGACACCACACTGCACCTACATCAACCAACACAGTTTTATCAGCGGGTATTAGTAATTGATATTCTTTAAAATCTATTTGCTTTATGGTGGCAGCTTCCTGCAAAGGCATAGAAGCTCTTTTCCAAGCCGCAATACCGCCATCCAGATTGTAAGCCGTATATCCATTTTCTCTTAACCATTTTGCTGCTGCGCCGCTTCTTGCACCACTTAAGCAATAGGTATATACCGGCTTTGCTTTATCTAATGATTGTACTCTTTCAATAAACTGTTCCTGATTGGTCCAGTCGGCTAAGAAAGCGTCCTTTAAATGACCACTTTGGTACTCGCCAGAAGTGCGAACATCAAGCACTTGCACGTTTGGTTGCTTTACGCCTTTTTCAAATTCACCAACCGCGAGATTGGTTGCCTGTTGAGCATTAGTTGTACACGATGCGAGTGAACCGCTAACCAGCAGGAGCCACAATAATAGGTTTTGTACACGCATATTTTTATTTCGTTTATTGAACATTTTAAGACAGAACTCTCTATAACTATAGGTTATTAGAGCTATTATTTTCGCAAACCATCATTGAATATCTGAATTTCAATTTTTTTCTTTTTTAAATGAAACAATAATTAGTGCGCCAAATATAGCAAAGTAAATGCTGCTTCTAAAAGGATTGGATGTTATTGCACAAGTGCCGGTTAGACATCCTACATATTTCCAGTAAAGAAGACCTGCTATTGCTCCTAATGCTGCGCCGATGTATAAGATCTTATTTTTTATTATCCAATTCTTCATATACTATCTAACTTTCTTTTTACGGTTACTATAATTTACTGCACAACCTTTACTGCCACAACACCTTATATTGGCGATTACTGTTAGCAGTAAAAAACCTGCTATTACACCTAATGGTATATCTTTTTGAATAACTGACTGTACTAATGCAATCACACCCATTACAAGCCTAAGCCCACGCATTACTGACCAGTTATTTAGTATTGCTTTTATCATTTCATTCTCTGCTTTAAATCTTCAAGACCACCACCATTTACCGCTTCAGTAATACCGTGTTGTTTTAACATAGAAACTGCAATGCCGCTCCTGTTGCCACTTCTGCAATAGGCTATTATTGGCTTTGGCATTTCTTTGAATTCATCAATCCTTTGTGCTACCTGGTCATAAGGAATATTAATAGCGCCGGGATAATGTTCTCCAGCATATTCTTCGGGAGTTCTCACATCAACTATTGTTGCATTGTTTGCTGCTTCCATTGTGATAGTAATTTTTATTATTGCGAAGTTCTCACAATGAGTAAAGAACGGATGTGATAATTGTCACTTAGCAGTTAGAAAACGAGTTCTTTAACAATAATGTATATGCCCATAACCAGTACAAACCACCCAAAACCTCTCTTTAGCTTGTCGCTGTTTACTTTTTGGTTGAAGTAACCACCAATGAAAATGCCTGCTATTGCTATGGCTGTAACTATCATTATAAATTTCCATTCAATAGGGTGGCGACCAATGTCGCCTAAAAAACCAATCAAGGAATTAAGTGCTATAATTAAAAGTGATGTACCAATAGCTTCTTTCATTGGCAGCTTCATCAGTATGACCAATGCAGGTATTAATAAAAAGCCACCACCTGCACCTAAAAAGCCCGTTACCAAACCAATGAGCACACCGTAGATTACAAGCACCCAAGGCTTTTCTTTTGCCTGCTTTTCTGATACCACCTTCCTGCTTCTAATCATTGACACGGAAGCAGCTAACATGAGTATAGCGAATACAACCATTACAAATAATGAATGTGTTACCTCAAAGGAGCCGATTCTAAAAAATACATCAGGTAAGTATGGAATAATAAATTTTCGTGCAATGAAAACAGTAGTAATAGAAGACGAACCAAACAACAAAACTGTTTTGAAGTTAATTAAGCCTTTACGATAATTATTGTATGCTCCTACGAGGCTTGTTAAGCCTACAATAAAAAGTGAATAGGAAATGGCAAGTGTAGGTGAAACAGAAAAGAGGTACACCAATACAGGCACTGTAAGAATCGAGCCACCTCCTCCAATTAAGCCTAAAGACAGTCCAATAAATAGTGATGCGATATAGCCTGCTATTTCCATAGGATGCAAAGATGATGGCTATCATTTACAGCTACCGTGATATAAGTCACATAGACATTAATCTTTTTTCGTCCACTCAATTGAGTTTCTATGTATGACAAGCCATGCCTTCGCTTCCATTTTCTTTAATAACCGACTTATGACTTCTCTTGATGAATTAAGGTCGTTGGCAATCTCCTGGTGGGTAATCTTTAAGTTGCTACCCAGTTTCTCAACCTGCTTCTTCAAGTAATGCTCCAATCTTTCATCCATGCTGGTAAAGGCAATAGCATCAATTGTCTTTAGTAATTCCTCAAACCTATTGCGGTAAGAAGTTATTACAAACTGGTACCAGCTTTTGTATTTGCCCATCCATAGGTCCATGTACTCTAAAGGGATGGCTAAAACAGTAGCATCGGTGAGAGCCTTTGCCAATACTTCACTTGTTTCATGCTTTGCTGCACATACCATAGAAAGAGAGCAAGCCTGACCGGCATCAAGATGGTAGATAAAAAACTCTTTGCCTTCATCATCTTCCCGGTACAACTTTACCAAGCCTTTAATGATTAGCATTGTTGAGCGAATGGTTTGCCCGACTTTCAAAAGTGTTTCTCCCGCCTTTACTTCTTTTATTGTTCCATGTTCAAGTATTTCCTTGTATAAGCCTTCTTCGAGGGTAGGGAATAGCTGCTTTAATTGATTTATGACCATAGTTGACGTTCAAGTTATGTGTGCAAGGTGCTATTTTAATACCACAGGAATTGCTACTATATTTCTTCGAAAAATATGAGCAAGTTTCTGTGAAGGTCTACCGCATCAAATTCTTTATCTCCCCAAGGTTGTTCTTGAACCTTTGAGTTATGACTATGCAAAATGTCTTTGGCTTTATATTTTTCATATACTTCTTCTATACCTTGTTACATTATTCTGCAACTTGCTGTACCTGCTATAAAACCTTCTGCGCCACTACAAATAGGTTCTGTTGCTAATAATGCTCCTTTATTTTTCCAGCTTTCATCTCTTAACTTCCATAAATGTATTTCCACTGCATCACGAAATACAATAGCAAATCTATAAATGGCCCCATTGGTCTTAAAAATGGGGAGTATTATAAAATGAGCTAAAGCGTATCACCTGCAAACAAATTAGCTAAACGCTTCAAATCCATCAAAAAAAGGTTCGTGATTTGTACCGTACAGCCCGCTAAACGTAAGGATTACAAGTTGTAATCCTTATTTTATTTTACACCACTTTACAGTTAGCATGCTGAATTTCAGCATTTTGTAACAATTCCTGACCGTCTCTTCATCTTATCTTTACAAAGGTTGACATATTCTTAATCGAGGAAAAAATCGAGGAAAAATGTTATTACCTATCAAACCAATTTGTGAAAGAAAAGATGTACGCCGGGATGGCACCTGCCTTATCCACATTCAGTATTGTTATAGTTCGGAAAAGCGAACTATATTGAACACCCAGCTTTCAATCCCTCCAAATTATTGGAACAAAAAGCGCCTTTGTATTTCTGACAATCTACCAGCGTCATTTGGAAATGTCAACCATCTCAATTCCGAGCTAGATCGAATGATCCGACTTACTCAGGATATTGTGTCATATGCAACCAGGAATAAAATTGAAGACCGCGGTGCTTTCGTAAAAAAAACTTTCAAACCTGAATTTGATATTAAAACTTTGAATAAGCTTGATGCCTCAACAATTAATGAAGGTTTACAAGAAAAGAAAGTCAATAAAAATTTATACCTGCAGTTGGATAATTATATAAATTCCAAAGACAAAAAGGTTACTAAGGCTACGATCTGCGTTTATAATTGTATGAAAAAGCATTTGCAGGCATATGAAGAATTCAGAAAGAAAAAAATAACGTTCGAAAGCTTTGATTACGAATTTTATGATGGCTTTATTGATTTCCTTACGTTCGATTATGTTCAAAGGCGAAGAAAAACAATCATTACCGGTTTAAAGATTAATACTATTGGTAAAACCATAAAGCAATTACGAATCTTTATTAAAGACAGGGTACGTCGCAAAATTATTGCCCCAATAGACTTGACCGATTATAAAATTCCGGAAGAAGAAATTGACGCCATATACCTTACTTATGAAGAAATAGGAAAAATGTACCAGGCAAACCTTTCAGCATTTCCTCACTTGGTTGAGTATCGGAACTTATTTGTATTAGCTTGTCTGACAGGCCTCCGGTTTTCAGATTTTTCAATCCTGCAACCTGAAGATCTTCGTAAAGACATGCTTTATAAGAAACAGGAAAAATCAGATCATTGGGTAGTAATTCCCCTGAGAAAGGAAGCAAAGGAAATATTTACTGAACAATTTAAAAAGAAGATACCAACGTTTACCAATCCAGAATTTAACCGACATATTAAAACAATTGGCAAATTGGCCGGCCTTAATCAGCGAATCAAATTTTCTTATAAGAAAGGAAATAAGACTGTTGAAGTTAGTAAGCCTAAATATGACTGGATTACGTCACATACGGCCCGTCGTTCCTTTTGCACTAACGAATTTTTAGCGGGTATTCCGGTAAAGCTGATCATGAAGATAAGTGGTCATAAAAATGAGAAGGATTTTTATAAGTATATTAGGGTGACGCCAGAGGAAGCAGCACAGAAGATAAAGGATTTATGGCACGAAAGAAATAATATGCTCGTGTTTAGTTAAAACATACTAAGTTATATTACAAATTATGATTAGTAGAAATGGCCCTTGTCCATGCGGCAGCGGAAAACAGTATAAAAGATGTTGTGATAGTTCTCTAGGTAAAGGAACTCAACACAACAACACTTTTAACAAATATAATACTATAGACACACTTCAAACTATCGCAGGCCTTACATTGTTAGACGAAAATCACGGTAAGAATCTACGTCTAGAAAATCTTTCTAAAGAAGTTGCTGGCTATTATAATAATAACTCAAAAAAAATCAATATTAGAGAATTGCAGCGTTTTTCAAATATAAATTATGGAGCAGATCCAATGGAGGATCCCACTACAAACCTTTTTACAGAGGTTATCGCGTATCATGGTGGTGATTACCTCATTCTGCCCGGCATTTATGAAAGTCCCGCATTTATGTTAAACAGTTTACTATCGGCAATCTTTAATTGGAAAGATGCTAAGCTTAGTGAGCAGTTCAAAACCAACTCTCATCATCTTGTTCAGGCAGTATTATCCATCTCAGATCGAATGCTTGAAAAAGCAGGATTGAGGCGGTATTTAGTCGGAAAAAAAGAGAATCAAAGAATTACTTTTCCGGATCAGTCTGCAATGAACAAGTTTAAACATGCTGTATTTTTTAGTGAAGAAGAAATATCAGAATTAATTTTAAAAAAGAATTTTGATGCCAAAGTGCTGGGAATTTTTACAGCTAATTTAAGTAACTCAATTTTCAAAAGTAAGTCTGCCGTTGAAAGCCCATTTATTAACAATCCATTATTAAAGAATTATGATGGATACTTGGTTGTTAGTCCGGCAACTCTGTGCCATGCATTAATTCAAGCTATCAAAGAATTAGCGGAAGAGATGCGGTGTACGGATGAATTACATGAAGCCTATCATTTCGTTGTCTGTAATACGATGCAACTCTCTTTGAAAAGGCTTGATTTTGATGAACTAAAAATTGATGGTATCAATAATATTAAAGGTGACTTTGTAGAAACATTTATTACAAAATTTGATGATGATAAAATTGGAATTATCCAGTATATTCCGATGAGCCAGCCTGGAAAGTCAAGATCACTGGATGATTTATCAAAACAAAGACAGGATTTAATAACCCAAATTTCTGCAATAAAAGAATATTCAGATTATCAGTTTATGGATATCGCTCTTGTGTCTATATTGGATAATGATCTCATGACTCACGTAATTAATAGTCCTTTATCTAGGACACTTACTATCAACTGCCATGATTTAGATATTTTGGTAAAATCAAAAGAGTCTTCGGCCATCGGACTATGGCAGTTTGCCGGCGCGAGGGATACACAAATTCCAAAGTTATTGAGAGTCATTGGGCTTACATTTTTAGATCAGTTTACAGTATTCAAAAATCATGAGGATTCATTTTATCTGTCCGATGAAGGATTCGATTTATCACAGTGGCAGTACGGACAATCGAAAGTACTTGTTGAAGAAGCAAAACAGAGGACCGATGAACATTGTATGGCCATTCGGATAAATGATAAACTTGCCAAAACGCTTGTAATTAGAAGAGATAAATATTGGCCAGTTTATGTCTCAATGCAAGACCTTTTAGAACACGAGTTACAGTTTGGTTTAGAAGGTTTAAAAACCTCGGTATGGATAAAACCAATTACCGAAGAAAATTCTAGTTCAGATGCAGATCACATCTACTGGGAACTAACAGATACGATTGCTTATTGGTTATGGCAGCTAACGGATGACGTGAAAGCGAAACTTAATCTAATTGATCCTCATTGTGTCTATTTTACATTTGAATTGGATGATGTCAGCAAATTTGAAAATATTGACGACACATTCAAACGCGATCCCGACATCTTTAGCAAGATAAAAGTATCAACAAATAATGATACAATTCATTTGATCATCCCAAATCAGTTGATGGCTTTTTTTTACGGTAGCGACAATGAAGGCGATAGGATATTGGTAAGGCAGATTTTAAATGGTCTGAACGAATTACTGGCAAAAAGAAACTTTGAGGTCTTCACACAAGATCAAATAAATGACATTGTAGAAAACCGAGCACCGTTGGGAATGAAGAAAAAACTAATTCTGCTGCACTCGCGTTCTAATTTGCTACTTGATAAAAGCAATCTTTCAGAACCCAGATATATTCAGCCATATGATAGCAGCAACACCTCTAATTCAATCGGCCAACTTCTCGGGGCAAATTGCCCACCTGTTGGCGAAGTTATTGGAACTGACAAGAAAAAAAAGCTGGTGATTGATATTGTAATGAAGTGTCTTTTGCCTCATCTCCAAAAGACAATTGCAAAATATGATAACCGAGATTTGATTGAACGTTTGATTGGACTAAATGAAAGTCTAATAAATGAAAGAGAGCATAAAAAGATATCCACCCCTACAAGAATTGCATGTTTTGTTAGTGAGGAGCAACATATACAAGATTTGATGGAGTCATTGTCAGAACTAAGCCGTACAACTATTGCTGTCAGATGTTTAGTGGAGCATCTTCGGGCAGAACCAGCAAAGGGTACGAAACCTGTCAGTAAAACAGCTATAGACGAACTCATTGGAATAATGGATTCTATTATTGCGTGGGGAAGTACTGGTGATCAAATAACGTATCACCTGTTTGACGTAAAAATGAAAGTATTGAATACTGGGCGAATAGCGATCCAAAAAAGTGAAGCGGAAGAAATTTTTGACCCATATTATCAATCAAAAACAAAAGAAACGGTTTACGATGCCTTAACTACTTTTAAACAGGAGTTCCCGAAATACGGCGAGGAAAGAATTGACCAAAATATTCCAACAGATTTAGATAAAGCATTTAAGGAAGAATTTTCGATATCATTATCGCGCATCTCTACTTTTCTGGACATTCTTGCTAGTCAAATGTTTGTGCAGAAGACATCTTTCATCGTTATGAATAAGACAGCGTTATTCACTTTGGTACAATCACATAGACAACCCTTTGATGAAACTGAATTTCGGAATGCTTTGGAATTTCTAAGTCATAAAAGCTGGGGCAATGTAACAAAACCTCCTAAAGGTTATGACCCAATTGATATATCTCCGTGGAGATTTAATCGGAAACTGTCTTTACTAAGAAGCTGTCTAAAAACGGTAAAGGATTAAACCATATAAGTTAAATTTAACACAGAAGGCTGCTGCCAGTCCAGAGATAATTGTTATTATTTGAATAACCACACT
>JAABUS010005856.1_pt1 | contig 15620 bp, 17 predicted proteins | sample 5560161 | NCBI WGS metagenome assembly JAABUS01 (sample SAMN10711885, study PRJNA513376) | rock metagenome | isolation source: Antarctica rocks | place: Antarctica: Victoria Land, Trio Nunatak nord | collected 2016-01-04
CTTCATGGGATGAGCTACAAAATCTGATATGTTAGGCGTAGGGGGTTGTGGATAAAGTGATGCGCCATATGCTTCGTGGCTCATCATGGGATGAGCTACAAAATCTGATATGTTAGGCGTAGGGGGTTGTGGATAAAGTGATGCGCCATATGCTTCGTGGCTCATCATGGGATGAGCTACAAAATCCGATATGTTAGGCGTAAGGGGTTGTGGATAAAGTGATGCGCCATATGCTTCGTGGCTCATCATGGGATGAGCTACAAAACCCGATATGTTAGACGTAGGGCTTTGTGGATGCAGTTGTGATTCATCGTATACTTCCTGGCTGGTCGCCATGCGAGCAGGATATGTAGAGGTCGCTGAAGTACGATACGTTGCCGCATTGTTCACCAGAGGTTCAGAAGGTCTGGTGGCACCCATGTCATTTAGTTGATGCGGTGTAGCATTGTAACCGGACGCTGTGTAATGATTAGCCATGGCAATAGATCCTTCTCTTAGCAGAATAATCTCACATCGGTAAGATGCATCTGACTCCTCGGGCGAGATACTAAAATCTGGGTGGGCAGCCGTGCCGCCGTCTAGAATATCCGCGTGCTGTGATGGATGAAGACCTTCATGACTTACGAACTTCCGCATTAATAGATTTGCAATGTTTTGCACATCTTGGTCCTTCGCAACTTCGTCAAGTTTGATATTCCGGAAGTGTCGTTGCACTCGTTCGAAATCCTCATTGTTAATATCTGTGGCCCACCTAAAGCCATGAGTAAGCATGGTTCGCTGATGATACGAACACACTTGCTTACTGCTGTGGCGTCATGCCAAGTCCAGGTATTATTATCAAGGCTCCGAGGCCTCCATTGCGATCTGCTATGGCTTTCATTCTTCGGCCGAACTTCAAGTAAAGCTTGACCCATTCACAGACTTCCTGCTGTGACTTATGGACAATGCCTGATTCCAGAAGGACCTGAGAGGTCGATGCAATGTTCTTGGATGTGAAATAAGTTCCGGCCAGGGATCTCGAAGCTTTTCTGGTTCGGCAGTGTAAATCGAAGAGTGCTACGGCACAGATTCGTTGACGGATTGGATCTTGAACAGCACGCTCCTCTATCAGTCGTAGCTCTTCGTAGATCTGGGCGATTATACATCCGATATACGGTCTTTCTAAAGTTCCTGGACCAGCCAATGATGTGAATACATTCCTTTGTGGGATTTGGATGTCGCTCGCTCCAAGCCCCAATATCATGGACAGGTGACGCCCGCTGCGTTGGCAGCGCTTTGCTGGTCGAACATCTGCGCTTTGCTGTGCGTTATCACGAGTGAGCTTCCGCTTTAGGGCCGGTTTCGGTTTGGGCAGAACAACATCAAGAGCATGTAGTGGGTGTGAGAGGGGCAAGGCCTTTGGCTGGACGACCTCTTGCACAGCGGCTCTGGTTGGAGATGGTAAAGTTTCGACGAAGACCTTACACTGGGATAAAAACTGGGCCATCATTAGCAACGTTCGCACTCATGGGGGGAAGCTGAGGGCGACTTTTGGATCCGCAAAGATTTCTTCCGAAGAAGCTTCATTTTTGACGCAAGCGATGACAACGACCTTAAACTCCCTACTCACAGAGCTCCCCATCAAGGCTAGAATGATAATGTGAAGGAGGATGGGACTCTTCTCGTTGAATTTCCTGAGCGCCTGTTACGACCAGCGATCGAACGCTTGGAACGGAACTTGGGATCCCGCGAACAAAATCGCCAAGCCTGCCATGAGGTTCAACGCCATGCTCCTGCAGGAAGCACCTAGAGAAGCTAAAGGTAAGTTCACCAATTGATCCTACGGAGCTATTCCCTAATCGAATAGACCGAGCGCCATCCAGCCGCTGAGGCAGTGAGGATGCCTGCCGTACCAGCCATTGGACTGGCTTCCTTGACCCTTGTCTGTAAAGTTTGGGGACTGCCCACGTATTTACCACATCGCTATTTGAATAAAACGTGCCGCTAGGGATGAAATCGTACAGACTCTGTCGTAGATCTCTGAATTTACCTCATGTATCTTTGGCCCTATCTTTTTCGACTGACAAAGCCAGAGATGTGCTGTGACCACGGCATTGCACTTCGCACTCGATTGTGTTAGGTTAGAGCTGGGCAAAATGAATCTAAGAAATAATTTTATGATAGGAAGTAACATGTGCTGTCCACGAATAGCTGACAAAGGGGAAGATTCCCGTCAGTACTTTCCTCCACGCCATCGAGGGAACTATTGAACGCTTCCATGTTCATTGTCGGATCGAGCGTCTAAGATGGAAAAGTTGGCATGATCGTGGAGGATTCATGATTATTAGTCCGATGACTACCCATTTCAATGGATTCTGGACAATTGACAATTTCCGTATATAATGCGTTGGAACAAGGCTACTTTGCAATGTCACAATGCATGCTTGGTTGACTTTCCCCCCTACATGAAGCATCTGTGCCCGGCACAACGGCGCTGGCCTTGGTTAAAGTTTATGACCTTATACCGTGTGCAGCTCAAAAGCGAAAATAGCAAAGTCCACGGCTTCTATCTACCCACTGTGGCGATCATTATTTCTCTACTTCTAAGTACGGTGTTATTGCCCTTCGAGAAGTAAGAAGTACGGTAAATGAACCCATACATGCGACAACTTAGCTAACAGTATGCTCAAAGTATCTTACGTTGCACTCCGCCGAGAAATGTCTCAAACCCAAGCTTCTGCTAAAGGACCGAGAAAACGAGTAAGCAGTGGGCAGTTTCAAGAAGAGCGACAAAGCCGGAAAAAGGTCGCAGAGACATCGAATGAGGACTACTTGACAACGAGCGACATCCGAATCGAAATCAAGAAAGCAAGGCAGAAGTCCGAGCAAGAGGCTAGAGACAGCGGTGCAAGGGTTGAGAAGAGATCTCGAATGATAAAGCGCTTTCCGTGTTGCGCTTGCAAGGAGGATCGTCCAAGTAAATCCGATGGTTCATGCTCGGGCTGCGAGCACATGCCATGCGCAGAATGTATTATACTGAGATCGAAGTAACAGACTTCGAGGCTTTCTCCAAAAGGGATAAGATCGTAGAGATGTGCTTTGTCTGCATTTCTAGGCCCTCTGATTACCCACTATCTTATAAGCTACATGAAAGCGTTTCGGAAGCTACTGTCATTGGTTAGCGGAGCCATGAATCTCGCTTGGGTTTGAGAAAGGTGTTTTGGTGGATAAAGTCGTTGTGGAAATAGTGTCGGAGGGATTCGAGCCTACAGCGCAAGGATTATACCATCCTGGAAACAGTGTGTCAGCCATGGATCTGCTTTGCTTGATTCGGGATTTTAGGGCAACCCGCCTGTAAATTGACCATCCTCAACACGCATGGTCTGTCAATTCAGTGCTATATCATCGTCTAGCATCCTCGAATTTCATCCGAGACGTTCATCACTACCTTCTTGGACAGAATTCTTCCACGGAATTACTATGATGGCGGATTTTGACATAAACTTCATCAACACCTCATCTAGGACACTCGACGTGAAAGCTCAGAACGTAGCTCGACCGACAGCTGATACTCGGCCCTATTTTCGTCATTGTCCTAGACCCGGTATTGAGTACCTTTCCCGCCAGTGTCAAGGTTCAGTGGATACAGTGTTCCTTCCTACAAGATTTACAGAATTGTCCGCTGGTCCCAACAAATCCTGCTTTTACGCCGTCAGATCTGCGAGCGCCGGAAGACCTGAGTATAACGAATTTTACAACATAGCACTCTCTGTCGGTACTCCCTCAAGGCTTTGCCACTTGCCGTGGATGAGCTGTGCAATCTTTAAGGATTTCTACGAAGCTCAGAACATGTTCTTAATCTTGTCAACATACGGATTCATAGCCTCTGTATTTCAGGTAACTCTGAAGTTCCGCGATGCTGGCTCTAGAAGCTTATTAACATCTAGGAGCACGAAACGATTCAGGGGCAACTACAATTAACATAGCAAACCAATCGCTTACAGTCGCCGTCCAATTCGATTCGATAGGAGGAGTTGTAGTGGAGAAAGCAAATTTAGATTGCCTTTGTGGTGGCGGACAGGGATGCCAGGTTATTTTATCTCTTTCGGTCACCTGGGACGATGTATTTTTGCTATAGAGATTTGCGTTAGTTGTAATCGATGTTGAATGTTGAGTAAACGATACATTTGTGGTAATGTTCTGGCACTTTGCCTTCAATATACCCTGGTCTCGGCTAAGCTGATCAAGAATGTAGCCGCTGTTCAGAAGTTGGCAGAGCAGGTTAGGGTCTTTTGGGAAGACTTGTCGAGAGGTGGCCTCGTTGGGCGTGATGTGACCACACTCCTCACGATCATTGGTCTTCTGTACCGAATTTTGAATGGTCTGCACAGCCCCTACTCCATGCACCGACATGGTACAACGGAAATCGAAGTCGTCACTCGAGGCTCGCCTACCCCTGAATCTTGCACCATCCTCTGCCAGCGAATAAGATAAAATGCGCACGTTCTGTCGATGATCCCATTGCAAAGTAATTGTTGTCTCGAGTTGGACTTGACATCCTCTTTCGAAGATCTATCTTTTCTTGAGAACCACTAAGCTGAAGCGATATGGATCTCAACAACATGGGGGACATGAGTACCGCCCAGGCACTGGAGACTTGGGACTGGACAAACATGAACTTCACCGACAGCGAGGCCATCGACTCCACCCATGAACTGCATGCTTTTGGCTGGGGAAACATAGACTCTACCATCGGCGGACCCATCAACACTACGCAGGAACTGGACAATAATACCTTGGGATCCCATTTCTCCGACATTGCCGACGTCGGCGATGGGGACTGGAACCTCCTAGCGCTTCTCACAGTTATTCTCTTGAAGGCCCCTCCCAAACGCACAAGGGAATGGTTACCTCACCAGCATCCCATGAGCCAACTCTTGACCCTGGATCGTTTGAATGTCTGGTTCTCAAAGAGATGTGGAATCAAAGAGCCTCGAACCTCGAATGATATTGAAGAAGCCTGGCAATGGATTCAAACGGACCACAAGCATTGGACAGATTACTATTTGCGAGACCCAGCGCAAGCCGACCAAGCCATTGAAGAAGTGAAGAAGATACTACGTACTCTTGAGAGGCGGTACTGAATATTTAGATAATCGAGTTCTTTTAATCTGCTTTGCCTTCGCTCTCTCTTCATCCGGAATTTGCTTTAGGCAATTTCCAAGATGTTCAGAAAAAACCAGCTTCAAGTAGCCGCCTTTCAGGGAATCTACCAAGTGTTCAATCGCGAAGCAAGCATGCCGGGCCATAGACTTCACTATTACGTGGGCCGGCGTTTTGAAACCACAAGTCAGAGTGCGGCGACAGGACAGAAGACTCGTCTTCCCAGACAGTCGACTGGCATGCCGGGTCTTGGCATGATTTAGAGCCAATCGTCCAGTCTGGCAAAACCAGCCTGTTGTGATCAGTCAAATCTGACACTATTATGCGTAACCCAAATGTTTTGGCTGCAGGTCTGCACTTTCGGATTTCCTGCCGGGACCTACAGCTCTCTTTCGGCTTGCTGCGTCTCGCATATGTACCTTCCGAATCGACAAGCTCGCTTTGGGCTTGATCAAATTGCGGAGAATGGCCGAGAGCTGACTCTGTCAAAGTAAGGATATCCATTTTGCTCCAGCGAAACGCCAAACCCCAAAGCAAATAACGCCATGTCCCAGCTCCAAGGCGGTGATCATTACCGCGTCACAGTGAGCACACCTTGAGTCTTCCGGGTTCTATCCATCTCACTCAAGGCTTAGACCTCAAAACCTCAGGCCGAGGGTGCAAGAACAGCCAACCCTGCATCCACCGAAGCTGAGATCATGGAAGGAATGGTCCGACGGATTCATGAGAGAAGTGCGAAAGATCTGGAACAGCATCTATTCGTCTCGAGGCATTGCTTCTCACCAACGCGACGATCTCAATTGATGCCCGACGCTTTGAGAGTGCAGAAGACGATCAGCCATCAGGGGCCCAAGATGGCCAGATCGATGTACCAGAAGACACTGCTTACGACGATAGCGATTCGGCTAGGGACCCATGTCGACGAAGTAGTCCAGATGAGGGATGAATCTGGCAGTGACTACCATAGAGGAAAGAAACCCATCTCGACTTATCGCCGCTCTGGGTTCTTCGATACTACGAACTACTCATACGAACAAAAGGGTTTGCAACAACTACGAGTCACGAGGTTGAAGGAAGGGATAGTGGCAGGGCCAACGGATTGGTCTGGATAACAGAGGCGGTCAACCGGTGATAGGAACTGGTATTTCGACGCGATGAGAGAGACCCGTCATTGCCGTCCACCGGTTCAAGCGTGCCTGATGGAGTATTGGAAGTGCGCACGGTAGACGCTAGAAGTTGCCTTCAATGAAAACGGTGCACGATAGTCCTCCGCACCTTAATCACACCTGTTTCGAGCCTTTGATCTCTTCACCTCCCACATTCTCTAAGGCTTGTGATGGCTGAGTAGCGGAGTCCTAAGACAGCAGCCAAGACGACTTCATGCCCGAGACTCTCCCTTTTTTGATTGATCGTTGCGAGAGCGGGTGCAAAATCGAGGACAAAGGTCTTCTTGAACAAATAATCACCGTGAACGATAAGCTGAGGCATTGGAAACTAAAGACTGACACTTTGAGATCGAAGAGAACTAATAACGTTCAGCAGTTGACTGTGGCCCTCGGATTGCCCCCATCAGAGGCAAAGTACTGTGTGCTGGTGATGAAGATGTTGTAGAGCTTTCCACTCACCACGATTTTAAATTAGTGCAGCACTGCAGACGAGAAATGCAATGGCAGACCCGGAATGGCCATACAGCCTTTCGTCGTTAGCACGTTGGAGCAGCTATCGATTAGTGGCCCTTTGCGGAAGCTTGTTTGCCCGTTTGCGTCCACACTGCACAGGGCCTCGTGCTTCAAGGTCCTGCAGCAATTCTTGTGCGTTTCCTAATTCGCTCCCAGGTAGCCATGTGTTCTTCCAGCGCACATTGTATTCATAGCCACTTCTCGTCGGTCTCTTGCCGACAATTTTCATTATCTCCCATTCCTTCTCTCCATCCAGTGCTGAATGTCGCTTGCCTTGCAGACGCTCAGGAAAGCGTGAGGTGACAGCGGTAACGCTTGTAAACCTAATGGGGTTACCAAGTTCGCTGATTGTTCCGGCCTCGTCCTCGATTACAAGAGGATTATCTGAAGTATGTTAGGAAATCCCGAGGATTGATCAGAAATGCATGCTCACCTTGACTGTCGCCGACCTCACTAGATGGACTAGAATTCATTGTATTCTGGCGTTGCTGGTACAATCGCTTCCAAGAATTCCTTTTGCCACTATCGTTCAACCCAGCACTGTCCGCTGTGCGCTTGGAGAAGCCTCGAATGTCAGTAGCGCCCGTAGTCGTCATAGACCCGTATGGGAACCCAGGTTCTTCAATCTCCCACTCATCCTCTTCATGGCAACCTCTTTTGTCCCTCTTCCCTTTCCCTTCGCTAGGTGTGTGGTAAACCTCAGTATCTTTGTGGGCATTGTCGCGTATCGGCGAGAGGAGGGTATAAGGGAGTGGTAAAGGAGGATCGGAGATAGGATTTTCGGTCTTCTCGCGGAGAATAGAACGTCTAGATAGGTCCCATCTGTCAGAACTAGGATCAGCGAGCGGCAATATCAAGAATCACACCTAGCTTCTGAGCCTGCCATAGAAGTCGATGGAGTACTGAAAGAGCAGTGCCTCTTGTCTTGCGCCTTACAAGTCAGGTTGTCGCTGCTGAGCTGGAGGCTGCTGCCGCTGCTGTTGTCGATGTCCTCACCCTTGGCACCGCATTGTTTCGGTCCGGGGATAGAAGTGTGATTGCAGTCGTTTTGAAGGGAATGACCAATGGCGCTATCAGACCTTTCTATTCCGTGATCATGCCTGGGTTGCGCACGATGTAGCTCTTGCGCTCCTCCGAGACCAAATAGCAGCTCGTTGAGAGGTAGGAGGTTGTTGTCTTCCTTATAATCACAGCAACCGTGACTGCACTCAAGATCGATGTCGTCCGAGGAACCTGAAGTTATTAATGATCGTCCATCACAAATAATAAGAGCAAGTTGTACCTATAGCGTGTGATTGAGGACCACGAGGATCCACTGTCGACTCGCGGAACAAATCGAGAGACTCTCTTGGCAACGAGACAGTCGAATCAAAAGATTCTATCGAATTGTAGTCTTCGAGTCTACCGCTCGAATTGCTACTTGGTTCGAGAGCTATAGGTTTGTAGCTCTCGTTGCTGATCGCGCGAACATCGAGGTTGAGAGCTGCAAATCGCCTTTCCCCAAGTCGACCTGCCATGCTCGGTGGTTGATAGAAGTGAACGGAATCCATGTCGACAAAGGCCATTGTAGGATGGGATTGCAAAGGGAACAGAGTAACAGATCGACTGAGTTGATTGTTAGATGGCTTGAAAGAGAAATTCGAGGCCAGTGAACGGAGGGAAAGGGGGATTATATGTACCTCAATGGCTGGCAGGCCATTGACTGCAACCTTCTCCGCGCAAAATCCTACCCCTTCCCTCTCACACTCCAGAACCCATCGATCGCCGATCCCAAGCAACAGCGACATCGCTCCCACCCTGGAACCTCGTATTCGATTGCCATCCCATGCAGCATAATTTCAACTGCGCCCCTCGCATACGTCCACATCCGATCGAACACGTCAGCTGCAATAGCTTGGACCTTCGAGCTGAGACTGCTATGACGCATCGGTTGTACCGCACACTCCACGATGTTCGGCGGGTGGCTCTTCCCCGAAATCTCGCTTTCTGACATCCAATCACTCTGTCCCCCTCTTGATCTTATGCATCAAACAAGCTCCGCCGCGACAGCTAGTTGGATAGTTGCGGCTTTTCGCCTCGCAGAACACGTCGCAAAGCGTTTGATGGCGCCCTCGCAATGCGGATCTTCGCCTCTCCGAGGGCTTGTTGTTGCTGATCGAGCGATTCTGCATGGCTTAGTGTCTGCACAGCCAAAAACCTTCACTGTCACAAATTCGAGAGGTCACCGCAATTGGTCCGAGAAAGTGCTGAGTGGGGCGACACAGGAAAGCGTCACATCTCCCGGGACCCAAATCGCCGATCCAGGCATCACTGGGCAGTGCACATGTACGTCCTCGCGATCGAGCTTTGACACGTCAGCAATGGCTGATGCCTGAAACCCGGCTGAGCCATTCTTGACAACGGTGCCCAATGATCGCCCACGCCAGACCCTCGTCGAAGACGTCACCAGACCGCTGCAATGTTGGAGCATCCTTCGTCGGCGGCGCAGCCAGAGAAGACTCCATCGATGCACGATGAGGCTTATTTTCAATTGGCCTGGAGACCCCACGTGCAGCAGCTTTGGGGCCAGATCCACGGTGTTGGCGTTTCGGCCGTAGCTATAGCGATCGTCGGTAGGCTATGCACGCGAGCTGGCGGGCAGGCAGGCAGGTAGGTGGCTATGCTGTTGGTTTGAAGCTGGAAAGGCTACCCGTGGGAAAGGAGGAGAGCAAGGAACAAGATACCGGAAAGGTGAGAGCGTTCGAAAGCCAGCAGCAAAGAAACCTGCGAAGGGCCACAACTCAGGAGGCCGACTGCGCGTCACACCAAAAGCGAGAGGAGCTGAGCAGAAGAGCAGGAGTCGCAGCTATTGCCAGTACAGCGAGCAATGCAGTCCTCATCGTTGTACAGGTGTGGGTCGAGGTCCGAGCAAAGGCATCAGTACGACGAGAAGGAGCCGGCAGCTGAGCGACATGGGGCGAGAAAACCTGGATGGGTGGGAAGGGAAAAGAAAGCCATGAAGAAAGGTGGAAGAGATGGAAGAGGCCGACGATATTTATACGATAAGAAAGCGGCGAGAGGCTGTGCAACCGTACCTTGCCCGATCGAGAGGACGCCAAACCCGGCGGGGCCGACACCTGTAAGCAAATAACAAAAAATAATTATTTTTTCTAAAATAGATTTCTTATTTATAATAGACAAAGTTATTAAATAAGTTTTGATATAAACAAAAGCATTTTTAAAAATTAGAAAATCTAATATCTAATTTTTTTTAATAAAACAAAACTATTTAATTTTTTTTTACTTTTTAATTCGAAGTCTAGATATTTTAACTATCTATATATAGAATTATTTTTCTTAATAAATTAATTGCAAAATTTGAAATTCGAATTTTATTATTTATAGATAAAAATATATTAGAAAATTACAAATATAAAGAAGATACAAAAATATTCGAAATAATAAATAGAATTAAAAAGCTTTAATAAGTACTCTTTTTAGTAATTGTAATAGTTCTATTGTTTAAATAGTTTTTGTTTTGTTTAGAATTGCTAAAACGTATATCGACAATTCCGAAATCTTTGTTAATAGTACTATTAGTAACTAATAGTTAAATTAGCTAATATATTAATATATTTGCTTTATATAATTAAGCGCAGAATTAGATTGCAATTAGTAGAATTTGCAGACGCGTAATTGACACGCGCTTTGTTAAGATTTAATCTTGTATATTACTAAGTTCTACAATATAAGCGCAATTTACAAACGCAATTTACGAGCGCAATTTACGAGCGCAATTTACAACTATCAAAGAGACGCTCTTGTCAACGCATAACTCGGGCGTAGAAATCTTACAAATTGTTCGATTCTGCTATACAAATTACTATAGTATAGACAAATAATAAATAAAGATATAAGCAAAGTATTGCAAGAGTCTATATGTATCTCGAATATTAAAATTGAACTTTTGTCAAGCAAGCGCCAAGACTTTTGCTGCTAAATAAATCTTGGACTAGCTAATAGTCAAATTAGCAGTTTTCGCAACAGACATTTTCTAAGTAGAGGTCCCGGAATTGCCGATATAAAAATAGTAATAATATATTTTTTTAATTTAATAGAAACTCTAACTATTTAATCGATAAAAATAACAATATTTAATAGAGCAAATTACTAAATCTTGTTATCTTCAAAAAGTATTTTAGTAATTGCATAAATATAAATACAAGTTTTAATAAAAAGATTACTTTAAGAGACTTTGTATAGAATTGTTTAAGAAAAAATCTTAATTTGTTTAACAACAATTAATTTCTATTAATTTAAATACTTTTTTAATATTGTAATCTTCTAAATAGAGACTTCTTAAATAACTTTTTTTGTATATATAGAATACTAAATCGACTAATATAATGTTTGCAAAACTAAGTAGACAATAAATTGCAAAAAAATTAGTATAAAAGTTGCAAAGACAACTAGATAAATTGTAGAAACTAAAATAACAAACAAACAATTGACAAGATACTCTAATACAATCTCTTCCAAAATTACAAGAAATCTTGTACACGTTTATTAGAAAACAAATATTCTACTAGATGCGATTCTAGTAAATAGAAAGAATAGTTGATTGTAGAAGTTGCAGAAGAACCTAAATAATCCTCCGAGCTCCTAAGGAAACTAGTCCTAAAATTATCTAGTTCGGAACCTCCTGGTCACACCATCTACTTCGTACGCCTTACCGGCGCAGACTGACGGTACATCACTTCTCTGGTAATCTTGCCATCCTCTCGCACGACAGAGCAGTCATCACTCCAATAACAACTTCCCTTCCTCTTCACCCTTGTACTTGCTACTTCAGACTGGTCCACAAGCGAACTCCTTCATTCAATCTCAGAGCAGCGCCTTTTTACAGAAGACACGAGCCTCGTCCACCAAGGTTTTCCACTCCAGTACTCTTCACAACTTGCAGCACTAGGCGACCCGGTTTTATCGCCATGGTGGGGCTAACATCCGCTGCCGGCGTTGTTGGGTTCCTCTCGGAGCCAGACTACGAGCTACAAATCTACGCCCTACGCAAGCTGAACGAAGAGATCGATTCACTATGGACCGAAGTCGTGGACTCAATAGGCGAGATTGAAGCTCTGTACGAGGATGCGTCGTTTCCTGAACGTGAGCTTGCAGCTTTGGTTGCCGCCAAAGTTTATTATAACCTGCAGGAGTACAATGAGAGCATGGTCTTCGCACTTGGCGCCGGCAAGCTCTTCGATGTCGACCATGAGGGTGAATTTGAAGATACAATAATATCGAAATGTGTCGACACCTACATTGCTCTATCCGACTCCACCGCCACAACGAGCTCCGCTCAACCACCATCGCAGCTCACGACAGCCTTTCCATCTACCGCAAATGGCGCATCGAACATATCCGCGAGCCTGGCTTCACCTACCACACCTTTTTCACAATCCACTTTGCCGTCAAGATCTCTCCTCTCTCGTCAGGACAGCACAACTACATTTGACCCGTCAGCACAGGGAGGTGGCGATCCAGCCTCCCCAGGAGGACTCCCGCCATCGTTAGCGTCGCATAGAGGATATCAGCGGCAACTTCAAGCCGTGATCGATCAGCTTTTCGAGCGGTGCTTTCGGGATGGGCGATATCAGCAAGTCGTTGGCATTGCAGTGGAAGCGCGAAAACTCGAAGTCCTCAAGCGAGCGATATTACGAGCATCAGAAGATGAGAAGAATGGAAAGGCCTCGGCCAAAGCAGCAAGCGGAGAAGAGCTCCTGGAATATCTTCTGGATATTTGCATGGACATTGTTCAGGAACGCTCGTTGCGTAACGAACTCTTGCGTCTAATCCTCGACCTGCTGCATGACATTCCTTCACCTGATTACTTTTCGATCGCCAAGTGCATAGTGTATCTAAATGAGGACACGATGGCGTGCGACATGCTGGCTGGGCTGGTCAAGAAGGGAGACGCGAAGTCTCTGGCAATCGCCTATCAAATTGCTTTCGATCTCTATGACAATAGTACCCAGGAATTTTTGAAGAAGGTCCGAGAAGGGCTACCTAAGGTACCCACACCCGTTGTAGCCGACGGTACAGACAAAAAGGAGGACAGTGCCGAGAATGCTAAGGAGACAGACCCTTTACTTCAAGACTCTAGCAATGGTGACGATGTCTCGACCTCGAAGAACGGCGGTTTAGAGACAGAAGAGACTATGTCTGACCAAGCAAAGAAAGCATTTGAATCGATACGCACGATCTTGCAAGGTACGAAGTCAATTGAGCTTGATCTTGAATTTTTGTACCGGAACAATCGTACCGATATGGCTATATTGAACAAGATTAAAGATAGCCTGGAGGCAAGGAACTCTATCTTTCATACCGCTGTGACGCTTGCAAATGCCTTCATGCACGCAGGTACTACCAATGACAAATTCTTCCGGGACAACCTGGAATGGCTGGGGAAAGCGGTCAACTGGTCCAAATTTACGGCCACAGCAGCACTAGGTGTGATCCATCGAGGAAATCTTGGGCAAGGACAGAAATTGCTGGAACCTTATCTCCCCAAAGAAACTGCTTTGACTACAAATACGGGCTCGATGTACAGCCAAGGAGGTTCGCTATACGCACTAGGTCTCATCTATGCGAATCACGAGACATTTGCGTTAGAGCTTATTCGCGAACACTTCAAGAAGGCAACAGAAGAGGTCGTGCAGCATGGTGGGGCGCTTGGCCTGGGCGTTGCCGGCATGGCGACCGGCGACGAGGAGATCTACGAAGATCTCAAAGGTGTCCTGTATACCGACTCGGCGCTGAATGGTGAAGCTGTGGGTATCGCCATGGGCCTCATCATGCTTGGAACCGGCAGCATCCGTGCGCTTGAAGACATGATTCAGTACGCACACGACACGCAACATGAGAAGATTGTTCGGGGGCTTGCTCTTGGGATGGCACTCATAATGTATGGTCGACAAGAAGGCGCTGATGAGCTGGTTAACGGCTTGCTGGATGATCCTGACCCAATTCTAAGGTATGGAGGGATCCAAACATTGGCCTTGGCATATTGTGGCACAGGTAGCAACAAAGCTGTACGGAAGCTGCTACATATAGCGGTCAGCGATGTCAGTGACGATGTGCGTCGTATGGCTGTTATGAGTCTAGGATTCATACTATTCCGAAAGCCAGGTAGCGTACCTCGAATGGTCGAATTGTTATCAGAGTCCTACAACCCCCACGTTCGGTATGGTGCGGCCATGGCACTTGGAATCTCCTGCGCAGGGACTGGTCTTGATGAGGCTATCGACCTTTTGGAGCCGATGATCAAGGACCCTACAGACTTCGTGCGCCAAGGTGCGCTGATCTCCTTGTCTATGATCATGATCCAGCAGAATGAGGCAATGAATCCGAAAGTGGGCACGATCAGGAAGACGCTCCGGAAGGCCATCGGAGACAGACATGAGGACGCAATGACCAAATTTGGTAGTGCCATTTCACTGGGAATTATCGATGCTGGAGGCCGTAATTGCACCATTAGCCTACAAACACAGACCGGCAATTTGAGGATGGGCGGCATTGTTGGCATGATTGTCTTCTTGCAGTATTGGTACTGGTTCCCCTTGACCCACTTCCTTTCTCTAAGCTTCACACCTACGTCAGTTATCGGCGTTGATCAGGATTTGGAAGTCCCGAAATTTCAATTCTACAGTGCAACCCGACCAAGCCTCTTCGATTACCCACCTGAACAGGAGACGAAAACCGAAGATGCACCAGAAAAGGTCAAGACTGCAGTTCTCTCGACGACGGCTCAAGCCAAGCGAAGAGCACAGAAGAAAGAGAAGCAGCAGAGACGTGAGAGTATGGACATTGACCCAACACCAACAACACCAAAGATGACTGGTCCTGGTGACAAGATGGATGGTGATGAGCCCGCACCAAAGACCGAAGAAGAAAAGGACGATGGCGCCGAGAAGAAGGAAGGCGAGGAGTCAAAGGACGGCGGCCTCAAGAAGCGAATGGAGAAAGAGAAGGTTGGCTACAACCTTGAAAACATGTCTCGAGTCCTTCCCGCGCAACGAAAATTTATCGGCTTTCCTGAAGGGCGGTATCAGCCCGTTAAGAAGGTACTGTCTTACGGGTTTAGTTGTAGAGAACACAACTAACATCTTCTAGGCTACTGGAGGTGTCATCCTGTTGACAGATACCAACCCATCAGAGCCAAAGACACTCATCGAGCTCAAAGCCAAGAAGGTCGTGAAGCCCGCAGCTGCACCTGAGACACTCCAAGACCGAGTGGCAGCTGCGTTTAGCCAACAAGAGGCGGCGGGGTCATCAACAGAACAAAGTAGCGGAGCAGTGGAGGCGGCTGGTGTACCAACCGCAGTGGATGAGGATGACGAGGGAGGTGAGGAAGCTGAGCTTCCGCACGAATTCGACTACTATTCGGATGAGCATGACAAGGGGGAAGAGGAGCAATAATCACAACAACTTCTATTCGATCTGTTTTACTACAAGCAATTCTCGGAGGGCCCGCAAGCGCTCAAGGGCATCTGCATTAATGGGGTTTCGAGCTACCAAAGCTCGACAACCGCTTTGTGTTGTACAATAGCATAGAATTTACCTAGTAATTATCCCGTGTTTCTACTGGACACTTGCGTGCGTGTAATCTTATCATGTGTTGACGTTCTACTCTCAAAAGCGGTAGGAACCTACACGTGCCCACCATCCTCAAAGCTCCCATCTCCAATCCCAAACCTCACCAAAAACCTCACCTGCAACAACCAAACAAATCAGCAAACCATTACACCCTCAACCCACCCACCC
>JAABUS010005857.1_pt1 | contig 15616 bp, 17 predicted proteins | sample 5560161 | NCBI WGS metagenome assembly JAABUS01 (sample SAMN10711885, study PRJNA513376) | rock metagenome | isolation source: Antarctica rocks | place: Antarctica: Victoria Land, Trio Nunatak nord | collected 2016-01-04
ACCAGAGGGCCCGGGGTGTATGACGTAGCGTGCGTAGATGCCGGGCGGGCAATTAATGCCATTTGTAGAATAGTATTTTTCATGCTCCGATACTCCGCAAACCATGCCTCTCCTGCTAACAAAGACGCTTTGGAGATTTCAATTCCTGAAGCCTGTTACGATATCCTGGCGTCTGAGGATGTTGCCTCATAGGTCTGTTTCCTTCAAGGTATCGGTCCCGCATCGATTCTTTGGAAAGCCGCTTCGGGGTGCTATCCACACGCGCCAGCTAGCATGCTCAGAAGGAGAATTCGACACTCTGGCACGAGATTCAAGTGAAGAGCATTCTTCGGAAAGTGGACAAGAATGGAACAAGCTACACAGACTTCCTTCCCAGTGATCAGTTGGAATCGACTTTACCTACGTTCGTCGCCACCAGTAGCTGGAGAATATGGAAGCAAGCTACACATATTCTCTTCCCAGCAATTGGAGAGAAGCGGCTGGACCTGCGCAGGTCGTCAGCAACAGCTGGAGGATACTGGAACAAGCTGTATACATCTCCTTCCCAGCAACTGGAGAGAAGTGGTCGGATCTGCTCAGATCGTCAGCAGCAGCTGGAGAATACTGGAGCCGTATCTCCAGCTTCTATCTACTGCAAATGGAGAATTGAGTATCTCTCTGCTCCGCAATGTACTCGTTGACTTTCTCCGGTACATCTGTCGGTTTTGGTAGTTGACAACCTCCAGAATCCCTATTCTCCTAGACGCTTTCTCGAGGCAGGCGTGCTACGCTATTCCTCGACAAGTTCTCCAAACATCACAGCTTCGAGTGAAGTCCTCGCCTTTCTACAACAACCTTACTTTCTCTCGTCCTTGTCTTCACTCTTCGAAGGTCCTTCCCTCCTCTTTCCTTCCTTGTTCCTTCCACTTTGCACTCTTCTTCTTCAAGAAAATTCTCTCTTTCATTCATTCATTCATACCTCACTTGACTGGCTTCTACGACCTCACAATCATCATGGGCCATGTTAAAGCCCCAGGTTCTGGCTCTAAGAAGCAGTCTAAGGTCAGTCTATGAAAATTCTCACTTACTGATCACTTAACTAATTTGAATTCTCCAGATCCCCAAATCTCGTGTCAAATCGGTATCTTTCTCACCATTTTCACATACATCTCAGAAAACTAACAGCAATTCTCCAGACCGCGAGCACCGCCATTGGCCAAGCTATCAAAGCAACCAAGGCAACAAAGCAGGCACGCAATGCCAAAGAGGTTTCGGCATCCAGCGATGAACCCAAGGTAATGGTGCTTCTCTCCAATGTACATATCAGTTCATTAATTGTAATTCTCCAGAACCCGTTCCGCGGCTTGCCACATCCCACCAAAGTCTGCAAAGATGGTGTGGTACGTCTTCTACAGTTCTCCAGTCTACTATGAAAGCCTTACACTGATTTCTCCAGACGCCGAGAACCAAGACGTTGACGAAAGCCGAAAAAAAACAAGCAAGCGACTGGGATCAAGGACGCGAGGAATGTCAGGAATGGTTTCTAAAATGCACCGAACCAGACGCCAAACACAAGAAAGCTCAAGTTCCCCAAACAATCTTGGACAAAGTCTGTTGGGCGATCAATGAAGCGATGCCTAATGATGGTCGTGCGATGGCCTATATTCCCCAAACGGCTCAAAGTCAGGAAGGATATGTTCAGAACTCTCGAGGGCGCAAACGAGCGGTTGCAAACGAGCGGTTGCAAAAAGTGCTGCAGACAAGGTACATTATTCGGAGAATTCAAAATCGTCTGCTAATCAATGTGATAGGTCACTGGAAAGAAAACGCTCTTTGCTTCCATGAAACGCGATCGGCGCAATGCTTGGCTCTCCTTGAAGACGTGCCCGATCTTCATGGAAACCACCATGGCCAACAAACGAGCAATTGGAGAAAAGCTTCTCATCTTGTTCAATGAACGATATCGTCGTATTCTCTGGGAAGAATTCCAGCAATCCTCCGTCAATTCTCCAGATACCTACTCCATGCTCGGCGACCGCTACATCTCGACAGAACTCGGCCTAGACGACAAGTTGGCGTCAGGACGTTGTTGGCCGTTGCCGGTGCCATTACCGGCATATCTCCCTTCCCTGGCTGCACATACGGTATTCTCCTTCGCAGCGAGCAATTTCGAGGACAACTCTTCGGTCAAGAAAGAGTCTGGGAAGTATATTGGAGAATTGGACTCTGAGGACGAGAAGATCTACATCAAGCCGGATCCGGATCAAGAGGCTATTGGAGAAATTGAGCATAAGGCCAATTCTCCAGACTCTGAGCATGATCGCATGGACATCGCTTCGAATGGAGAAATGGGCTATGGAGATGAGGGACTCGAAGCTGAGTCGAAGATGCAATACGGAGATCTGGAGAAAGCCGACGAACACGAAAATGGAGTACACGACGGTCCTTATGGAGAATTTTTCGATTTTGACGGATATTGATGTCCGGCAGAGAGCGGTGTTTGCGGATTCCTCCAATATTGACCACGCTTGATTTCTCCAACGGCCTCTCAGGCGGCACCTGACTTTTCACACAAGTTAGAATATTTGGAGAATCTTGCTTTGATCTCTTCTTTCTACGGCGAGCCCTTTCCCCTAGCACATTATTTTTATCCCCATTCATACCTTCACTCTTTGGCTCCCCATACACACCCATCGGAGAATTGGCGGCTCCTTCTCTTGCTGTTGATGGATGATCGAGAGGAGAACGGATGGCACTGTCCATAGCTCACATGGAGCTGTTTGGGGAATTGGGCACATGTTTCCGCTCTGAAAGCGATGATTTAGCTTCTCCGATTGATGGAGGTCTCAATAGTTTAGCACATTAACGAATCTACGTATTGACTCCTCTGAAATCTAAGATCTCGAATGATTATTGGAGAATAAGATTCTAGTAATCTTGAATGTAAAATATATGCCTTAGAGTTTGCAAACAATCGCGCCTTGACCGTTACTTTCAACTCCGAAAGTGCATACCATTACAGAAGATTGAACAATGGCGAGCAGGCGTTGGAGAAAAGCTTCCAGTTGTAAATATTTATAAGAGGCAGCATCAATGCTATGACTGTTTGGATATATTCTGTAGCTGGAGAATCATCCAATTACCAATACATCCTAGAGTACAGCTACTTCCGCCGCTTCCCCAATCGACGCTATGAACGGGATGCATTTCCCCAACGCACAAAGTATCAGGAGCCATGGAAGGGTTAGTTTACTAGTAGAGAACATCTCCAAACATGTAAGATTGCGTACCTTTTGGAGATGAAAGCAGTGGAAGCTCCGCCATCTGACAATTTTAAACTGGAGAATAGAAAAGAGCTGAGATCTCTAGATCAGAACGCATTTAAAGAAGATCCCATCCTGAAATCTCCAGCTGACCTCTCAGAGTTCCAATTCCCATAAGCCAAGTTGTACGAGCACGCTGCTATGGCACGCCAGGACCACGGAGTCTTGCAAGAAGTATTTCTCTACTTAGAAGGCGTATTACTTCTCCAATACAATTAAAAGTGCAAAAATAATTAACCGACTAGACTTGTGTTTCGTCATTTCTCAGAGCTAATCTCAACTTCTACTCCTATCCTCCTTCAAGTTGCTGTCGACCGCATGAAAGATACAAGCTCAGCTGTTTGGTATCTTTCTTCCTCAATGTAATATCATCAGATTGTCCGTATCTTATGCTCAACGGAGAAATATGGAGGACGACCCGATCAATTCTTCGGATCAGGAGTTCGAGGCCCGACCCAATCCTTTTACCAATGTTGGTTCAAGAGTAATTGAGGATCTGCTTGACAATGCCTTTGAAGATCGTATGGAGAGCAAGAAATTCTCCAAGCAGCTGAATCGAAATGATGGCGCACCCGGTACAAGGCGACTTCGCAATCGCTGGGAGGTGTACTTTCTAAGCTTCTATAGTCAGACACTGCAAAAGAAGTATAACAATCTATCTCCAGTATGATTTTTCATTTGAAGAATCTGTAGCTAACATGGTCCTCGTTTCTCCTACAGTATTGAGACAACCATGCCTACCTCCCAAGACATTGAAAGATTTCTCCCTGTCATCGTAAAATACATTCGAGGTTATGGAGAAAACGGAGCACCAGGCTATGCATACATTAGAGATGGTTTGAAGCATCTGATTGTATGCCTACAATTCCGCTTTGCCAAATTCTCTCTCATCAAGCACGAGCGCCTTCGCATCGCTAGTGTTGTCAACGAATTACTAGACAGCGGCAAGATTACCAAGAACAGCACTCATGAAAAACATTGGATCACGGCTCAATTGATTGACAAACTGACCCGCAGTGTTTTCGAGCAGGCTTTGACGAAAGGGACTCTATCTTGGGATGTTGTAATCTCCAAATGCCTTTCGCTGGTTTTGCAATCAGCGATTGCTGGTAGAGCTGGCGAAGTCATGAGAAGTCAAGATTACGAGGAGGTCATATGTCTCCGTTACGAGCATGTGAACATGAAGGTCGTGAGCCTTGCAGCGGAGAATTGGCGTCTCGAAGCCTTGATCAATGTCAACTACGAGAAAGGAGTCAAGTAAGTATATCTTCATCTGTAGATATAAATGTGATCTTGGTTAAAGACATAATTATTTGACACTCCTACTGATCAATTCTCCAGACGAGACAATAAGATCAACAAGAAAGTTCGAATCGACAGTCTCGATGACTCCGAGTTGAACACCTGCTGTGCTTTGAAGCTGTTGATCATTCTTGCCTTGAGAACAGGAGCGGTCAGCGGGACGAGCTTGAACGAGGTCCTCGTTGCAGCCAGATCTCGAAATAACCGGCGTATCATTTGGTCTCATCCTGAATGGCCGGTCATTAGTAAAATTCATGGTACCGGTCGAGAACTTTCTGTCGGTCTCTCGGCGGGCGTCAATCAGATGAGAGGCAATTTGCAATTTGCTGCCAATGCGGCCAGTCTACTCCATGACCTTCGTCCGCATGATATTCGTCATGGCTCAGCTCTTGATTTCTCCAGTCTGCCACCTGCACTACGTGGTGTGGCCACAGATAGCGTTCAAGTTGGATTAGGTCACAGCTCAGAATCACGCAAAAGAGGACATACTCAGAAGTATACTGGCTACATCAGAGATACTACCTGGGAGAAGCGTCTGGCTCTGGAGGCAGAGGATTTCGAGCTCGACTTCGGTCAAACTCCTTACAATAAGAAGAGACGTTTGTCAAAGGATGAGATTACCAAGATCTGCCAGGACAACAAATGGGATTCTGATCTCTCCAAAAATCGAAGGAAAGCTTCTAAGCTGCTTTGGACCTCGATCTAAAAAAGTGGCGTGAGCTGGAAAGGGGTACGAATTCTCCTGCTGCAGCAGTTGAGGAACCCAAAGGTGAATAGATTCGCTGGAAGAAACTCTTTGCAATGCCTTCCGTTCTTCTGGTTCACAACACTTTGGAGAAAATCTATGGCTAACTCTTTGTGTGTTCATCGCAGCTCTCCACAATCTTACGCCAAACGAGAGAAATGTCAACCAGCAACAGAAACGCAAGCCTGCTAGGCGTCGAAACCCGATTTCGACCACCACAAAGATTTCAGAGAACGGTATTCTTGATGTCGAAGCACTTGATCCACGCTTGTTTGACAAATCCACGAAGGAGAACATTTCTCCATCTCCTACTCCTTTCGGAGATACGTCGAGAGATTCAACAGAGGATTTGTCTGATCTTGAAGACATGATTTCTCCAGTTACTACCTCTGACGATATGTCTCTTCCAACCATTTTCTTTGACGATACGTTCGAGGAAGACAACATCGAGGTTCTTGAAGTTGGAGGAGTTGTGGCCTCCATCAGTGAACTTATACAGGGTCAAGATATATCTGATGAGACTATTGAACTCTTGTACGAAGCGCAGCTTCGCAATTCTCCAAGTAATGTCACAGGTATTCTTGATGTCGATCCTACCGAATTCATCACATTCTTTGCGAAGACTAATGTAATTCGGATTTCTGGAGCAATCAAGAAGCACTTGAAGAAAGCAATAAGAGGAGAAAGTCGAGAAGAACCAACACCATTCGAGTTTCGTTGTCCCCATCATCGCCTTGGTTGCGAATCAACTGTCAACTGTGACGAGTCCTTGCGCGTACATTTGAAGACCTGTCCAACCACAGCAGAAGAACACGCCTCCAGGAGAAACAAACCGTTTCCATGCACCGAGATCCTTGACGATGGCACTATCTGCTCGAGAAGTTTCAATGGAGATCCCCAATTGAAGCGACATATCAGGCATGATCATAAAGGTCTGAGCCTATGGGAGAATAGAAGGTGTGCGGAGGGGAAATGTAACGGTACCATCATCTACAAGACTCAGTCTGAGTGGACTCACCATCGACGTAACTCCCATTCTGGTTTCAAGCCTATGCACTGCCCGATGAGAGACTGCAAAGGCAGCAAGCTGTTCGATAAGGAGAAGGAACTCCTCCGACATATGGAGAAATTGCACTTCATGACGCACGAGCAACGTGTTGCAGCATTACCGTACAAGCAAGAAGAGAAGGCAAAGGAAGCCGTGATTCAAGACGGATGGGACCAACGGAAATGCCCTCATCCAGACTGTCCGAGTACGACCATGTTCACCAACCGGACTGCGCTTCTTTCGCATTTGAAAGTAAAGCATGACCTCAAAAAGTCGAGTTCTCCAAAGGAGTTCAAACTGTACTTGGGAGCTGAATGGCCTCCGGGCAACGATTCTAGCAGCGAGTCGGGCAGCGATTGATCGGTTGTGTGGTAGAGTGTCGCTGTCTCGTGCTTCAACATGGACCTCGTTTTTTGCTGCCCTGCTTTTCTAGCGTTTCTCCAAACATTGCATACAATGTCTATTCTTAGCATAGTGTTTGTTGCTTATGTTTCTACTCTTAGCATGGTGTCTGGCGCTCATGCTTCAAGAGCATAAGAACTTGCTGAAAACTTGCCGACTATTTACTTTTGGGAGTGGGAGAACTACGAATTCTAGCATTGTGAGCTTGGCAATGACCATCAACATAAACGACTTCCAAGTATTATGACTGTAGAATGTAATCTATTCCTTGCTATTGCAACTACGAACTTGCTAACTAGAGATAAAGCTCATTCGGGAAACCTTCGGTCTTCGTCTTCATTACCCTCTCTCTCGCTGCTCTAAAATCTGCCATCTGAACCCTCATTCTTCGCTCTCTCAGTGCCATAAGTCCAGCTTCGGAACAGATGGCCTTGATGTCGGCACCAGACAGATCATCTTTCTGATTAATGAATTCATCAAGCTCAACATCCTCGTTTAGCGACATCTTAGAGGTGTGGAGGGTGAAGATCTTTTTCTTTGTGTTTTCTGTAAAGAAGTTAGCATATGGCATTAAAGGACCATTTTATTTGGAGACATACGGTCTGGGTTTTCGAACAGGATCTTTCGGTCAATTCTTCCAGGGCGTATGAGTGCTGGGTCGAGAGTTTCGATCTTGTTCGTAGCTAAAATGACCTTGACATCACCCCTATCATCAAACCCGTCTAGCTGATTGAGAAGCTCCAACATTGTACGTTGAACTTCACGTTCCCCTCCGGAAGTAGACTCGTATCGCTTGGTTCCGATGGCATCTATCTCATCGATAAAAACAATAGAGGGTGCATGCTCAGCGGCTACCTGAAAGATCTGGCGAACCAGCCGAGGTCCGTCTCCAAGATATTTCTGGATGAGCTCACTGCCGACGATTCGAAGAAATGTTGCGCTCGTTTGATTGGCCACCGCTTTTGCGAGTAGAGTCTTGCCTGTTCCAGGTCCACCATAAAGAATGACACCTTTTGGAGGCTTGATCCCCATCTCCTCGTAAAGCTCTGGGTGGAGCAAAGGTAGTTCGACAGCCTCTCGTACTTCCTGAATCTGTGTTTCCAGTCCACCGATGTCGGCGTATGATTCAGTAGGAGCCTTGTCTAATTTCATGACCGACACCAAAGGATCTGCGTCGTCTGTCAAGACTCCTACCACTGATACCGATTTGTGATGTAATAGTATACTAGCTCCAGGCTCCAAGAGGTCCTTGTCGACAAATGACATTATAGAAACATAGTATTCTGGCCCAGTAGCACTCGAGACAATGGCGTGATCATCGTCGATCATCTCCTCCAAGTTGCCGACCCCCATGGGGCTGCCTCTCATATCATCGACCCGACTCCTTTCATCGGCGTTCCTATCCAGAGCATCGGAGTCCCCACCAGCTGAAGCTGGGGTCGTCGTATTCTGAGCCTTTGCCTTTCGGATACGCTCCTGGTTCTCCACGTATTCCTCTTCAAGCAATAGATGGTCATGAATACGTTGCATTCGAAGGTACTTTAGCTTGCATCGAGAAGTCGGATAAATGATAGGTAGCTTTGTTGAAGCGTTTGGGCCAGCTGCCTTGCGCTTTCTACGACCAATACGGGTGGTTGGCTGTGGAGGGGGTTCGTACTTGGGCTTCTCCTTCTGTAGAGCGTAAAAATCAGTAAAGCTCTAATACATTCCTGAATAGCCGATATCGACGTTTCCCGGGGGGAGAGATCGTATTATTGGTTACCTTCTTATCTTTATCATCCTTTCCATCACCTCCGGGCAGGTTGCCGCCCAGGTTTGATGTATTGTTACCCTAGGTAAAGTGCTCGATCAGCTTGTGGCCAAGAGTAGAGCGGACCAGTGAGCTCACCATAACTAGCACAACACGTCCAAACCCAGCTTTCCCACTTGTGAGTAAGGGTACTGACGCTTCTAGAGGGATAGCTATTTGTTGGTGACGATATGGTGAACGATGTCGATGGATGATACGAGCTTGGGCTGGCCAAAAGTGCTACGCGAGGATTGAAAGTCCAACTATGATTGGCCGGCAAGTCTCACCAGGTCTCACCGCCCAACCACGTCAAAGTAATTCTGCCGAGTTACAATACGCATTACCCGGACCAAGCCCTTGTCTTGTTGGGTAAGGCAGCCTCAAGAGCCATTTGCTTCACTTTTGTTGGACTTGTCAGGTATTGAGTAATAAAGCTGTGACTACGATCCTGCTGCGAGTATTGTTCAAGGTTTCCCAAATACAAATCACTTACCGGCGCTCAACACTGCCAGGCAACCGGAAATTTCCTACCTTGGCACCACTGTCCGAAGCAGAGTCAATACAGTACTTGACTGAATTTATCTGTCCCGCAACTCGAATCGAAGACCGTCTTTGCTGTTACTACTAATAGTACTCTATTTATCGAGTTCTTTCGAACCAGCAAGGTCATCCTCCGTCCGTATCTGCTTTTTCAAGTCACTTTGGACCTCTCGAATACTCAGGCTTTACTATTGCTCTTCCTTACCATGGCTACAAACCGTACTCGCCGTATTGCTAAGGAAATTGCAGACCTACACCAGGATACACTCTCAAATATCTCCGCAAACCCCGTTGGTGATGGGGATGATCTTACACATCTAAAGGGTTCTTTTAAAGGACCGCCAGGCACGCCATACGAAGGTGGTACATACAGCATCGATGTTAGGATACCTGGCGAATACCCCTTCCGACCACCAACCATGAGGTTCGATACGAAAGTGTGGCACCCAAATGTCAGCAGCCAAACGGTGAGTAATGTGCCCTGCATGCCCCCTTTTGAATGCAGCTGATATTGGTGGTCTTAGGGCGCCATATGTCTTGATACTCTCTCCTCTGCTTGGTCCCCAGTCCTTACCATCAAATCCGCCCTTCTATCCCTTCAGTCACTCCTAAGCACGCCAGAGCCTAAGGATCCCCAAGATGCCGAGGTTGCGAGTATGCTGATGCGGAACCCGAAAGAGTTCGAGCGGGTAGCTCAGGAGTGGGCCGTAAAATACGCTGGAGCGCCAAAACGAGAGAGGGGTGAAGGCAGTGGAGGATCAACAACTGAGACCTTAAAGCAAAGACAACAGAAGTCGAAGGAGGAGGAAGAAGCGGAGAGAGTAGCACGGTGCGTATATTGGTCCTTACGGCAGGCTAAAGTGAAGAACTAACATTCCCAGGTATGGTGGTTACAACGAGCAAATGATCAGCCGCTTCGTACTGATGGGATTCGACCTCGACCTTGTGGTAGCAGCGTTCGATTATGTGGGAATTGATCCTAACGATGGCGAGGACTATCCGTTGGAGGAAGCATACATTGGGGACATCACAGCAAGGCTTCTAGGGGAACCATGACAGCCATCGATAAAATATTGCTAATTCCTAGGCATACACACTGTACGAAATGTGGCTAATGTTAATTGCGGGCTTTAGGTCGTTGGGAGTTTAATATCGGGCTATGTATGGCTGCATCATTGGTATGGCTGGACAGAAACGTGCAGAATTCTTAACAGGCAGCTCGCGAGCTCGCCATAGAAGAATTGGAGGCATACTCGAAAGCATTGTTAGGCTCGGCTGATTATTCTCTTTGATGGCCGAATGACCCAATATTTAGCTGACCGCACTGACATACTAGGTACTGTACTCCGTACTAAAGTACAACCCTGTGCACAGCCAGCACTTTAATGATGGCTTTTTGTCGTGAAATTCCCCCAACCAACCGTCAAGATGGTAACCGTACTAAAGAAACTGAGCATTCCACAGATGCCGTATTCCCCTGTTTGTGGGCTAAAGGATGGGGAAATATGCGGGGAAAGACCGGGTATGATGTTCGGTATGATGCTGGACCTTTACCTCTCAGCACCTAGCAATCTGCATGCAATTTTCTTGGTCTCGTGTTACAAAGACCGGAACGATCTTTACAGGTCACCATAACCCAGCAGCCGTATCATCATGGCCATCGGAATGGAAACAGAAACTTCCAGTCCGGAAGCCCTAGACTTCAGAGACGAGAAAGTCGGGCATCAGGCTCTTGAGAATGTCCAGCTTGAAAGACAGGAATTCCCGGCTATCGATCATGCACTCGATAGAAGGATTACGCGCAAGTTCGACTTCCATATCGTTCCATGGCTCTTTGGCCTTTGGCTTTTGGCTTTCATCGACAGAAGCAACATTGGGAATGCCAGGATCGATGGCCTGACTACCGATCTAAAGTTGGATGGGAACAAGTTCAATATCGTCAGTCCGGCATGAAGAAAGGATTTGAAACATTTCAATAATCTGGTGTCAAGGCATTAACGATCTTCTATGTTCCCTACATCCTGATAGACGTACCCAGTAATTGGTTCATGAAGGTAAATCTCGCAGGTATCTTTGAAGAAATGAATAGTTAAATACCTCAGTATTTCGGCGCAGGGTATTATCTACCTGGGCTCATGGTTGGATGGGGAGTTGTAGGAATGTGTAAGCCTTCTCCGTTCTGTACCCACCTGGGCTGACACTTAGACGCATGATCAGGCATGGGCTTCGTCAAAAACTACGGGTATATTACCTTCTTCTACTCGCTTTGCTCTGTGCCGCTGCTTATATCAATGTGCGGCAGTGGTCTACTGGTTTGTCGGTTTTTCCTCGGGCTCTGTGAAGGTGGCCTCCTTGGTGGCATGGTCTTGTATCTGTCAATGTAAGCCATTTAACTCGCTAGAGACATCTTGTCTAACTTGTTGAAGGTTTTACGAACGACGCGATATGATATTTCGTTTGGGGCTGTTCTATTGTGCCGCACCATTGAGTGGTGCCTTTGGCGGACTCCTTGCTACTGGCTTGGCCGAGATCAATTACCATGGATATAATCGTAGGTTTTTTCGGTTCACTCCGCCAGAAAGCTGCTCAGAGATCAAACAGGTTGGCCGTGGATCTTCATCGTCGAAGGGGTAAGTGAAATCTCCAGTGATTGTACTACCCTTTCCTGACTGCGCTCCTTGTTTTGCTGATGAATTCTCACCTTCATTCCGTCCGTTCAATCCTTGTTTTCACCGGTGAATGGCTATATAGACCTGAAGTGTCCATGCTGACGATACTATGGGGTATTTGGTAGGCTATTACAATATTATTCGGGATATTGACCCTCTTTTTCCTCCCGCACACTCCCAGTCAATCTGAGTTCTTGACCGAGGAAGAAAAAGCTGCAGCAGTTCAGCGGATGAGAGCAGAGCATGGCGGAAGTTCGTCCTGGAAAGTTGAATCGGAGACGTTTTCATGGCATTGGGTAAGTCAAGTACATCGCAGCGTTGACCACTCGAAGCCGGGGTTTAAGAATACAGAGGAGGCGTTTACATATGGAGCTAACGTATTTTAGGTTCGCATGGCTTTGCTGAATATCAATACGGTGGTGCTATCTCTCAACTTCTTTGCCATTATCACACCGCAAGTTTACTCATACCCAGTCCTAGGATCGCACTAATGGCTCCAGCATCTACTCATTTTCTTTATTTCTTCCAACAATTATCAAAAGTCTTGGTTACAGCAACGTAACCGCTCAGCTATTCACTGTTCCGCCTTACATGGCGGGCTTTATCGCTGTGCTTCTGGGCACATATACTTCTGGCAAAGTCGGGCGAGGTCCAGTCATGCTCTTTTGCTGCTCTATGGCCATCATTGGCTACATTTTGCTTCTTGTGCCGGCAAGACCTGCGGTCCACTACGGAGGGTATGCTAATGCTCTACTATTCGACCCTTATAGAGTATGCTTGCTGATTCGACGGTAGGACGTTTCTGATAGCAGCAGGCAAGTTCAAACGTATATCTTGGAGACCGTACATGAACTGACGATAAGAATATAGGTGTTTTCCCGAGCTCACCTGCAGTAATGGCGTGGTAGGCTGACTTTACCCTGTCACAATGCCGATATATTGACGAGATGACAGGCTCGCCAACAATCTCGCGCCGCATTACACCAGAGCCACCGGAACAGGTTTCCAGATTGCTATTGCTAATTGCGCAGCTTTTATTGCGACCTTCACATACTTGCAAAAAGACGCGTAAGCCTGCATAGAAGCTATGGAATTAGAACAAGCTAATCTTCTTCAATAGTCCCAAGTATAAGACTGGGCATTTGATCAACGTTGGATTCCTTGTTCTAGCTCTGATATTAACTTCAGGTCACATTTGCTACGTTAAGTGGGAGAACCGTAAACGAGCAAGAGGCGGAAGAGATTATCGTCTCCAAGAAGAAGATGAGGGTTTGCTTGGCTACAAGCACCCGAACTTCAGGTACACCATCTAGTTGCCTGATAGAGAAATATCGGCTTTGCCAAAGCCCCTCCGGTTCAGCAATGCGCGTAATCCTCAAGTGTCAAATACGACGCTCGGACAATTCGTTTTTCTGTGACTTGGTGTCTTAGTGGTCCCACAATGTTCATTTGCGCTAACTACCGAGAGCTTTTGGGGACTACTGATCAACGTGAATTCTCTCGCTCGAGTCCGTTGGAATGGTCACTATGGCAGGTCATCAGTAGTGTTCCGTATGAGGATAATTCAACTGCCAGTTCCCGCGAGATTGTCCTCTGGCTCGGATGTCGCAGCATGTGATAAATAATGTGACCACTGGAGACAATGATAACGAGACAAGCAGGCTGCAATTTGTGATTCGTTGATTGTTCTTCAATTGAATGAGCGACTTGCTGGTATATAGTGCATAGTTTGATAGCTGGCGACGGAGCATACCTTGACATCCTGAAAATCCCGCGGCAATTTTCACCTACTCTCAATCAGTCTGACTGCTTTCTAACATGTACTGAGACTGACGATATGACGAACCGTCTCAGGTTTCACGGCCCCACGATGATCGCGATTTCTCTTTTGGCACGTATGAGAATACAGTGTTCCGGCTTGCTCGTCGGATGCGGCCAATGCGTATGCGTATTGACATCTTCGATAGGCTGCGTCTTTCCTTTGCTCGTGATTCAACCGACCTTACTTTCTTATAAGCAAGACTGCCGTTTTCTCCCCCCGCAGCAATTGACAAGTAATTCTATCACCTTCGTTTCCGAGACGTCTTGCCATTAGCTCGTTATCGTTGGTTATAATTTCTCATGAGATCTCCTTCCTTCGACTCCCTCCAGTACCATTATAAGCACTACTTACAACGAATGGCTCTTCTAGCTCACATACTGCTCGTCGTTCTGTCTGTTCTCAGGTAACAGAACGGCCCTTTCCAGCCATTCTCTATCCAATCTAAAAGCAGGCTCAGTACTACCCCGGCTGTTCCAGTTGTTGGGGCTCGCCACTGGAGACATCATTACCCTAATGGTACCAGCACGCAAATGGGCGGACCTACCGCATCGTTAGGTTTCCTAGCCCCCACGACGACCGAGTCAGGCTTCCCGTCTGCATACGGCTACAAGCATCACCATCAGCAGCAGCACCAACCACACCAAGATGGTGCACGATGGTTCTGGCGGAACACATTGGGCTTGAGTGGCATTATGTGACGGTTGCATATCTTGCTAGTGAGATGTATCATAGATGGAATTGGTGCATGCGAAGGGTGATCTAAGCTTTCGAGGTTAATCTGTAGGCCAATTTGTGGATTATGGTGCTCAACATTCTATATCCTGTTAGGTGTCAGGTAAACAGAGGAGAAATGATCCTTCGGGATTTAACATTTACTACAACCTTGATGGTTTGAGGTTAGGGCTAAAGCTGTTTCCGTCAACCGTTTGTTACACCACGAAATTGCTTAATCAAACAATCGTATATCTATTTCGAATGTGTAAATTATGGTTTCTGCTAAACTGTAATCATGCACACTCGTCCCTACACTTCGTCGAAGATATACAAGCTCGATACATTCGATACAGCCTTGATGTGGCTTTAGACACTTCCTACCCACTTCATCAGCTGCAAAAGTAGCTCTAGTAAGAGTTTCATACTTACTACAAATATGGCGGAAGACGACATATACCGGACTTCTACCCAGTATCGTTTATGGTCCTTTACGCAAGAGTCACTTGCCTCCCTCCGGTCCAGCACGAACTCATCCGCGGCCGACAGCGTAAGAGCGGCTGTTCAAAAATTGAATTCTGCTAAATCAACTGGCAAAGACGGAGATGCAACAGATGGTAAACAGGCCCCAATGGTGGACTGTCTCACGGTGGAAGAGGAACAAAAACTGGTTGGATTCTACTGTGTCCGAGCAATGCAATTCGCGGACTTTTGCGAGTTTCCCACAAATGTCAAGGTATGTCTTATTTCTGTCTCTACTTGGAGCTCTACTGATCACTTTTACAATGCTAGGCTACCGCTGTCCAATATCTCAAGCGCTTCTACCTCTACAACTCCCCCATGACATACCACCCCAAAGAACTAATGCCCTCCGCTCTCTTCCTTTCTACAAAGACCGAAAACAACTACATCTCCCTTCGGAACTTCTCCTCCAAACTCCCGAAAACAACACCGGAAGACATCGTAGCCCCCGAGTTCCTCCTAACTCAGGGCCTTCGCTTCACCTTCGACGTCCGGCACCCCCAGCGTGGGCTCGAAGGCGGAGTCATGGAGCTCATGGCCCTTGCAAACGGCAAAGGCCACCCGCGGCCCTCCAACATTGCGTCACCAGCCCAGCTCCAAGAAGAAATGCTCAAGATCGACCCGGCAAAAGAAGGCAAACCCCGCCCAAAAACCCCAGCAGACCTAGTGACCCGCGTCCAATCCGCCCACGCCAAATCGAGAGACCTCCTCAAAACCTCCGCCCTCCTCTCAGACGCCTACTTCCATTTCACCCCTTCCCAAAT
>JAABUS010005859.1_pt1 | contig 15612 bp, 20 predicted proteins | sample 5560161 | NCBI WGS metagenome assembly JAABUS01 (sample SAMN10711885, study PRJNA513376) | rock metagenome | isolation source: Antarctica rocks | place: Antarctica: Victoria Land, Trio Nunatak nord | collected 2016-01-04
CGCCCTCCTCGTCAGCCCCCCCTCCGTCTCCTCCCCCCTAAACACCTGCCACAACATCACCGCAATCAAAGCCCCCTCACCCGCCCCCAGCGTCATATACGCCGTCCACCGCTTGTCCCTCGCGCCTTTCTGGTTGGGGAGCGCGAGGAGGAGCTGGGGCGTGAGACCGTAGACTATGGCGGCGAGGTATTGGAGGAGCTGGATGGATGCGGGCGAGGGGTTGGGGGAGGAGGCGATGAGGGAGGGGGTGGAGCTGGATGTGAGGGAGGTGAGGATGGGGTGGGGGAAGAGGAGCATAATGGTTGCGCCGAAGATATTGGCGCTGGCTTCGAGGGCGAGTGCGAGTTGGATGGTGGAGAGGGAGGACATGATGCTGGAATGACTTGGCTGAAGCGAAGAATCGAAAAGGGCGTGTTCTCGGTCTCGGTCTCGGGTGAAAGGTGAGGTCATGTGGTAGGGCTGATATGAAAAGCGGTGATTGGCTGTCAGGCACTTGACGGCTCAAGGCTGCCGTTTTCATCAATGGTTCTTGCAGGAATATGACGACGGGATCACGATTGCAAGGAGATATAGCTGATGGTCTTGCCCTCGCCGTCGGCTCTCGTGAGACAACAAAAGCTCCGCAATGCCCTACGTAGATGAGGCATTCTTCGAAAGAAGCTTGTGCCTCTGAACATCCCAATTGGTGCAGAACGCGAGAGGCTGCGACGGGGGTGGCAATGTTACATAATTCAAGATTATATTGAGGCTATATACATTACTTCGTGCCCACAATTGCTCCAAGCCACCGGCTAGGGCACAGGAACTGCACCGCAATCCTGAAGAGTAAAGATACAGATGCCCATGCAGATAGCATTCATTATACATACTCAACCTCGCAATCCTGGCTGTCACTCGCGGCCTGCTTCGGGGCACTGTGTTGAGACCCAGACTTAGGCTTTCGGCCCTTGGTCCCCCAAACGCTCGCACCGTCATTATTCCCTGGCCCGGTCAAAGCAGTCGTGGACACCGGCGGCGCCGAGGCAGCTTGCGACGACGAAGAGCCGCCATTGCCTTGTGCACTTGATGACACAACCACTGTAGACATGGTGGTGGGCTGGTTGTACCGTGCGCTAGTACCCATCAATCCGCCTGTTCCAGTCGCAGAAGCGGTGCTGTTGAGGCCCCAGCTCATCGACCCACCGTATGACATTGGTGCGTTGCCTCCTGGGCTGTCTGTCGAGGCAGCAGAGGGAGGAGTGGGAGGCATGTACGTTGAGGTTGGCGGTGGTGCTGAAGCGCCGGTGCTGTCTGTCGAGGCAGCAGAGGGAGGAGTAGGAGGAGTGTACGTTGAAGTTGGCAGTGGTGCTGAAGCGCTACCGCCAGCGGGGACGGAGGTTAGGGAGCTGCCGGAAGCTGGTGCGCTGGATGAGCCGCCGGAGGGTGGTGCGCTGGATGAGCCGCCTGATGATGGTGCGCTGGATGAACCGCCCGATGATGGTGGGGCGGGGGTCGTGGTGTTCGTGCTTGTGCTACCTGAGAATTTGCCAGCGATGCACTTCGTCAAAAGTGGCTGGTCTGTCCATGTCGAGCCGCTCTTGGTAGGTGTAAGGGAAAGGACATAGGAGCTGGGATCGAACGAGCCGGCTGCCCAGCCCATCATCCCAAGGTAAGCACCCGCGTTCTCGTTCAAGAAGTCGGCTACCTGGCACAGGTCTGTCAAACAGGATGGGTTGTCGCTCCCACCGCCGATCTCGGACAGTAAAGCAACGCGCTTGTTCTGGGTGAGGTACGTCGCAAGAGGCTGAAATGCATTACTGATGGCATTGCTCACGCAGCCAGCGTGGGTACCAGAGTTATCACTGTCGAGGTATTTGTGAACGTCAAAAATTAGGTTGTCTTTGGAGCCGTCCAGATTCGTGACCTTGCCAAGAGCAGCGGCGGAACCAGACGAGACGAAGGATTCGGCGGAAGTATAGCCTGTACCAGGCAGAAGGATGTGTTGAGTTGTTGCACCGGCTTTGCGGATTGCAGTTACGGCAGCTTGACAAGAGGCGGCCCAGGTGGTCATGTCGGGAACTTGACAGTATGATCAGTTGCAGCTCTGTAGGCGAGGTTGGGTTGACTCACCTTCATGAGGCTCATTCATGAGGCCCATTACGACTTTCTCTTCTTGAGCGTACTTCGTTGCCAGTTGACTCCACAAGTTGGCGAAATCTTCATCTTTAGGGCCACCCTGACCGATAATCTCTCCATTCCAGCGGGCATAGTTGTGGATGTCAATGATACAGTAAGCACCAGTGACCAAGCAAGCCTTGACCAGGTCGTCGTATTTCTTGAAATTCGTTGCGTCGAGAGTGCCACCAGCTTGGTTGTTGACGAGATACTGCCACCCAACGGGCAAACGGAAGACGTTCAAACCGTCGTCGTCGACGAAGTGCTTCATCTGACCAGCACCGTCCTGGCCATTATACTGATGTAGCGGAGGGGTAACCTTGGAGAGATCGCACATTCCCTGCAGCCATGATCAATAGACGTCCTGAGCGAGTGCCTAGGGATTCGGAACGTACAGTGGTATCACAGCCAAAGTCGAAGCCTCCGATGTTGGCACCGGCCCAGGCCATACCAGCAGCGACGGTCCGGCCCACGCTGAGGGCGACAATAGACCCAACCAAAAATGAGGTATACATGATGCAATTGAGACGGAAGAGATTGCTTGGGTATATGCAAGCGATGAAAAGGAAAGCAAAGGGCGGCTAAATGTAATAGCACTGACAATGAGATGCGTTCACTGAACGATCAACCTGATCAACAAGCGCAAGCAAAAGTCAAAAGAGTGAGACTGATGCTTGACTCTTAAACCAAAAGAATGACGAGTACTTAAGGAAGGTGGGAGAAAGGAATGTGCGGGAGGTCAGCATTTGAAGCGTGCGGGACTCGAAACATGATACTCCGGGAGATTTGCCCGTTAACGATAGGGGAGCATCGTGAGAAGCCATTCTCTTGGCGTCAGATGAGCAAGGATGGCGTCAGATGAGCAAGGATGCCGCCGAGCTCTTTTGTCTGAGTGCGGATAAATGGCCGAGGATGAAACATTGACGGCTGCCGTTTCTCTCATCTCCACCGCCCGTAGACTTCAGATAGCATACATTAGAGGAATGCAGTCATGCCGTGGATGCCTCCAAGGATTGATCGTCGGAGAAAGTGCACACAATGAGAGACAGGCATACGACCAGAATAGCAGCTGACTGGGCTCATGGTGGAGGGATGATGGAGACGCCGAGGTAAGAAGTGAACTGAACTGAACTGATACAGAGCAATTCGGGCTGTTGGCCGAAGATCTCTCCGGCAAGCGAGATAGTCTCGCAGTCTCTCCTTCAGTCTCATGGTCTGTCTCATCGAGTACGGAGTAAGGTAAAGTACTTTAGGTTAAGTTTCCCTTGGTGCCCTTTTTGGGTGTTTCATGCGCCGGCTAACGGGCCATCGAAGCGGGCCTGTCGTACCTGAATCAGACGCCCCTATGAACGATCGCCTCGGTAGGTCTCCGCGTCTTCCACTCTTTTGCTGGATCCAAATTTGTAACTCGACCCACTGGCATGCACGCACCATGTTGGGCATCGGGTGGGGGTCGAATCGCTTCGGGCCCTTAGGACAGGGTCGACACGTGCCCGGACGAGCGCATATCCTGGTACTCCAAGCACCAGCTTAAAGCTTCTCGTCGCTGCATACTTTATCTAACCCCGGCGTAGATCAGCGCCATTGGACCTACCAGCGGTGGTGCGGTCAGCAAGAATAAGCAGATTTGTTAGTTCTTACCTTAGTTTACTGTAAACATTGGGTTTCTCACAGTCCTTTGCTTCGCTCAACGGAGATAAGCAGCACGATTCTCTATTAATAAGTACTTAGTATCTTGTGCCGGGCAAAACCTTGTAGCATACAGTTCACGGCCTAAGATCAGCAATCGCCCGTTTTGTAATGTAGCATGTGCAACGAAAAATTGCACGCAAAACTCGAGCAGCCTCAAAATCGCCCGACACTGCGACAACGACGTAGCCGTGCCCCACCAGTTCGGTGGTCCCCAGGCGGGCCCAGCCAAAGTGTTTTGAATCGTTGCGGTCCTTAATTTTCGAGTCCCAAAGGCGGCAACCTACGAGCCCGGTGGGGGCGGAGGTGGTTGGTCACTCGGAGGCTAGACAGTATTAGGACTCATGAATGGAGGGAGGTATGAGTGAACTTACTGGAGGTGGAGGAGCACTTCCAGGCGGTGGTGGTGGAGGAGCGCCACCATTGGAATCTCCATAGCCGCCGTACATCGAGGGAAGGCCTGGTGGAGCACCCAACCCTCCAGCGCCGCCGCCCAGGCCAGGAGGAGCTCCCATACCGCCGTATCCGCCATTAGAGCCTCCATATCCTCCGGGATAGCCGCCGTAGCCGTAGTCTTGTCCACCGGATGGGGGTGGTGGAGGAGCGTCTTGCTGTCGCTGCCATGGAGCGGCACTTCCGGGAGGGGCACCGTATCCACCTTGCCCGTAGCCACCGTAGCTATCGCCTCCTCCGCCACCAGCGGCCCACGGACGGGATGATCCTCCATCGCGGTTGTAGTCGTCACGACGATTATCGCCCCCTTGTGCCCATGGAGCAGCTGCACCAGTAGGGCCACGCTGCCACGGCTTGAGGTCCCGTCCACCGTCATCACCGCCGCCACCGTTGTATGCCCCCGGTCCAGCTTCGATGCGCTGTGGAGCAGCTTCGCCAGGTGCGCCACCCGACAGTTCGTTCATTAATTGCTAGAAATCACATTAGTAAGATCCGATTTCGGATAGAACGAAGGTAGGGCTTACTTCGTATTCACGATCCACGGCATCACCTCCACCGATCGCTGGACGGCCAGGCGCAGGGCCATCGTTGCGCCAGTTCGCCCCACGTTGACGGTCAGGACAATCTCTCGCCATGTGTCCAGAGTTCCCGCAGACGCGGCAAATGATACTCGCAGTGAAGTTGCGCTGCTCCGGGCAATCGTACTTGCGATGTCCGATCTCACCACCTGCATGATTATTAGCATATTTTCTCTCAACAAGTCCGATGAACGACTGACAATTTTGGCATGCTTGGTTCTCATCGTCACGGAGAGTTCCGTTAAGGGCTGCGAGTTCGCGTAGCTGGTTGCGCTTGAGTTCATTCTGTCCTTCCGGAATCGAGGCGGCCTAACAGCTTTTAGCATAACAGCCACACCAAGGAGTGCATGGGAGACCTGCAGTTTCAATGACATTATGGATTAGCTTCTTTGCTTTATTGACCTTCTCTTCCGTATCGGCCATGATCAAGCAGTGTAAGTCTTCTTCCTGGTTGCTAGTGTGAGCTGCGTCAGAACGACCTTTTCCCTCCTTCACGGAGCCTTTTCCACGGATGGCGATTTTGGCCATCGACTCGGTTTCCATCTTTTTCAATGTATTGCCTCGTGGTCCAATGAGTAGTCCAACTTTAGTAAACGCGCAAGCTAAGTGTTAGTCTATGCAGCTCAAGAGTGGGAACGTATGCGCGGTGTTAGGGGTTAGTGGCTACATAAGGTGATTCCTCAATAAGAAACCATATGCATCACCATGAATAGAAATGAGACAAGGTCAAGGAAAGGGTCAAAAAGAAAAGGTTAGGATTTAGAGGTTTAGTTATCATACTGAAGTTAATTTCCGGGTAATCATTGACCGGCACATAGACCTTCTCCTGTGTCTTGGTTGGACGTCTGTAGTCAGAGGGTGGGTGGTAGTTGGGGATGATCTTCATGGCTTTCTCAATCTGTTTGTGGCGCTCATCTTCGAGACGCTTACGATAACGGTACTCGCGGGTATTGACACGGCGACCGAAATTATCGTATTGAGGTGGAGGCGAAGGTGATCTGCAAGGCGGGGTGGTGTTAGCCATTGTTGATGTTCTATAATCCTTGGTGAGTGACTTACCTATCGCCATCTGCTGGAACAACGTCGTTAATTCGCAGCTTCTCACTGATTTCTTGAATGCGCAGATGCAAAGTGTAAGCTTCGAGTTGTTCATTTGTCATATTGGCTTTGATCATAGTAGGTAAACCCATCAAGCCAGCAGCTTTGTTCTCTGCAGCGTCTCCCCATCGGTTCCGCTTCTTGCGTCGTTTCTCGCCGCCATCAACCGGGTCAGCTGCGGTTCTGTTAGTATTTACCAGAGCTTTTGGATAGATGCACAGCTCACCTCTCTCTGGGCTACGTCCACGCTTGTATTGACCGTCAGACACGCCGTTGAGAGGTTGAGAGGGGTTGTAGCCTCCATCCTCCACAGGTGGAGAGCCTGAGTCTCCTCCAAATCTACGACGATTTCCCAAGGGAATGTTGTTCGAGCCAGTGATGCCTTGATTGCGCCAGGCCATCTTTGCTGTCTGTCAGATTAAGACGGTGTCAGTGACGGTATGTGCAAATCTTTGAAGGGGAGAAAATGAAACGGTCGCGAGTCCGGGTCAAATCAATATTTTGGCGCTAGCCACATTGGTTGAACACCTCACTCAAGGCTTGGCATCAGACGCGGAGTCGGCCCTACATGCATTGAGTCGATTACCTTTGACAATCCATTATTCTCATTCACTATTTGGCCATCAATAGCACGAGCTTTTGATTGTCATATTCCAGCTCTCAATAACGCTCAATGGGAGTTGCACTTTACAATGAGACCATTTGAGCAGTTTCTCTACTTCAGTTTGGGAACCCCATCACCTCCTAGTCAACAAGATCCTCTCCTCCTCGAGCTTCAGGAACATGTTTCCAATCGAAGCCGAACCAGGTCTGTGGACGCCGGAAGCAAGGCCGATTTCGCAGCCGGCCCACCTAGATCCAACACCCTGAACTCTAGGCCAGAGTTATCGAGCGTCACCCCTCATATGGAGTCTTATCTCGACGCTAGCACCGCTTTTGTATCCTCATCCTTGCCCAATAAGCCCAAGCTCCTGATCTGTCCAGCCTTTGGTGCGTTTTCTCTCGGATGCGCGGCCTCTGCTCTGCGGTACGCAGCTTGCAATGCTGCGATCTTTGCTGCCTATCAATGCAGATCATATCAGAACTGTGCGACCTTCAATGCTTTTGCACTGCGGTATAGGAACGCACCTCCTTCCTGTGGTGTAGACACTCGTAGTAGTCATCTAAGGCGGGTATGCACTTCTTAGCGCCAGAGACGTCGTCGACATTGGTATTTACAACGTAGCAGGCTAGCAGCTCTTGCCAGAATGGAAAGCAGCGGGATGGGCCTACGTGCTGTCAGCCCAATCCTCCCTTCAGGTATGAAGTGAGCATGGAGGAATCGAGGGATTCAAGCTCGGAGTGCTCATCTAAGACAACGTACCACCGGCAAGCCCGTATCCAGATGCCATTATCGCCGCTTGTTTAGACTATGACAGGCCAAATATGAAAGCCAGTTGCGCAAAATCGAAGGCCAAGGTCGCTCAAGCTTAGGACGGCGTCTGCTGGGCGGCTAGCGCGGCTAGTTAAGGAACAGAGCTTGCTTCTTCATACACTCCTCTGAACATGGATCCATATGCATAGACACTCGCTAACGAGCCTCTGAATCTGTAACATGTGAGGATGCTCACGCAGATTGCTAGCCGAAAGCATCTCCGCGACTTGGCGCTACACACCCTCAAATGCAGCAGCATCGTGGGGATCTTCGCGGCCCTACGAGGCTACGACGCCTGGCCTGTATCTAATGGCTCCCCAGAAAGCAGGATCTCAGAAGCGTGCGCTGCTAACCCGCTGACGATTTCTCCCTGTTTCCTGCTACTCGCTCTACTTCCAATTCCTCATGGCTCTTATACCTTACGCCTGTGACACTACTTACCGGTTGACATATCCGCGGCGCAACCCCGCATCGATCTACGCAATTGCGGAACCCCACATGTTCTGCATCGATCGGTGTTCTGCAATGATTCAAGCTTCGGAATATTGACCCCTTTCTCTAATTTCTTATGTCTTTCCAATATAATTCACTGTCATCATCTCTATATAGCTAGCATGACTGATACGCAGCAGCCCATCCGCATCAAAGATGACGGGGGCGCTCACGGCGTCGACGGCTCAAGCCAGGAACCTTCACCAGACAATAGCAATGCTGCACCATCAGCCAAAACATTCCAGGGCGCGGGAATATCTTCGCCTCTCAAGCTCGCGCCGGAAGAACTCAAAAGCAAAGCCAACATCAATGACAACTTCAAAGAAGTCGACCAGTCCAAAGACACTGATCGCTACGACCCCAACTTCACCAAGAATGTCATCAATGCCACAGGACCCAAGACTTCTCCTCGAATGCGAACAGTCATGTCGTCCCTCATCTGTCATATTCATGACTTTGCGCGCGAGGTTGATCTTACAGTCGACGAATGGATGGCCGGGGTAGAAATGGTATATTCAGCCTCTCCCCGCAAAAGGAATCTTCAGGACATTAATCTCTCACCCCTAGATCAACGAAGCCGGCCGGATGTCCACCCCCGTGCGCAACGAAGGCCAACTGCTCTGCGACGTCCTCGGCCTCGAATCCCTCGTCGACGAAATCACCTACAAGCTCGCCACCTCCTCCACCTCCCTCCCCACCTCCACCGCGATCCTCGGCCCCTTCTGGCGCGCCGATGCCCCGCGCCGCGACATGGACACCAGCATCGTGCACGACATCCCCGACGGCGACCACACCTACATGCACGGCCTTGTCAAGGACTACCTCACCCACGCCCCCATCGCCAACGCCGAGCTCGACGTCTGGCACACCGCCCCAAACGGGCTGTACGAGCAGCAGGACAAGAGGCAAGTGGAGTTCAACCTCCGCGGGCGCTTCACCACGGGCACAGACGGGAAATACGGCTTCTACTGCCTACGCCCCACCTCATACCCCATTCCCGACGACGGGCCCGCGGGAAAACTCCTCAAGCTCCTCGATCGCCACCCGATGCGCCCCGCGCACATCCATTTCATCGTCACAGCGCCGGGGTACAAACCGATCATCACGCAGATCTTCGATAGGAGGGATAAGCATATCACCGACGACGCTGTGTTTGCGGTGAAAGATAGCCTGGTCGTTGATTTCCAGCCCAGGGAGGGGGACCCGAAAGCGGGTTTTGAGCTGGAATATGACTTCAAGCTGGCGACGTTTGAGGAGGCAAAGCATAACAGCTTGGAGGGCACGACGGCGGAGAGTGCAAGTTCTGGCGCGGGGGGTTCTGCATAAGAGTTAAGAGGGGCGCTTTAACTGGGGCGGCAAGAGAGGGGCTTCTCGAGGGAAGGTATAGGAACCACAAGAATTGGCAGGGCCACGATGTGTTCGGGAGTGAGTGGATTCTACGGAGGGCGTACTCTACCTGCTTGTAGTCAGCACATACTCGCCCCAAAATGTGGACATAGTTCATACTGCATTTGATTCTGTATCTCTCATAACCATAGTCTTCAATCAGTATGTGAACGCAACCACAGATGTGATAAAACCTGCCCGCAAAAGTACTGTCCCCTTCTCGCGTAATTCCTCATCCCCAACGCCCTAACACCGGATGGGTACTCTGCTCGGTCTGCTTGGCAACCACATGTCCATGGCAATTCAACGCTTTCCTGCTTTGGCATTGGCCTATCAGTGGTCGTTCTGCCCAATGCCATTGCGCCAACACGTTGTCAGGTAAGGTCGAGTGCAAAAGCAATCCGTCACGTGCTTTAAGTCGAAATCAGCATGCTGCTAGCGCATCTGGGGATGTCAAAGCAAACGCTGGTGTCGAGGTGGGTCAAGGCCTTGCAAAAGCATACATAGTCTGGGAGCTGCTGCGTCGACGCCCCCCTTTCGCTAGTTTGACGTCCCATCTCTCCCAGTTCTAGTGGTCTGAAGAGACTCCAAAGAAGCAGTTTCGAGCCCCGTTTGCAGATTCCGACGCTGTTTTACGGGAGAGAGAGATGAGAAACAATAGTGATCTTGTACCAGGCTTCTCTCTCTCTCTCTCTTGTGTGCGTAAAGCTCGACGACTGCGTGAGAGACAACAAAATAATGGAAGGCAAAGAAACAACTCGTAAACTAGGTCGAGGATCGACAAGCTCGTTTATTGTAATTAACGTTGTCGAAGTACAACAAGAAGATAATTATTAGAGTTCTTCCCTGGCGAAGATCCAACATATCCTTAGAAAGAGGAATGGTTAAAATAGCGAAAAGGAGTGTCAATGCAGCAGCTCCCAGTACCTTTCACCAAGGCTATTTCCGGATGTTGAACTAGTCGCTGCAAGGTTCTGGAAGATTGGCCCGAAATACAAAGTTCTTCCGGGATCAAGACCTTACCTTCCCCACTGCGGTCTGCAAGAATGCGTATCTGTGCTCGAGCAGCCTCTGGAAACCCCTATTGAACTTATGCTAGTACGCTATTGCCGCATCCCCACAGCCACAAGCCGCTACGCGTCGTAAACGGCTGGCTGGATCCATTGAACCCCCGGCCCGAGAACGAGAAACGGCCATCCGTGGACGCTGTTTGAAGTAGCCTGCATCGTTGCCACATCCAACGACATGCTCCCATCCACCCATTCAATATTGATCCTTTCAAGATCAGGGAACTCGTTGTTGTCCTTTTTCGTACTCAAGAGTAGCCCAATCTGTCGCTCCTGGCGCTTCGTTTCGGGATCCCCGTGTCTCGGTTGCTCAGCACAGTGGAGAGATAGCTGCACTAGGCGCGGAGGCAGCGTGTCGGACAGCAGCCGCTCGTGTGCGATGGGTGAGAGTCCGATAAGGGAAAAGGGGGAGGCGGTGGAGAATGCGTTGTGGTCGATGATGACAAGCTTGCCGATCAGGAGGCTGAGGTCTGTGGTGAGTTCTTCGAGCTTGTGGAAGGGCTGGAGGCTTCCGATGCACACGGCCGGCTGGGTTTGGGCAGGATGGTAAGGTTTCTGAGCGTGTTGGTGCATTGCTTCTGCAGCGCTTTAACGATACCGGCAGGATCGAATGTTTCGAGCTCGCTCTCTAGGAGGAAGACATCGGGCCAGTATTCAAATGACTCGAGGCTTGTGCAGCGTGCCAGAAATCCGCACAGAACGGTCGAGTAGATAGAGCACTTCGAGAGCGTTAAGTGGGTAATAGCGACCGTAAGGCAGAGAGGGTAGAATTTCCGCCTTTCTTGCTCATCATAGCCGTATTTGCCAGTTGAGGCGTTGTGCACAGAGAGCGTCTTCATCGAAGGCAGGTTACCGAAGTGCGGCAGCATAACAGGGTAGTCGACATTGCTTGGCAACTCAACCTCGTGGGCTTCTAGGTGCAGGCTTTCGAGTCGGGTGAGGCATTGGATCGGATCGTCGCATGACATCAGGTCGATGGTTAAGCCGAAATCGATGTGAAATTCGTTGACAAGGCGGACATGCTCAAGGTTCGGAAGCAGAGTTAGCAACAGTATGAGGATGTGCTCCTCATCTCCGTTCTGCATTTTGCACAGCAACCACTCCAGCGTCCATGGAAAGACGTATTTAGACGCTTTCACAGCCTTGCTGAACATTTCAGGGTCTTCGATTGTGTACTCCAGGGGCGAGATTGACTCCTCAAATTCAGTCTCCCAGCCTTCAACGTCCATCTTCAGCACATATTCAGCAATCCGGGGTTGATTCAGTATTGTTTTGAGGATTCTTGCTGGTGCTCCCCGAGGCGTGTTGTTGTGGTATGTGAAAGTAGAGTAATTCCGCTTCAATTTATAGTGCTCTCGGAGCAGCCGTTCGAGATTTTGCCGGAGGGTCTTTGAAATCTGTAAAAACGCCTCTAGATCTCCCGGGTGAGTCTGTTGTAGGATGAGGTCGAATACCTCGTTTGGGAGATCTGAAAGGACTGGCATAGCGATGTTGTCAAGATGGCTTGTTCTTTGTGATGCAGCAAGGGTGTTTCCTGATAAGAAGATCATGGACTTTGTACGTTTTACTAGTTGACATGGTCCGGTCAAGCGCGTTAAGCGCAATAGGACGGCGATAGACTGTTGAAGACTTCACTCGTCATCTCGATGAACCCTGGCAGTGTTAGGCTTGATATTCACATGCAAAGATTCTTCGTTTCGCCGCTAAAGCTTCGGGAGCGAGACTCACAGCCTCTATATGCATAAATTATGGCGAAGATTCCAGCTCTACGTCAGGCTCAGGTTGTCGATCAAGTAGCCTTCCATACACATCCGTGACGATCTTCCGGCCTCTTGTCCCTATGTTTCCGACTCAGCGATTAAAGAACGGGAAGTAACGACGCCAAGAACGAGGAGGCAAGATAGTATACTAGCACATCTTGAACCGCTGGCGGGTATGCAGACTATGAAGATGATGCATAGAGGCTCAAAGCTGAAGCCTGGAAGGCATCAGAAATATGTACCTTGTGGTGGCTTGCAGCCAGAGGCCTTGGAACGGAGGATATGCGAGGATATTCTGTCGTTCTGATGTCGACATGCCGTGGCAATTCCCCCACAAGGCTATCTCCTCCTCGCCAAATTCTTCAACTCAGCAGACCAAGACCTTAGCAGCAGAAGTGCAGCATCCTTTATCCAGCCCGACTAGCCCACCCCGATGTGCCGTGTCTGCATGCTGGGGCTACCTTAGGAAGCGTCACGGTGCTCGTAATTCGAAAAACATGAGATAATGGAAGAGGAGAAATTCGGCAGCTGTCTAACGGCACGGCTATTGTTGAGCGCAAGAACGACGAAGAAGACATCGCTGGAGGCGGTGCAGGATTGCATAGCTAAATATGAGGTAGCTCTAGATATGGATCCGTTCGTGATTGTGTGAAAGTCACTAGGCAATTGTTGAGCAGCGTCCCGGTAGGAAAGCCGTAGGCACAAGACAACAACGTCTTACGTGCTTCGTACTCGAATAGTCGATTACAAAGAGATGCTTGAGCAGCAGTTCGGTCATACCTGTCTAGTCACGCTAAGCTAGATTAAGCTTAATCTCCTCGGCCTGACTCGCCAAATGAATGGTCCTGCGGTTGTCGATCTGCATCTCATTCCCATCAACCATCGTTCGCAGGGTTCGAGGAACTCCCTCTAGCTTATTCAAATCGAACATGCGAAGCTTTCAGAACAGAATGGTGGACTGGCGGCCGTAGAATCGACGTCCGCTCTCAGCATCCGGAAGTGCTACGGCTACGGAAAGTAATCAACATAAGGCGTTGGATTGAGATTGGTCACCCTTAATATCCCATGACCGCAGTCGAATGCGTCTTGCCCGCCGTCACGACTCGGAAATGGCTGATACCGGACGCGATTCGAAGGCCGTCCACCTCACCCCCAGCCAGCTAGGCACAAAGGAGTAGTACGTGCTCCAGTCGCTGCCTGCTGGATGTGGAAAGCTCTCTAATCATGCTGTTCAGTTGGGATCAAATGTACAATGTGGAACTTGAGAACCACGCTTCGGATCCCTCGGATACAGGTACAGTCTGGTTCTCGGATTCCGCCGCCCCTGAGCGGATCCTTGCATACATCTTGTCGCAAGAGCTACCTCCGGAGACGAGCTTTCTCGACTTGGGTACTGGCAATGGCGAGATGCTCTTTCTCTTACAGGAAGAAGGGGGCTTTAACGGAACCGTGCTGGGAGTCGATTACAGCGCAAGTAGTATTGAGCTTGCAAAACGTATTGCGGAGACCAAAGGCTTGACTAAAGGGCTGGCGTTCGAAGTGTGGGATGTTCTAGAAGATACGGAAGAACCCTCGGCATTTGACGTCGTTCTCGACAAAGGTACCTTTGACGCTGTCAGCTTGAGTGGACAGGGAGGCGTTGAGGAGAGGTACGTACGAAAGGTGGGATCGCTTGTAAGGGAGGGCGGACTGGTTTTGATAACAAGCTGCAATTGGACGGAGAAGGAGCTGAGAAGCTGGTTCGAAGGTGGATCGCTAGAGTATCACGGCAGGATTAATTACCCGGTCTTTCGTTTTGGAGGTCAAACGGGGCAGTCCATATCAAGCATTTGTCTTAGAAAGCGACAATAGCGCCTTGTGCCCGTCACTGTTCATCCAAATAACATCGGCGTATTAGGTGCTATCCCGATGGATCATTTCTTCGCCGGAGAATGGCAACAACAAGCCATTTCTTCCTTGCTGTGATGTCTTCCTCTCGTGTTTCCGACCATGGCCGGACATTCCCATACACGTCCCTCTCCCAGATTATCTGCACCTCTAGGCCAGCAGTGGCTGCCACGGTGAAGAATTGAGCGATAGTCGGCCTTCCGGTATGAAAACCGGCTGTAACCCAAACTTGGGCGTGCTCTCTATAAGCAAGGAAGTGCAACATAGATTGAACGAGACTGAGGTGTTCGCCGGGCATCCAGAGACAATCAGCGGACAGGATCCTTGTGAAGTGGCTCGCGTGTGCTGCTGAGAAGGCATCCTCAACTTGACCCCACTCATGACCTTGGACGCTTACTCGCCCTCGCAAGTCTTCCGGGATGTTGTTCTCAACGTTGGCGTTTAGACTGGCTAGCAGTTCCGTGTTCGGATAGTCCGAGATCACGACCTGGCTTGCTCCAGCTTTCATAGCGATCAACCCTGCCAGTCCAGTACCTACCCAGATGAGCCTCTCCATCACTTCGATCTATATCATGAGTGCTCACCGACCAGCACCTAATTCAAGCACTCGATGCCCACGTATGTCCCAAGTAGACGCATCGATGTCAGACGCTTGTACTGGAGCCTCGAGGGATTCGGCAAGTAGCAAGCCAGCGTTCCATAGATAGTGCGCAAAAAGCTTCCGTCCGTCTTCGCTTTCAGGAGCTGCTAGCTCGAGCTTCACATCGCCAAACTGTCTCGACTTGTAGATAACATGTGAGCCTGAACTGCCGTGGAATTTGCGGGTCTCATCAGGGCAGATCAGATCGATTGCAGAACTGAATATGTCTTCGCTAGAAGAATCTAGCGACTTCGGAATCTCCACAGTGCTCGTGAGCATGCGAGCCATACCCGAAAGCTAGCGTCTATAGACGTAGATTATCTGGCCTTACAGAAGAGACGTTGTGCAGCATATACGTCACGGATATGTATTGGGTTTTTTGATAGGGCCCAGACGGGAAAAAAGGAATGATACACGGATCAGTGACAGCTATGCGCTGCGCTACACTTGCACGCTGTGAGATGTCTCAATGCAGGCGTCGCAGTCTTCGATGATACTATGACAGACAAAGATCGATCGAATAAATCGAATAAACGAACGAAAGGATCCACGCTAGAACGTCCAATCTAGCCCTAGAAGCTGACCCTAATAGTATCTTCATGAGGACCCCTTTTATCTCGCCCCGCATGACTTTATCCTGGAGACTATCTCTCTTCCATTAAGAAGACACTAACGCCACAGTAGAGTGAGTTCAGACAGTAGGTTGTCACTGGTCCTTCAGTCGGTCTTTATTAAGCCAGAACTTGGGTACAGCAAAGCGTAGGGAATGAGCACACTAAAGTACAAGCGCATGGGATGAAGGAAGCACATGGGCCAGTGCCTCACATGATAATTATTGACCAATTGCGCGATACATGTAGACATGCCATTGCAAACCACCCGGACGATTTTTCCACTACGGTGTCCCATCACCATTCTTCGCTTGCTCACCCCCATTCTCCTGCCCACCACCATCCGCCTCAACGACTCCACCCATCTCACCGTCCCCTCCCAC
>JAABUS010005861.1_pt1 | contig 15604 bp, 16 predicted proteins | sample 5560161 | NCBI WGS metagenome assembly JAABUS01 (sample SAMN10711885, study PRJNA513376) | rock metagenome | isolation source: Antarctica rocks | place: Antarctica: Victoria Land, Trio Nunatak nord | collected 2016-01-04
GCGGATGTGTGGATGTTGAGAGGGTTGATGATGTGGGTTCTGTTGGTTTATTTGTGTGACATGTAGCGACTCTAACTCTGGGGTGTGTTCAATAGCTATCTTGAATGCAAAGAATGTGTGGTGTTGCAGCTGTTCGAAAAGCGAGGGTATTTATGTGATGGACTTCGATTGACATATACTGATGGCCTTGTGATGAATGCATTTTGCTAGTATCTGTCTATCTAAAAGGTAATAGCCAAGTAATTGAAAACTACAAAGATAAAGAAATTCGAACAAACAATTCTCAAGGCCAGCTAGAGCTTCTCGTCTTCTACCACATTGTCACATATTAGCATTCTCTTTTCTAGTACCACACGAGACCCATATCGCGAGATGTAAGAACTTACCGCCTTTCCACCATCCAATCTTCGCTGCCACTCTGACAGGAACAGACTCATACCATATCCGCCTGCAGGATATCCCTCTCGCTCGCCACGCCGGCGAGCTAGTTGCGTGTCACCCTCCTGGATGTACCGCTCCATTGCTGGCGACTGAGCTGCATGGGATGAGATGCATGTCGGAGAGCCTGGGGCTTTGTTTTTCGAAGGGCTTGAATGCCTATGCCCTTTGCTTGGCGATGGAGACTTGTCGTTCGAGGTAGATGTTGCAGACGAATGGGCTGAAGAGGACGAGATGCGGATTGGAGAGCCTGAGGCTTTACCTCCCGAAGGAGTTGAGCGCCTATCCTCTTTGCTTGACGACGAAGACTTGTCTTTCGAGGTACTTGTACGATGATGGCCTTTGGATGGAGGGATCGGTGGGCCGGTGGTGTTGGTTGCGGATTGGGTTTTCGAAGCGCTGCTGAAAGAGGGTCAGTGGTACAGTGGACTTTGTGGGAGTAACCAAGGTTAAGTGGAAGGGGATGAGGACGAGGAGAGAGAGTGGGAGATGTGCGTAGCTGTAGAAAGAGAGTCAAGACTTACGACATCCTGAGTAAATAAGAAGCAGCGAGGAGACAGTGGTGGAGGGGTTGTTGGATTGAAGGACGTTGAGCAATGAGTTGAAATGGGGTTGACCTCCTGCTAACGAGGTTGATGCAGTTGTATAGAACTTCTCCTTTACTCGGGAAAAGAATAAGGATTCAACCTTCATCAGAGCCCAACACCGGTAGTAATAAAGAGCAGCAATGTAGGTTAAGAAAGTTAAGAGCCCCTGGAAGTGGTGGGGTTCGCCCCCAACTCCTATCACCACCATTGGCATGCGCCGTCCGCAATGACGGGCGCAACGCGTCTGATGGCTTATGAAGCTCTGGCCCCTAGTGGCACATGGTAAGAAACAACATGCTGCTCCGACGTCGTCGACACGCCGAGAGCGCGAAGTGCCCATCAGCTCCGTAATCCTGCATGTCAAAGCACATCAAAGTCGAGGCGTAACGGGGCAAATGGCACTTAGCTTGCGCAACTTGAAGTCTAGTCACCCCAGCCCGCAGGCATGGCTCTGGATCGCTGTAGACTGAGCTACGAACGTGTGCGTCATCAACCCTACGACCGGAGTTTCCGAGACCGTGGCTCTGGTCTCTTAGCGAAGATGTTGGGGAGTCAGGGGTCGACGCTAAAGTGGAATCTAGGAGAGATTGCACGTCGCGGAGGGCAGTGAGTGGTCGAAGTAGGTTGTTGACAGGGTTGTGGGACATTTGAGAGTAGCATTCGGGTTTCTAGAAGATGATTCTAAAGGAGCGCGAATGAACACCTTGTCCTTGTGAGTGGGTGAAGAGCAACAGTATTGCATCCACGCCGTGGGATGGTGTGCATGGTTGCCTTGGCTGCAAGGCTGGCGGCTAAAGGAGGAGGCTATCTTCTCAGGAGTAGAGAGTCGCACCTTGTTCCACTTCGTATACATTCAGGCCTCCCTCCGTGTCGCTTGCAATCGAGGGTCATCTGAAAGGAACAGAAGCGACATGCGAGATTGTAACGGTGACATTGTTATGCTTTTTTGGTCGAAAGGCTGCATATTGGATGGTCCATTGGTCAACCATGTGGGGTTCCATGCAGCCGTCTTCTTGGGCTTCGGACAAGGCATTCCAGTAGCTCAAACTCAAACCGCTTGACAGGATCCAAACCATCCGATACAGGCAGATTGTCGACACTGATTGGAGGGCTTACCTCGAGGAGGATTTAAGGATGCAGACGCCGGCTTCCCCGAACCCAGAGCCCCGAACCCAGAGCCCCAGGTAGACTAGACTCCGTGTGCTAATCCGTGCTCCCGAAAGGTTCCACTGCATCGGGTCTCTAATCCATCTCCCTCAATCGAACAACAGGCGATCCTTAAGATCTGCGACACGTGACATCCCATGATCTCGAGACGAAGTGGGCCCGGATGCACGTCCAAATTGCGATAGTCGTGGCTGATTTCGCACCAGGAGTCTGAGACTTCACCTTCTGTATGGCTGACAGAAACGGGGAGGTCCTCGACACAAAGATAGGACTATCAATTTGCTGATGGGCGCTGGCAAAGCAGGAAAAGTACTTACCTAAACTCTATATGAGAGAGCCCGAGGCTTAGATCGAAAGGACCCTGAAACACACGAGTACAGGTTGGTGGATGGCATAGATCATCGCCCGGAGAAATCCTGGACGAGACCATTACCACATCTGGATCGCACGATGCTTTGGTAGTTGATTGCCGAGTGCGCTGACCTGAGTCCTTCTCGCACGAAACCATGGAAGGAACCTTGTTATGTCGATCGGGCAGGACTTCAGTCCGTGGCGGCACACGTGATGTCGGCCTATCGCAAATATCCTGGGACAGTGCCGACTGCTACAGTGTGCCGGCCGTCTCAATCGCCTCTTAGGAGCTGAATTTCGACAACTGCAGCCTCGGTGTTTGGGGTAGCCTCATGCCTTCTCTTGCAGAGACTGCCACCGTACGCATCGGCTGAACAAGGAGCAGTCTTGCTATAGGTATAAGTAGATGTTTCCGTTGGAGCTCGCTATTACTCCGTCGTTAGGTCGAGCGCTGCTTCGTGAATTAAGCGTAATGATGCTGCCGCGCCTCCTTGCCGTTCTCCAAGAGGATAAAGGAACCGTAGATCACATACCCTTGTTCTTTCGTGAGCTCAAAAATTCGCAAGCTCAGCAGCAATCCGCAGCAGCTACCGAGCTCATCAGCACTTCGTGGTTTCTGGACCTGCTGACCACTCAAGCCCCTGCCTTCATGGCGTCCCTCGTCGCGTTCTCCACCTCGCCCACACCAACTCCTACCTCCAAGACCCTCCCTATCCCTTCCCTCCAGTCCCTCTCCAAGCCCTCGATTTCATCCCTTTTGCCCTCCTGATCCCTCTTTCTCTCTCGATTCACGGCTTCGACCTCCTCTTTTGTCTCAAGGACTTCCTTCTCCAGGCGCCTCAGTATATCCTCTAATTGAGAATTATGCACCAGCCACGCGTTCTTCCCAAACTCCTCGAGAAGTGCCAGGGTCTGCTGTCGATGGATGAGATAAGATGAGGATATATATGCCTGGCGGAGGGTATTCACGTCTGGTGAGTCGGAATCTGCTGGTGCTTCATAGCGCGAAGTGTCGATCGCGGAGAAGGGTTCCTTCGAGGCAATTCGCGAGAGCTCGGCGATGACGAGGGGAGAGAACTGTGGAGACGGAAGAGGAGGGAGAGAGGAGTGAGAGGGGAGGGACTGTGGGGCGGAGGGGAGCGATGAATTTATTAGGGCATGAGCGGCGGCGAGGGAGGACGGAGACGGCGGCCGGTCGATGTCTGCAGTGATACTGGTTAGAGGGGTGCCCTCTTGGGTAGCGGGGAAAGGGGAAAACGACGTACATGGAAGCGAGTCGTGGTTGACGTTGAGAAGAGACATTATGAGGTCAAGAAAGTAGAGCTACACCGAGCAACGGGTGTATCGGCGAGGTTCCGTTGGGTGCAGAAGTAGAGTGAACACGGCCCCAATCAGTCTGTTTTAGTCGAGTCTTTGCCCTTTTGATGTTTCGCATCAACACCTCTAGAACTCAAATTTTGCGCGTAAACAGACGGTATGTGTATAAGAATATACCCCTGTTGGTTCTGATCTTTCAACCTGATTATTGAGTAGTACTGCATTCAATAACGCAGGAATCAAGTGTAGGGAAAGCCAGGGCCGGGAGTGCAACATGCCAAGAAGGCAAAAATGTGCCCTGACTTGATTGGGCATTGGGTGAGCGCCGCCTTAACGTCGCGCCGGCGAAAGTCATTAACCGCTTCCGTTGGCTGAATACATAAATGGAACTTCCAGCACTTCCTCCCTTGTATTGTCTTCGACGTGACGTTGTCTCTGGTCTTCGACGGGATGCTAGAGGAGGAAAGGGTTTTGCTCCTGCAAAAGAAATCTCGGTCAAGATTGGAGAATTATCGATTGCAAATGGTCCTACTCAGAAGAGCAAGCATCTACCTTTTGTCGACCCGTCGTCGCTGAAGTAATCTGCGATCGGGATTTGAGCCCATTGCGACTTCATCCAAGATGATTGCCTCATCTACGACTGTGAGTAATTTCATGGTTATCCCTTGACTTATCGAAAGAGAACGACAAAGAACTAGTCGGGCGTGAAATACGGAGTTATTGCAACGATGGACACACATAGCTCATGTTCATCTATAAGACATTGACGCTTCAATTTGTACTTGTGCAGACGGACTGAGTATGATTCCAGAGTCCCACAGACTGTATGCACACCCTGCTGTCGTCTGTGCTGTGTGAGCACGAACGAGGGTTCGCGTCTTCTTCCTTCCAAGACATCATTCGAATGCTACTGTAGGTTTTCTCTCATGCTGGACCAGTTGCGCCTGAGAAGAGCGGTCTTCGATCGATCCTCCAAGTAAGCAGGGAACATTCGTGAAAGTTCAGAAGCCCACGTCCCATCTCTGGAACGTGCGGATAGACAAGTTGCAACAATATTTCGGTAGTAATGACGAATTTCGTCCGCGATATTGAGCGGCCACGGCTGGAGTTCTGGCTTGTCTTCTTCTGTCGCTAGCGCCCAAAGCACCATCCCTAGCTGATAGAGCTCCGATTTGAGCCCTGCACGATCGGAAACTCTTTGACCTCATCTCATCATTTCTGACATTTCTGGAGATTCCCAGCCGACAAGGCAGCCTCTTTTGTATGATAGATCAAGAAGCTCAATGGCATCATCCGCGTTAACACCCAAGTGTTCAAGCCATAAACCACCCACAAGCAAGTGAGTTCTCGAGAGCGTTCGAGCTGTCATACGATAACGTAACTCTTCTCCAGTCTGTAAGTGTCTCGGGATAAGGTGTCCGTCTTCTCCGAACGGCTTTCTCGAATTAATAGCCCAAGGGTTTGTACCAGATTCCGGATCTGTAGGAATGCATATCTGGAGCCATGGCCTCGAAACCTAGCATAGATCCGGAAAATAAGATGTAGAGAAACTTGGTGATCCTAAATCCAGCAAAAAGGTCGGTTGAGGACTGATCATCGTCGTTTGTAGTTGCATCTCACCAAAGGCACCGAAGCTCGACTAAGACGACGTGTACCTGCTATTGTTGTGTTTTCACTTTTGACTGCGAGATCAGAAAATCTCCTAACGACCTTTGGCCTTTGATGCTGTCATGCTAGTCAAGCATCAGCTTTGTGAGAGACTAGTCCGATGATCTGTAAGCTTACGATGCCAAAGCGCCCAGAGACACAATTAAACTAAGCTTAGCACTCTTGAGTTATTTCTTCAGCTCCTTGATTTGCGGTCTACTTCGGGCCCATTGAAGGCGGTCGACTTTTAAGCTGTGCCCTACCTTCGTGAGCCAACGTGAGATTCGTTCCTCAAGTTCTTGTACTACAGATTTCGCTCTGTACAGTGTTGGTGAAGGACTAGTCGACGTCAGGTCTGTCCGAGGTGGACTCTGAAATCCGGGAGTACGTGTGAGATTTCATCGACTTCCGCTGCAAGGCTTTGAAGCTCTTGTTGGGCATTGTATAATGTCTGCGTGACCTTGATTCCTCCATTTACAGAGAATAGGATGGTCAATATACTTGCAGTGACACCCACTGGGTCCATTTCGTTCACTGAGTGAGAGAACCGATTTCTACGATCCCTGAAAGTAATTCATACCCTAACCTATGGCTGTCAACAATGCAAGACAAGGCGGAAATATAAATACAGGATCAGCCTAGTATTCAGATTGGGCCTAGCGCTGCAGTGTTCTGGTGGCTCATCGAGCATCTTCATCCAATCATCGAGCCATAGACCTTGCCGCGGTGAGCTGAGAAAGGAGGCAACCGAGCGTTGTTCGCCTCCTTGGATTTATAGCTTGATCAGAGAGCCCGACAATGCTTTCGGTTGATAATATCTAATCTGTGAGGATACGTGGGACATGAACTTAGAATCTAACCACAAGAGTATTGGGATCGAAGTTATGCAAGTGATCGGAGACCTTTAGGACGATTCGATTTGACGAGTTGCTGTAAGACAATGTATTTTCTCGAGCAAACGCTTCCTCGAATGAAAATAACCTGGAGCACTTGTTTAAGCAATGTAGATGCATTGGCCGACGTTTGGAAAGATGTACAGGCATTACCTTCGCCTTTAAGCTTTCTAAGAAGTATACAGAAAGCAATAGCCAAGGCACCATAGGCAACGGTAAGGCTGGGAACGAGACCAGCAACAACAGTATAAAACCCAGGCAAGTCGACAACATACTTCTCGCTGATTCACACTGAAGACCAGTGCAGCATTCATAATCTTCGATAGCGTACAATTATATCGTGATTGGGTACAGTTCTTGGATTTTGGGCCTCCGAATTCCTCTCGACAACGCTCCTTTGATATACGAGATAAGATCTGGGGTCTCGAGGTCATCCATCTGAATGTCGCTGTGATGCTGAGGAAGCTTGTTGGGCTCCGCTTCTTGTTTTCGCCAGTCATAGCTGTCTCGCCAGTCTTCCTCACCAATGATTAATGTCGGCGAGAGGGGCGCCATAAGTCCAACCTGCTTCCTCAAGTTTGTCTGAGAGGAGATTGTCGATAGCTTTGGGCCAGTGTTGTTGGCTTGCCGTCGGATACAGATTTACTCTATAATCTCATACTGTCTCTTTGTAGGTAAAAGAGCCAGCTCGATGCCAGCGGTCAGAGTCCGCTCGCTCCATTGCCCCGATAAAAAGGGGAAGCTCGACAAGATGACGGATGCCAAGACTTGTGATTGCGGTGGGACGGCGGGAACAGATTTGATTGGCGCAATGAAGATCAGCCAGCTCTCTTCTTGGACTGGAATCAGCATTGTTCACACCATGTATCTCCCATCGAAAGGGACAAGTGCAAGATTCTTGAGTGCCCAACCCGGGCTTGTTTTTATTACGTCCACTTCTATCAGTCACATCTTACAAACCTACACGAAACGCCCGGGTCGGCTTGCCTGGAATCTACTCCTTCGTAACAGGTACCTCATATTTTAATCGCCGCTAAGATTCGAGATCCGGAACAAGTTTACGGTTACACAAAAACATCAATATTCATCACACCGATTGCGTATGTTGGGGCATTGCTCCGAATCGAGGCAATGCATGCGCGCGAAGGTTCGCGTAGGCGATCATCGTACAACCAAAGGCTGATATGATTGGATCCCACACGTTACTAACACATGGTTTCTTGCGATCCTGAAGAATCATGTTGGCTCGTATTTTCTCTTCGACTACCCCAGGCCTTATAGCCAGAGCGTCTTTGAGACTTATGGTGTTCGAGGCTTGGACTTGGTGTTGAAATACGCTTATCAGATGTGCAATCCTTAAAGTCGGCCTGAACTTCGGTTGCGTGGGCTGTGTGCCGGTGTAGAAATGGCTCTATGCATTGTGCTGGGTGGTGGGCTGGCATGATGCTCGTATGCTTTTTCTTATTGGATCGCTGCCCTAAGCATTCTTTCTGATTGCGTTGGGCTCCTAGACCATCGTCCGTTTGCCTCACTTCTCGGTAGCGTATTGACTGTCGCCATGGCGGCGCGGCGCCATCTTCTATTTCTAGAATGACTGTCCCGTGATGCACTGGGACGCATTGCTCTTCAAGTGGTGACCTCGCAATACTGTTTCTCATTCGGAAGTCGTCTTGTTGGATGTCCAGCGTCTATGGATCCTCTATCTTTTACAGCTAGTTTGTTTGCAGTCATCGGCGGAGCCCAAGCTGGGGCAAAGGCATTCAAGAAAGTTGCTACCTATCGACATGCCCCTCAAGAGATCGGCGCCCTGGTAGCAGAGCTCGAACGCTTTGAGCTTCTGCTACAATAGACTATCACTCTGGTGGAAGAAATTGAGGATGCAACATTGAAGGCTCGCGGACAGATACTCGCTCAAGAAGTCGAAAAGGCAAGCGAGAAAATTGAAGAGATCAATCGCTTGCTTTCAGCCCCTCATGCCCTGATCTCCAAGCTCAAAGATGGGACACAGGCGAGGGCAATTTGGATGCAGAATAAAGGAAAGATTAGAACGATCCTAGGGGATTTGAAGGATGCTTGGGTGACCATCAACTATGCATTAGGAGTGTTAACAGCGTAAGCAGCAACTCAACCACTCGTGATCGACGAAGTAACTTGCACGTCCGTATAGGTCTTTAACGCAAGGCATGCGTCAATCTATCAATACTTGCGTCTCGTTAGGAGAGGCGGACTCAGATAGTCTTGCACTTCTACTAGAGAGAATGGCGACAATCGAGGACAGTGCTTGTCGATCAGGAGCACCTACGGATAATAATGGGATACTGTTAGGATATGCCGCACCGCGCGCACAAGAAGTAACCACGGTCACCTCTCAACCAATATCTGGAAGGTCTGCAATGAAATCATCCTGGCAGATAACACAGGCAGCAAGTGAAAAGTGCAAGCCGTGGTATAGTTGCTGCTGCCACTTTCGCAAGACTTTCATGGTGCCACATCTACTGACCAGTGTCTTGGGCCACTTTATCCTGGAGTACACCAGCAGTGGGCCGACATGAAATAAGCACAGCTGTCTCAAAGCCAGAGCTACGTCGCTCAATTTCATTTACAACTTTCCGTGGTACTTGGCTTCAAAATACTTGTCCTTCACCACGAATTATACCCCTATCTACGGGACCAGATACAATCTACGGATGCCAAGAATTATGGACTGGGGGCATCTACTATGGAAGCATGCCAATCATGGCAACATCGTTGCAATCCAGAATATGTTCTCTGAAGGCAAAGCCTCACCGTTTGACGTCAATCTACTTGGAGAGACCGCCTTGAACTACGCCGCCCAGCATCCGCGGCTGTATAGGCTCCTGGTCGAAAATGGCAGCAAACAAGACTTGACAGATTTGCATGGGTACAAGCCGTGTGAGCTTATAGGCGACCGCCTTTTGTCTGCAGATTTGGAAGACGAAGACGCCTATGCTGTCAGCCAATTGCTAGATGAAACGGACTTCATGGAGACCAGACAGTTCGGAACTATACACCAAATAATTCTGGGAATCGTTAAGAGAAACATAATAGAGGAGCTAGAGATCTCTACAGCCTCAATCAATGCCATCGACAGTAAGGGCCGCACGCCGCTCGCCTGGGCGACCAGCCGGAACGATCAACGGGCTGTCGATACATTACTTGTCTTTGGAGCCGACCCTAATGTTTGCGACAATAATGGCGATAGCTGCTTACATTTCGTTCGCAGTCGAAAAGTTTGCTCTTCCCTCCTCGATCGGGAATCCGATGTACGCACTGTCAATAAAACTTTCGGGGCAACTTGCATGCAGGCCATATGCAAGCGTCTTGACAAGCCTGAGCTCATTGATCTTCTTCATGGTGCAGGGGTCGATGTCAACAGCAGAGATAAAGACGGAGAAACGCCTTTATTGAACGCAATCTCCAAGAAGCATACCAGCATCTCGCGCCGGCTCATTGAGTTAGGCGCCGACGTCAACGCTGCTATTTACTCATCGCGGGACACAGCCTTCAACTTTGCAATCTCGTTGGATCATCATGAGATACTAAAGATGCTCCTCGAGCATGGCGCCGATTGCAAATCACTCACAAAGGAGGGTCGCAACTTGGCCCATGAGGCAGCTCTGTTTGCATCGCCGACCACGCTGAAGACACTGGCGAATCTGGACCTGGCTGGGCTTGACACTTTTCGCAAGGATGCCAGAGGGAAAACAGCCGAAGATTATTTGAACGAACGACACTTTTTTGCAGAATCGGAAACCGAAACCCGTGAGGCGTTCATGATATTCCAGCAATCGATCCTAAATGGCGTGGCAACGCCAGACCAAGGCTCCAGCGCTGATGTGTCTGCTCAAGCCCACGGTGAATATCTTCTCCCAGGCGCATATTCCACATGAACCCGATGATCAGTCGCAAGAACTTTTACACAAGTATCTGGCGTGAATCAGGACAGACGTCTTCGTGCTGAGGGGCTAGGCTGCAACCGCGCTGATCGAGACAAGCGAGAACGTTGTCTTAGTATCGATTCGATCAAGCAATTTGTCGGTATAGCGACCTCCACCGAATTCCGGTGACGATGCTAACGGTCAAATTCATGGTGATACACGCAACTCATTCCAGGTCTCCAACGTGTGGCTGTACGAAACGCAGTCAATGAACTCGGTCATGGTGAGTCCATGTTACACGATCAACGGAGGTATGCTTCGTTGACCAATCACCCAACAGCTTCCGCTTCCAAAGCTCTCCATACCCGTCTTTTTCGCTCTGCGTCCAGGATCCGTAATTCCATTGGTATTGACAAATAAGATAACATGGCAACCATCGACACATTTAGGCTCTGTAAGGGCAGCCGCGACATATTCAATTCGCCGCCATACTTGGCTTCACAAAATATACACGTCGTAGGATTTTTGAGCTCTATACTATTTATTTCCAATCCAGACTCTAACAACTAGAAGTAGGTTGGAAAGACCTTCGGGGGACCTTATCAAGAGTCTGCCAAGCGCGGCATTTCATCGCTCTTCGCCGAAGAACTTTTCTAGATGAATGATTAGGGGCAGCTTGTGTAGGGCAGCCTTCCGTCCAGGGGTCGCGAGGATTTGAGCATTGGTGGCAACAGTGAGCGTATTCGAAAGAGAAGCTTTCAGTCGTCCATGATTTCGGGTCTGTTCCTGAATTTTCCAGCCATCAGATTCCGCGGGCATTGCCCCATTGCTGAAGCGCAAGTATATATGTGAAATTTCTTTTAGCCTCCGATCTGTCCTTGTTTCTAGTGTTAGTAGTAGAGCCCGGTACTTCAAGTGGCGTAAAGAGCGATTCAATTCCTTATCTTGAGGAGGCTTGTCAGCTGTCATTCTAGAGCGCCGTTGCGCAGCTGGTGATGTATGGCCCAAAGGAGTAAGGGGCTGTTAGCCCTCTTAAGGCGAAGCTTGATCTAATGACCGCCCAGAGATGCAATCGCCGAGCCCGTTTGAGAGCTTATATATGCCAAGACGCCGGCGAATCTACGCCCGTATCTCCTGTCAGTGTGGATGACCGACGGACTGATACACAGACATAGCACGTGTTGACAATGGTCATTTCGGAGCTGCGATATGGTGGATCTGAGGCGGTGGTGGATGGTGGCGATGCATACCTGGTTGGAGAGGAAATTGAAGTTTGGTGAGGAAAGCGTACAGTAGCCGGCTAAACGCATTCGGTAGTCAATTATCCAACAGGTGTCACGTGTACGATTGACCAACCAAACAGCCTGTCTCGGTGCGCCTCGAAAGCGTTGATGTCACCTTCTTCCACGCCTCTCCGGCCTCTAACAACAGTCGGTCAAGACAACATGCTGCAAAGATGCCCAGTACGAGCTGGTCGACGCGCGAAGCAGAGGCTAGCTGAAGATGTCCGGAAATGAACCTTCCATATTGAATCTGTTCGGCCAAATGCAAGAGGCACAAAGGATCAAGCTATCTGAATCGGGAAGGCAGGTTGTGATGATTTCCACAGCCTTATCTGGATCCACGTGGGCAATGATATCGGTTGCCGGATGTCTGCGTCGCCAAGGCTCAATAAGTGAGAATGACTCTCATCCGGTCGAACCAGTCCTCTGCTCCTTCCCAGGTAGCCCTCTCTGCCCACTCATCGTCTTCCTCTTCTGCACGTTTCTTTCCCACACCATGCCGTACATTCCAGTCTCTCTCGGACTCACAACAAGCGACTTGACGCGCCGCCGCATATATCTCGCTATTTAGATGCCTCAGCAAGATGATTAATATCTCAGATCTACGTCTGTCCCAAAGGTTTGCATCTACCATGGAGCTCCAAGCAAGCACGAGCATCCCACCCACGCGACGGCCACTGCAGACAATCCCCATTATACCCCTCAACAAGCGCCCTCTTCCGATCACCACCAACAGCTCTCCACTCGATACGATGCACACGCTGCATTCCGTCGCGCCAATGACCCCGCCGAGTACACCCATACGCCCTCAATGCAAAAGGTCCTCTACGAGTGCTGGGACCATAAGTCTGGTCAGCTTGAACGAGGAGGATACAGATTCACCTGATCACGACTTGGCGGAGGCCAAGGAAGGCCCGGTCCAGAGAGAGCTTACGTGGGTAGAGACGATACCGCGGCCTTATGCCGAAGCATACAAGCTTGAGGATACCAGCACTTCGAGACATGCAGAATACGGTCGCGGTGTCTGGAGTATCGTCTACCGCGCTCATGAAGTCACTCCCACATCATCCGCGCTTCCCACGCCTCCGAACTCACCCGTCAGCGGGCCCAAAGCCAACACCAGTCAGGTCGCCTTGGCGATAAAGTCACCCTCTCGTCGCGACGCGCACAACATACTACACCACGAAGCTCGTGTTCTAACCTATCTCCACTCCATCCGCAATTCATCCACATACATTGTTCCCTTCCATGGTTACGATTCGTCTACGCATTCTATTGTTCTCGAACCCTTTCCTCTCAACCTCGACTCTTACACAAAAGCCGCCGCTGCATCCGCACGCACCAACTTCTCCACCCAGACAATGTTCGACCCTATTGTTGGTCTGCCTGAATGGTCGACGCTGGCCACTCATCTTATCACCGGACTCTCTTTTCTACATGCCAATAAGTGTATCCATGGCGATATCAAACCCGCGAACATTCTCCTCCGTCCCACACCGTCCGGTCTCCACGAGCCGTTATACTGCGACTTCTCGTCATCGCTTCACACTCATGACCCCACCCCAACAGAGATTACAGCCCTGACAGCTGACTATTCTGCTCCTGAACTCCTCTCGTCGCTTACCTTATCAGGCGTACCGACTTTGCCCAGCTCCGCTGCAGACGTCTATGCACTGGGAGTGACGCTACTGTTTGCCGCTATGGGGGAGAGTCCGTACGCTGCTGCGAGGATGGAGATTATGAAATTGAGCATGGCAAAGGAGGGGCGGCCCCTGGATTTTGCGATGGGTGGCGATCAAGGCGCCAGGGTTCGAAAGGGGAGTGCTGTGGAGAGATGTCTTATGGGAGCGGTCAGGAAAGAGGAGGAGAGATGGGGAGTGGAAGAATGGGTGGAGGTGGTCAAGAAGAACCTGTATGAGGAGACGGCTCAAAAGGCATGAGGCTGTGGCCTCCAAATTTAGAACACGCTGTGGATGATAAAGGAATTTTCGGGCTTTGGCGCTACTCGGGAATGGGTCTCTAGAATGGTAAGGAAACCATGGCATTGGTATGTAAGAGTGGGAAGAGCCAGGAATATAAAGGGTTGGGACTCGTTCACTCAAAATGGACCGGATGGAAAAGGAGTTTTCTTACAAGAGATTTAGGGCAGTGCGTGCTGGGATGGGCCCTAACTAATCTTGGAGTGGAAGGGGCGCACCGTTCAACGTTTCTTTGATTCGAGCAAGGCGTTGGACCAGGACTCCGAAATCATCATGGTAATGCGCTTGTGCCATCTTACAGCACGGTTATAGTTGTTATGGCCTCCTCGTGCTATATCAGTCGTAGGCACTGCCAAAGAAGTTATCACGATCCTACATTCGTCGGCAGGCTTCACACATTCAGATACCAAGGCTTCAAATTGCTCAGATCGAACAGAGGGCTTTCATGGCCGTCCACAACATAAAAACGTGACCCTGTTCTCTGACCATTCAAGATTGGCCGATGAATCGTAGGTCTGTCTTTGCCTTCCTCTTATCCCTCATCGTTCTTCATCTTGCTGGTAATGTACTTCTATGCTCGCATGACAGAGTATGCAACGCACGGCCTGGAGTGTCTGACAAAATTGACCATCCTGAGACGAAACTGTCTAGGCGCAACCAAAAATAGCAACCTCGATTTTGCTCTGAAACAATTCTGAGATCGACCGAAACCTACACCTTCGCGTACCGAGGAGGTTCCGAGGCATCATGAGGCTACTTTCTCCCGCACCAATATCGACATGGGAAGGAGCCGTGATCGATGCGCTTGACGTCTAGATACTCTAGGCACGGGAAGAACACCAAGATCACCTGGAGTACCGTGCCAGACTCATACTAATTCCATACCCCATACCTCGGAAGCGTGTTTCTCAGATACTTTTGCGCTTTTTTGGAGTGATCCATGCTAGCATATCTGCACCATCTCCTTCTGCTATCATACTACTCTCAATACTGTGATTTTCTCTCCGTCTCGTCCTTCTATCCTCATCTCGCAATCCATCCCAGCGCGTCGCGCTTTTCTCATACTATCCTTCGCGCATGCTACGCTGCTCCATCGTTCGACGAGAATAACAGAAAAAGTTGCCACTCATAATCCCGGATCACTGGTCCATCTTCCCATTTCCTAAACCGCCTCCCCAACCATCATGCCTCCCTCGACCAAGAACCCGCCCCGCCCCTCCCCATGGCTCAAACGCGTCCTTGTCCCCTTCTGGACCATCCAGCTCCTCCTGATGATCATCATCATCAGCGTCAGCGGCCTCCTCGCCGCAAGTGTCAACGTCGGCACCTCATTAGGGTATTCTTCCCCCCTCCTCCTTGCACCCCCCTCCCATCTATCCTCTCCCAGCACCCCCAGAAAATAACCCTCCACGCTCCAGCCAACTAACCAACAACGGCACAGCATCACCATAATCTACATGTTCTTCGAAACCATCTGCATCCTCCTCTCCATCTCGGAAATCATCCTCTTCGCCCGCCACCGCCTCGAACCCGGCACCTACCTCGTCCTGCAAGTCGTCAAGAGCACCATCTGGACCGTCGTCTTCATCATCTACGTCGTGCGTCTTGCGACCCTCAAGGGCGAGGTGCATTATATAGCCCCCCTGACCTTTTTCCTGGGCGGGGATCTCGAGGCGATTATTCTTCTGTGCGTCGCCCCCATCACTCCTCCTTCTCCCTCAGCGCGGGCTCCATAACCCAAATTTACCCCCCCCCCCTCCAGACTCGCATTCATCGGCTCCCTCATCTACGCCTCCATAATCTACCGCCGCGCCCGCCGCGCCCGCCACCTTAGCCCCACCAATCCCGACCCCTTCTCCCCAGCAACAGGCTACAGCGGCCGCACGGCGCCGCCGCGGTACAACCACGGTTACGCACCCGGGATGGAGGAGGAAAGGCTTGAACTGGCGGAGGGGGGGGAGGAAAGGCAGATGGGGATGCAGGGAAGGGAGGGCAGCAGGGAGGAGCTGGAGGGGGAAGGGGGGGTGTTTGAGTTGGATGCGG
>JAABUS010005862.1_pt1 | contig 15600 bp, 17 predicted proteins | sample 5560161 | NCBI WGS metagenome assembly JAABUS01 (sample SAMN10711885, study PRJNA513376) | rock metagenome | isolation source: Antarctica rocks | place: Antarctica: Victoria Land, Trio Nunatak nord | collected 2016-01-04
ATGGACCCATGTGGAGGATCCGCACCGCGGGCGGCGAGGATCGGGACGACATTCTTGCCCTCGCCGATCGGCTGGCCGAGGGCATCGCGGCCTGGCGGGACGCCGACCGGTGGCGCAGCGTGGCCCGCTCGTGGGTGGAGGAATCGATCGGCCGGGCGGCGACCGGGGACGGCGCGCTGTTCGTCGCCCGCGGCGAAGAACAGCTACCAGGGGGCGCCGGCCGTCTCGCGGGCTTCGTGTCGGTGGGCAGCAAGAAGCACTTCACCGGCGACGTGGACGCCTACGTCGGCGAACTCGTCGTCGCGCCGTGGGCGGAGGGTCACGGTGCGGGCCGGGAGCTGATGGCGGCCGCGGAAACCTGGGCTGCCGAACACGGGTACCTCCGGCTGACCCTCGAAACCGGCGCATCGAACACCCGCGCCCGGGCCTTCTACGCTCGCCTCGGTTATCTCGACGAGGACGTCACCCTGACCAAGCTGCTGCCGGGGCAGGCCGATCCGTCACCCGGCCGGTAGGGACCACCGACCGAGCCGGACCGACAGTGCCGCCACCGCCGCGGCACCCGCGGTCGAGGTCCGCAGCACCTCGCTGCCCAGCCGGACGGCGACCGCGCCGTTCGCGGTGAACGAGGAGAGCTCCTCGTCGCTGACACCGCCCTCGGGTCCGACCACGAGGACGAGGTCGCCCCCCAGCGGGAGCGGGAGGGTGCCCAGGGATGTCGTCGCGGACGCGTGCAGGACGAACCCGCCGGCGGCGAGGGCGGCGACCTGCTTCGTGCTGTGCAGCGCGGTCACCTCCGGCAGCAGCGGGCGGCGGCTCTGCTTGGCCGCCTCCCGCGCCGTCGACCGCCAGCGCCCGAGCGCCCGCTCGCCGCGGTCACCGTCCCACCGCGTCACCGACCGGGCCGCCGCCCACGGCACGATCACGTCCACCCCGACCTCGGTGAGCAACTCCACGGCAAGTTCACCGCGATCACCCTTGGCCAGCGCCTGTACGACGACCAGGCGCGGCTGCGGCGGGTCCACCACCCGCCGGGACAGGACGCGCAGGGTCAGCGCGTCACCGGCCACCGCATCCACGGTGCAGCGAGCCGCGGCACCCCGCCCGTCGGTGACGTCGAGCACCTCACCGACGCCGAGGCGCCGGACCCGTGACGCATGCCGCCCCTCCGGGCCGTCGAGCACCACGACATCGACGTCGGGTAGTGCGTCGAGCAGGAACAGCGGCGGCGTCATGGCGACCACCCCTTACCGGCCGTTGAAGGCGTCCCGGACCCGGGAGAACAGACCGCCGCCGGCCGCCTTGGTCGACACCGGGCGGTCCTCGTCGCGCAGCGCGGCCAGCTCGCGCAGCAGCTCCTCCTGCTCGTGGTCCAGCCTGGTCGGTGTGCGCACGTCGAGATGCACGTGCAGGTCGCCGCGACCGGTCCCACGCAACCGCGGTACGCCGCGGGCCCGGAGCCGGTGCACGCTCCCGGACTGCGTGCCGGCGACGATCGGGATCTCCTCGTCGCCGTCCAGGGTGGTCAGGGTCAGCGTCGTCCCGAGCGCGGCGGCGGTCATCGGCAGGCTGACCCGGCAGTGTAGATCCTCGCCCTCCCGGGTGAAGATGTCGTGCTGCTCCTCGTGGATCTCGACGTACAGGTCCCCGGCCGGGCCACCGCCGGGACCTACCTCGCCCTGGCCGCTCAGCCGGATCCGCATGCCGTCCTCGACCCCGGCAGGGACCTTCACCGCGATGGTGCGCCGGGCCCTGATCCGGCCGTCGCCACCGCACTTCGGGCACGGCTCCGGGATCACGGTGCCGATGCCGCCGCAGGTGTGGCAGGGACGGGAGGTCATCACCTGGCCCAGGATCGAGCGCTGCACGCTCTGGATCTCCCCCCGGCCATGGCAGGTCTGGCAGGTGGCCGGGTGGGTGCCGGGCGCGGTACCGGCACCGGCGCAGGCGTCGCACCGCTCGGCGGTCTCGACGGTGAGGTCCTTGCTCGCGCCGAATGCGGTCTCGGCCAGGGTCAGTTCCAGCCGGATCAGCGCGTCGGCGCCCTGCCGGGTGCGGGTCCGCGGCGGCCGGCCGCTCGCCCCACCCCCGCCGAAGAAGGCGTCCATGATGTCGCCGAGCCCACCGAAGCCACCGAACCCGCCGCCGTTGCCGCCGGTGGCGTACGGGTCGCCGCCGAGGTCGACGATCTCGCGCTTCTGCGGGTCGGAGAGCACCTCGTAGGCGCGGCCGACCTCCCCGAAGCGCTCCTTGGCGCCGGGATCGGGATTGATGTCGGGGTGCAGATCACGGGCGAGCCTGCGGTAGGCGCGCTTGATCTCCTCCGCGGTCGCGTCCCGGGGCACGCCGAGAACGCCGTAGTAATCAGTGGGCACAGTGACTCAGTTTCCTGCCAGCAGCTGTCCGACATAACGGGCGACGGCGCGGACCGCGCCGATGTTTCCGGCGTAGTCCATCCGGGTCGGGCCGACCACGCCGAGGCCGCCCAAGGCATTGTCCCCCGAGCCGTAGCCCACCGAGACCACCGAGGCCAACTGCAGCCCTTGGTGCTGGTTCTCCCCGCCGATCCGGACGAGCACGGTCCCGGCGTCCACCTCACCGATCAAGCGCAGCAGGACCACCTGCTCCTCCAGCGCCTCCAGCACCGGGTGCAGGCTGTTGGGGAAGTCCAGCGCGCTGCGCGTCAGGTTCGCCGTACCGCCGGTGACGATCCGCTCCTCCGGCTGGTCTACCAGCGCCTCGATCAACCCGGCGACGATCACCGCCATCGTCGGGCGCATCGCCGGCGCCACGATGTCCGGCAGGTCGAGCAGGGCACTCGCCGCGTCGGCCAGCCGGCAGCCCTGCAGGTGGAGGTTCAGGGTGCGGCGCAGCTCGGTGACGTCGTCGTCCTCGATCGCCTCCGGCAGCTCGAGCACCCGCTGCTCGACCCGGCCGGTGTCGGTGATGAGCACGAGCATCAGCCGCCGGCTGCCCAGCGCGACCACCTCGAGGTGGCGGATCGAACTGCGGGTGAGCGTCGGATACTGCACCACCGCCACCTGGCGGGTCAGCTGGGCGAGCAGCCGGACGGTACGCCGGAGCATGTCGTCGAGGTCGCCGGCGCCCTCCAGGAAACTCTGGATCGCCCGCCGCTCGGCCTGCGAGAGCGGCTTGGCGGTCGACAGCCGGTCGACGAACAGCCGGTAGCCCTTGTCGGTGGGCACCCGGCCGGCGCTGGTGTGCGGCTGGGCGATGTAGCCCTCCTCCTCCAGCGCGGCCATGTCGTTGCGGATCGTGGCCGGTGACACGCCGAGATTGTGCCGTTCTGCCAGGGCCCGGCTGCCGACCGGGTCGTTGGTGGACACGAAGTCCTCGACGATCGCCCGCAGGACGTCGAGTTTGCGGTCCTCGGAGGACATGTGCACCCCCTCACCGCGGGACGCCGTCGGCTGCTGTTCGGTAGCCCGATCATACGTCGGGGCCCGGAGCCGGTTCCGCTTCGGCGATTAGAGTCGGCCCTGCCACACGGGGGAGTCGCGCGAAGGGGCCGATCGGTTGATCTTCAGAGGGGTCCGCGACGGCCGGCCCTATCCCGACCACGGGTTCTCCGCGCGGGACTGGGCGAAAATCCCGCCGCGGCAGGTCCGCCTCGACGAGTTGATCAGCACGAAGCTGGCGCTGGAGCTCGACAAGCTCCTCGACGAGGACTCGACTTTCTACGGCGACCTGTTCCCGCACGCCGTGCAGTTCCGCGGCGACCTCTACCTCGAGGACGGACTGCACCGGGCCCTGCGGGCGGCCCTGCAGCAGCGGCTGGTGCTGCACGTGCGGGTGCTCATCCTCGACGACCTCATGCCCCACGCCGGTTCAGGCAAGTAGCGAGCGGACCACGGCGTCGGCGAGCAGCCGCCCCCGCAGCGTCAGCACGGCGCGACCGCCGAGGTGCTCCACGCGGGAGAGCAGCCCGTAGCCCACAGCCTCCCGCGCCGCCGCTTGCCCGGCCTCGGTCAGCAGCTGGGTCGGCAGACCGTCTCGCAGCCGCAGGCCGAGCATCACCTGCTCCATCCGACGGGCCCGCGGCGAGAGGATCTCGCGGCCGTGTGCCGGGCTGCGCCCGGATTCCACGAGCTGCGCGTAGGCGACCGGGTGCTTGACATTCCACCAGCGCACGCCGCCGACGTGGCTGTGCGCGCCGGGCCCGACGCCCCACCAGTCCGCGCCGGTCCAGTAGAGCTCGTTGTGCCGGCTCCTGGCGGCCCGCCCCGCGGACCAGTTCGACACCTCGTACCAGAGGTAGCCGGCCTGGGCCAGCGCGGCGTCGGCCTGCTCGTAGCGGTCGGCCATCACGTCGTCGTCCGGGGCGGGGACCTCGCCGCGCCCGACCCGGCGGGCCAGCGCCGTACCGTCCTCGACGATCAGGGCGTACGCCGACACGTGGTCGGGGTTGGCCTCGACGGCGGCCTCCAGCGAGGCCTGCCAGTCGGCCTCGCTCTCACCCGGGGTCCCGTAGATCAGGTCGAGGTTGATGTGGTCGAAGCCGGCCGCGCGTGCCTCCGCGACCGCGGCCGCTGCCCGGCCGGGGGTGTGCTGGCGGTCCAGTACGGCCAGGACGTGCTGCTGGGCGGACTGCATCCCGAGGCTGAGCCGGGTGAAGCCGGCCTGCCGCAGCCGGCTCAGCGACCGCGGCGTCACCGACTCGGGGTTGGCCTCGGTCGTCACCTCGGCGTCGCGGGCCAACCCGATCCGGTCGCGGACCTCGCCGACGATGGCGGCGAGGTGCTCCGAGGGCAGCAGCGTCGGCGTACCGCCCCCGAAGAAGACGGTCTGGGCCGGCGGCGCCCCCGGACCGAGGACGTGCGCGGCCAGCCGGACCTCCGCCATCGCGACGTCCACATAGGACAGTTGGGATGCCCCGCCCCCGAGTTCACGCGCGGTGTAGGTGTTGAAGTCGCAGTAACCGCAGCGGCTGGCGCAGAACGGCACGTGCACGTAGATGCCGAGCGGCTGCTGCCCGAGCGAGGCCAGGGCGGTGGCGGGCAGCGACCCGTCCGGCGGCGCCGGGTCGCCGTCGGGCAGAGTGGAAGGCACCCCCGAAGTGTCCCAGGCCGGGACCGGCCCGGCCGCAAGGAGGAGCCGTGACCGAACTCGTCCACGCGCACACCGCGGACGGCGTCGCGACGCTGACCCTGGACTCCCCGCACAACCGCAACGCGCTGTCCGCGCAGCTGATGTCCGAGCTGACCGCCGGGCTGGCCGCGGCGCAGGCCGACGAGTCTGTCCGGGTGATCGTGCTGACCCACGAGGGACGCGTCTTCTGCTCCGGGATGGACCTCTCGGAGTCGAGGGGCGCCTCGGGCGGCGGGCAAGGGGTGCATGCGTTCCCGGCGATCCTGCAGTCGGTGTGGAACAGCCCCACACCCGTGGTGGCGCGGGTCGCCGGACCGGCCCGGGCCGGCGGCGTCGGCCTGATCGGTGCCTGCGACATCGCGGTGGCCGCGCGGACCGCGACCTTCGCCTTCTCCGAGGTGCGGATCGGCGTCGTGCCCGCGATCATCTCGATCACCGTGGTGCCGCGGCTGGCCGCCCGGGCCGCGCACGAGCTCTTCCTCACCGGCGAGGTCTTCGACGGCGACCGCGCCGCGTCGATCGGCCTGGTCAACTCCGCTGTGGACGCCGAGGACCTCGACACCGAGGTAGGCCGGTACGTCGACCTGCTCGCCCTCGGTGCCCCCGGTGCGCTGGCGGCCACCAAGCAGATGCTGCGGCGACCGGCCGCCGAGTCGATGGACGCGGACTTCGCCGAGATGCTCGCCCTGTCCGCCCGGCACTTCGCCGGCGAGGAGGGGCAGGAGGGCATGGCCGCCTTCGCCGAGAAGCGCCCGGCCCGCTGGGTGCCGCCCCGCTCCTGATCGGCTCAGGGCTCCCGGTGCACCACCAGGACGGTGAGCACCGGACCACCCGGGGCGCGGGTGGCCGCGGCCAGCACGTCGAGCGCGGTCCGGTACGCCGCCGGATCGGCCTGCTCCAGCAGCTCCGGTTCCGGCCACACGACCGTGAGGTCCCCCGCGTCCCGCCAGGACAGGTCGGCGAGCAGTTCCTCGGCCGCGTCCCAGGTGTGGCCTGCCCAGGCCGGGAAGCCGAGCCGTTCGGCGAGCGCCGCGAGCAGCGCCGCCTTGCTGGCAACCGGATCGAGGACGACCACCTGCCCGTCGTCGCCCGCGGTGGAGATCCGCTGGGCGTCGGCGAGGCCCGACCGGACGTGGAACACGCCGGGTCGCCCCGACCAGTCGCTCCAGGTGCTCATGGAGCCCGGATCCGGGCGAAGGAGTCGTAGTGGTCGGCGGTGTAGAACGCCTCGCCGTCGTCCCCGGTCACGATCCGACGGGCGCCGCGGTCGTCCTCACCTGGAGTCGGGACGGTGTACTCGCGGTAGAAGCCGTCGGCCGCCGGCGGCAGCAGTCCCTCCCGGTTGAAGAACGTGTCCCCGTCCTGCTCGTGCGGGAAGGGGCCGTCGGCGGCGATGAGGTCGAGGGTGTCGCGCACCTCGGGCGGAAGGTCGGCCACGTCGACGTAGGCCAGGTCCGACGGGGAGGCCGGCGCACCCCGGGGGTCGACCGGGTCCGTCCCGCCCAGCAGGTACGCCGCGGCGACGATCGCCAGCAATGCGAGCAGGCCGAACAGCGGCCAGGACTGCCGTCGCTGCCGAGCTGCCATTCCGGTGACAATAGGCAGCCACCCGGACCCGGGCGCAGCTCCCGCCCCGACTAGCGTCGGGGGATGCTTGCCGCCTTCGTCAGTCAGCCTTCCGCCGACGATCCGCTGTCCGTCCTGGAGATCGGCGACCGCCCCGAACCGTCGGTGCCGGACGGCTGGACGGTGGTCACGCTCAAGGCGGCGTCGCTGAACCACCACGACGTCTTCTCGCTGCGCGGGGTCGGCCTACCGGCCGAGCGGATGCCGATGATCCTCGGCTGCGACGGCGCGGGTCTGGACGAGGACGGCAACGAGGTCATCCTGCACGCGGTCGTCTCGACACCGGGTTTCAGCGGGGACGAGACCTACGACCCGAAGCGCACGCTGCTCTCCGAGCTGCACCAGGGCACCTTCGCCGAACAGGTGGCGGTGCCCCGCCGCAACGTGCTGCCCAAGCCGGCAGAACTCTCCTTGGCCGAGGCCGCCTGCCTGTCGACCGCCTGGCTGACGGCGTACCGGATGCTGTTCACCAAGTCCGGATTGCGGCCCGGCCAGACCGTGCTCGTGCAGGGCGCCAGCGGCGGCGTCGCGACCGCGCTGATCGTGCTCGGCCGGGCGGCCGGCTACCGCGTCTGGGTGACCGGGCGGACGGAGGCCAAGCGGGAGGCCGCGGTGGCCATGGGCGCCGAGCAGGCCTTCGAGTCCGGGGCGCGGCTGCCGGAGCGGGTCGACGCGGTGATGGAGACCGTCGGTGAGGCCACCTGGGGGCACAGCCTGCGGGCCCTGATGCCCGGCGGGACCCTGGTGATCTCCGGTGCGACCAGTGGCCCGAACCCCCCGGCCGACCTCGCCCGGGTCTTCTTCCTCCAGCTGAACGTCGTCGGCTCCACCATGGGCACCCGGGACGAGCTGCTGGGGCTGCTGAGCTTCTGCCGCACCTCCGGCGTACGGCCGGTGATCGCGCGGGAGCTGCCGCTGGCGGAGGCCCGGGACGGCTTCGCTGCGATGATCGACGGCGACACCGCCGGCAAGATCGTCTTCACGATGTAGCCGCCGTTGCACACCTGGCGCAGCGTTCGTATGCTGCGAGTATGCGAACCAGAGTCACCGTCACCGTCGGGCAGGACACCGTCGATGCGGCGGAGGCCGCCGTTGCAGCTGGCGAGGCCGCCTCGCTGAGCGCCTGGGTGGCCGGTGCCATGGCCCAGCGGGTCCAGCGTGAGCACCTGAGCAACGTACTGGCCGACATTCGAGCGGAACTCGGTCCGGCCACGGACGAGGAGACCGCGTGGGCCCGCAGCGTCCTCGGCCTGTAGTCCTCGACGCGGGTGCACTGATCGCTGTGGACCGGGCCGATCGGCGAGTCATCCGTCTACTGGAGCTGGCTGAGGCCGTGCACATACCGGCAGGGGCGCTGGCACAGGCCTGGCGGAACCCCGCTCGTCAGGTTCGTCTCGCCCGGGTTGTCAGCGCCGCGTCGGTGCGCATCCATCCACTGGACGCCACGCTGGCCAAGGCCGCCGGCCAGCTCTGCGCGGCCACCGCGACCAGTGACGTTGTCGACGCATCGGTGGTCCTCGTCGCCCGGATCGTCGGCGGCGTCACCGTGACGAGCGACCCCCAGGACCTGCGCCGGCTGGACCCCAACGCAGAACTCGTCCTCTGCTGAGGTCAGACCAGGGCCGCCAACTCGACGGTCACCGACGGCTCGGCGGACTCGGTCAGGACGAGGTCGGCGATCACCCCGGCCGCCGTCAGGTCCGCCCGGGCGGCATCGACAGCCGCCAGGCGTTTCGCGTCGCCGGCGACCACGACCCGGCTCGCCTGCACCCGCAGCGACACCTGCTGGGTGGACTTGGCCTTGCGGACCTCGGCCAGTACGCCGCTGGCCGCTGTCAGCAGCGCCGGGTCCCCGTCCGCGGCGGCCTTGCGGAGGGGCTCGGCGTCGGGCCAGGGCGCGCGGTGGATCGAGCCCTCCTGCCACCAGGACCAGACCTCCTCGGTGACGAACGGGAGGAACGGCGCGAACAGCCGCAGGAAGCTGTCCAGGGCGAGGGCGAGAGCGGCCTGCGCGGAGCGGGAGTCCGGGCCCTCGCCGTACGCGCGGCCCTTGACCAGCTCGAGGTAGTCGTCGCAGAAACCCCAGAAGGACTTCTCGGCATGCTCCAGCGCGCGGTGGTACTGGTAGCCCTCGAAGGCCGCCGTCGCGGCATCCACGACGTCGGCGAGCATCGCCAGCACGGCCCGGTCGACGGGCACCGTCACCTCGTCGGCCGTCGCCGTACCGGCCAGTCCGAGGACGAAGCGAGAGGCGTTGAGCACCTTGTTCGCCAGCCGGCGGCCGACCTTCATCTGCCCGAGATCGACGGCGGTGTCGGTGCCCGGCGCCGCCGCGCAGGCCCAGTAGCGCAGCCCATCGGCACCGAACTGCTCCTGCAGCTGCAGGGGTTCGATGATGTTGCCCTTGGACTTGGCCATCTTCTTGCGGTCGGGGTCGAGGATCCAGCCGTTGATGCTGGTGTTCGCCCACGGCAGCCGGCCGTGCTCCAGGTCCGCGCGCAGCACCGAGGAGAACAGCCAGGTCCGGATGATCTCCGGACCCTGCGGCCGCAGGTCCATCGGGAAGGTCCGCTCGAACAGGTCGGGGTCGTCTTCCCAGCCGCAGACGATCTGCGGTGACAGCGACGACGTGGCCCAGGTGTCCATGACGTCGGGATCCCCGGTGAATCCGCCCGGCTGGCCCCGTTGGGCTTCGTCGTACCCAGGTGGCGGTTCGCCCTGCGGGTCGACCGGCAGGGCCGATTCCGCGGCCAGCACCGGCTCGTCCCAGCGCGGCTCGCCGTCGTCGCCGATGGGGTACCAGACCGGGAACGGGACGCCGAAGAAGCGCTGCCGGCTGATCAGCCAGTCGTTGTTCAGCCCGCCGACCCAGTGCTCGTACCGGACCCGCATGTGTGCCGGGTGCCAGGAGATGTCCCGCCCGTGCTCGAGCAGGCGGTCGCGCAGGCCGTCGTCACGGGCGCCGTTGCGGATGTACCACTGCCGGCTGGTGACGATCTCCAGCGGCCGGTCGCCCCTCTCGTAGAACTTCACCGGGTGCCGGATCGCGCGCGGCTCTCCGAGCATGCCGCCGCTGTCGCGCAACAGCTCGACGATCCGGGCGCGGGCCTGCTTGGCGGTCTTCTCGGCGAACTCCGGCCAGGCCTGCGCGCCGGCACCGGACAGCCACGACGGGACGTCGGTCTGGAAGCGGCCGTCCCGGCGCAGGACCGACCGCATCGGCAGCCCGAGCTCGCGCCACCACACCACGTCGGTGGTGTCGCCGAACGTGCACACCATCGCGATGCCGGTGCCCTTGTCCGGCTGCGCCAGCGGATGCGCGACGACCGGCACGGTGACCCCGAACACCGGCGTACTCACCTCGGTGCCGAACAGCGGCTGGTACCGCTTGTCGTCCGGGTGCGCAACGAGGGCAACGCAGGCGGGCAGCAGCTCCGGCCGGGTGGTCTCGATCTGCACCGGATCGGCGTCCGACCGGCCGAAGAGCAGCCGGTGGCTGGTGGCCTCGACCTCGCGGTCTTCCAGCTCGGCCTGCGCGACCGCGGTCCGGAAGTCGATGTCCCACAGGGTCGGCGCCTCGGACACGTAGGCCTCGCCGCGGTCGACGTTGCGCAGGAACGCCCGCTGGGCCACCCGGCGGCAGTGGTCATCGATCGTCGCGTAGGTCAGGGACCAGTCGACGGACAGGCCGACCCGCCGCCAGACCTGCTCGAAGGACTGCTCGTCGACGGCGGTCAGCTCGTGGCACAGCTCGACGAAGTTGCGCCGGGAGACCGGGCGCTGCGTCCGGTCCTTGGGGCCGACCGGTTCGACGGACAGATCGGGGTCGTACGCCGCCGTCGGATCGCAGCGCACGCCGTAGTGGTTCTGCACCCGGCGCTCGGTCGGCAGCCCGTTGTCATCCCAGCCCATCGGGTAGAAGACCTCGCGGCCACGCATCCGCTGGAAGCGGGCGACCGAGTCGACCTGCACGTAGCCGAAGACCGAACCCAGGTGCAGCGAACCGCTGACCGTCGGCGGCGGTGTGTCGATCGAGTAGACCTCGGCGCGGGTCTTGGACCGGTCGAACCGGTACGTCGACTGCTGCTCCCAGTGCGCGCCCCACTTGACCTCGAGGTCGACGAGGGAGGGCTTCTCCGGCAGGGCAGGCATGGCGCCAGGTTAGTCGAGCGTGCCGGGCAACCCTTCTGGGTTATGACCGGGTGCCGCCCGGAGGCGTCGGGGTCGGGCGGTCAGGCGTCGCGCTCCCCCCTGAGGTAGGTGTCCACCGCACGGGCGAACTGGTGCAGATCATCCGGATCGGCCAGCCGTCCGAGCACGATCTCGTCATCGACGCCGACGTACTCGTGCACCAGGACGTTTCGGAATCCGACGGCTCGACGCATGAGACCTGCCAGGTCGGCGGTGAGCACGCCGTGCCGACCCAGCAGACTCATGCTGGCGCCGTTGTCGGCCGGTGGTCCCCAGCCCTCGGACGAGCAGAAGTGCTGCGCCACATCGACGCAGGCCTCGATCGCGGTGACGAAGGTGTACTTGATCCCGGGCAGCCACATCGGGTCTGTCCGCCGGGACTGCTCGGCGCCGGCCTCGCGGCGCAGAGCGGCAAGGGCCTCGGTCACCGACCGGAGCAGCCGGTAGACCCTGACCTCATCGACCACGGCGCAGCGCCTCGGCGAACTCACGTTGTGCCCGCAGCATGCGCGGCTGCTCGTCGAAGTAGATCTTGCGGGTCGTGGCCACCCAACGGACCCGGCACGGCGGGTCGTCGTCGTAGAGCAGCTGCCCGTGGACGGCGATGCGGCCGGCCAGTTCCAGCGGGGCGCCGTTCAGGACGACCAGGTCGACGCCGGCCGGGAGGTCGACCTCGAAGGACGCGGGCGCGAGACCGGACCACCAGGCAGCCACATCGATGTCGGAGTCGGGGCGCGCCCGGCCGGTCGCGCGGCTGCCGTGCAACAGGGCGAAACGGGCACCGGACAGCCGCAATGCAGCGGCAATATCCTGGGCGGCTGCAGCATCGAGACCCACACGCAGGAGTCTGGCACGCGGCTAGTCAGGCTCCTGGGATTGCTGGGAAGACGACGTATCGACGACGCCCGACAGGTGCCTTTCCCCGCAACCGGGGGACAGGCGATGAGCGGCGGCGGACGCCGGCGGGTCAGAGGGCGCCCAGCTCGTCCACCAGGTCGTCCAGCCCGAGCGAACCCATCGACAGCGCCGCCATGTGCCAGCTCTTGAGGTCGAAGTCGGCGCCGCGAGCGCGCTCGGCGGCGGCTCGCCCGGCCAGCCAGGCCCGCTCCCCGAGCTTGTAGCTGATCGCCTGCCCCGGAATCCCGAGGTAGCGCACCAGCTCGCTGTCGGCGAACGCCGGGTCGCGACCGCTGTTGGCGCCGAAGAACTCCCGGCCCAGCTGCGGCGTCCAGCACTCCCCCGGGTGGAACTGCTGGCCGGCGGGGATCTCCAGCTCCAGGTGCATCCCGATGTCGATGATCACTCGCACCGCCCGCAGCTGCTGCCCGTCGAGGTACCCCAGCCGGTGCCCGGGACCGGTGAGGTAGCCCAGCTCGTCCATGAGCCGCTCGGCGTACAGGGCCCAGCCCTCGGTGTCCGCGGCCGTGCTGCCCAGGCTGGTCTGGAACTTCGACAACCGGTCGGAGACGTGGACCCACTGCGCCAGCTGCAGGTGATGCCCCGGGACGCCTTCGTGGTACCAGGTGCTGACCAGGTCCCACAGCGGGAAACGCGTGCGTCCCAGGGTCGGGAGCCAGGTCCGGCCCGGGCGACGGAAGTCCAGCGAGGGCCGGGTGTAGTACGGCGCCGCGGCACTGCCGGCCGGCGCGATCCTCGCCTCGACGTGCTGCACCGGTTCGGCGAGGTCGAAGTGCGTCCCGTCCAGGGCGGTCATCGCTTCGTCCATCATCTGCTGCAGCCGGACCCGGATCGCCTCGACGCCCTCGACCGCCTCCCCCTTGCGGTCGAGCCAGGCCATCGCCTCCCGCGGCGTGGCACCCGGTCGGAGACGTTCGGCCTCCGCGCGCATCTCGGTGTCGAGGCGCGCGTACTCCGACCAGCCCCACTCGTAGGCTTCGACCAGGTCGAGGTCGGCACCGGTCCACTGCCGGGCGTGGCGGGCGTATCGCTGCTCGCCGACCGCATCGGGTGTCCCCTCGGCCGCTGCCCGGTACTCACCGCGCAGGTAACCCCTGACCGCGGCCAGCGCCTCGGTGGCAGCGGTAGCAGCCCGGTCCAGGTCGCCCCGCAGGGTCTCCGGACCGCTGCCGGCGAACTCCGCAAACCATGACGGGTCCAGCCACTCGTCGAGCTGCCCGGCCAAGGCGTCTACCTGGCGCGGCGCCGCCAGCAGACGCTGGGCGACCCCGGCTTCCAGGGCTGCTCGGTAGGACGCTGCGGCGGCCGGCACCGCGCGCAGCCTCCGCGCGATGACTGCCCAGTCCTCGTCAGTCGCACTGGGCATCATCAGGAACGTGCCGCGGATGGCGTGCAACGGCGATCCGATGTTCTGGACCCGGCGCAGGTGCTCGCCGGCCTCGCTGAGCGACAGCGCCGAGCCGAGCCGGTTGCGCAGCAGCCGGGCACACCGGAACTCCAGCGGGTCGGACTGTTCGCCGGCCGCGTCCAGCGCGGACAAGGTCGTCCTGGCCAGCTGGTCCAGCGCGGCCTGGCCGTCGGGCGAGTAGTCCGGCAGCCGATCATCGCCGGGCCGGATACCCAGCGCCGTCCCGATGATCGGGTCGAGGTCGGCGATCCGCTCGACGTAGTCGTCGGCGATCGCGCGCGGTGTCGTCATGTCGCCCATCCTGTCCTTCGGCCCCATCGTCTCGTCGGCGGCGGGGTCGGGTATGCCCATGGCATGAGCAACGACGAAGCGGTACAGCGGTTCCTCCACGCCCAGGACGACGGCACCTACGACGCGGCCCTGCGCGAGCTGCGGGCGGGGTCCAAGCGCGGGCACTGGATGTGGTTCGTCTTTCCCCAGCTCGCCGGACTCGGGCACAGCGCGATGGCCCGGCGGTACGCCATCTCCGGGCTGGCCGAGGCACGGGCGTATCTGGCAGACGAGGTGCTGGGCGCCCGGCTGCGCGAGTGCGCCGCCGCGCTGCTCGCTCTGCCCGGCCACGATGCGGTCGCCGTTGTCGGGTCGATCGACGCCATGAAGCTCCGCTCGTCGATGACCCTGTTCGCCCTCGCCGACCCGGCGGAACCGTCGTTCACCGCTGTGCTCGACAGGTATTTCGACGGCCGGCCAGACGGTGAGACGACCAGCCGGCTCTGAACCGGGTGTCGGCCTGTCCCAGGAGTCGAACGCGCCGGTCGACCTTCGGGTCCAGGGCCTTGACGCGGCGGGCCGACGGGACGCAGGCTCGCTGCACCACGGGAGGTTGCGATCTCGGCCGCCCCGACATCCCGATGCGGAGGGCTGCGATGCAGATCCCGGCGGCGTTCGACTACGTGAGGGCGCAGAGCGTCGACCACGCGCTGCAGCTGCTCACCGAGCACGGGGAGGACGCCCGGCTGATCGCCGGCGGGCACAGCCTGCTGCCCATGATGAAGCTGCGGCTGGCCAGCCCCGAGTGGCTCGTCGACATCAACGACCTGTCCGAGCTGGCCTACATCCGCGACGAGGGCGGCACCATCTGCATCGGCGCGATGACCAGGCACGTGGACCTGCTGGAGTCCGAGCTTCTCGCCGGGATGGTCCCTCTCGTGCGCGACGCGGAGAAGACGATCGCCGACCCACTCGTGCGCAACCGCGGCACGATCGGCGGATCGCTGTGCCAGGCCGATCCGGCGGAGGACCTCTCGACGGTCTGCCACGTGCTGCGCGCCGAGCTGGTCGTGCGCGGCCGGCGCGGCGAGCGCACCGTGCCGATGAGCGAGCTGCACCGCGGCCCGTACGAGACCTCCGTGGCGCAGGACGAGATGCTCACCGAGATCCGCTGGCCGATCCGCGCCCGCAGCGGCAGCGCCTACACCAAAGTCGAGCGCCGCGCCGGCGACTGGGCCACCGCCGCCGCCGGGGCCCAGGTGACCCTTGCCGCGGACGGCACCGTCGAGGACGTCGTCATCGGCCTGACCGCGGTCGGCCTGGACGGCGGTACGGCGACGCGCGCGGCCGAGGCCACCACGGGCCGGCACCCCGGCGAGGACCTGTACGCCGAGGCGGGCGGCCTCGCCGCCGAGCAGTGCCGGCCGACCGGCGACCAGCGCGGGACCGAGGCCTACAAGCGGCACCTTGCCGACGAGCTCACCCGCCGGGTGCTGCGGCGATCCGTCGAGCGCGCCATGGCCGGTGCCGGACAGGAGGGCTGAGCGATGCAGGTCACGATGACGGTGAACGGCGAGTCCGTCACGCGGGAGGCCGAGCCCCGCGTGCTGCTCGTGCACTTCCTGCGCGACGTCCTCGGCCTGACCGGCACCCACTGGGGCTGCGACACGAGCAACTGCGGGCTGTGCACCGTGCTGATGGACGGCGTACCGGTGAAGTCGTGCACCGTGCTTGCCGCGATGGCCTCCGGGCACGAGATCCGGACCGTCGAGGGGCTCGCCACGGGCGGCACCTTGGACCCCGTGCAGCAGGGCTTCATGGAGGAGCACGGGCTGCAGTGCGGTTTCTGCACTCCCGGCATGATGCTGACCGCCCGCGCCCTGCTGGACAAGAACCCGGATCCGGACGAGCACACGATCCGAGAGGCGATCTCCGGCCAGATCTGCCGCTGCACCGGCTACGCCACCATCGTCCGCTCCATCCGCTGGGCCGCCGCCCATCCGGCCGGCTCGCCCACCGCCGACGACACCACCGCCGACGACACCACCGCCGACGACACCACCGCCGACGACACCGCC
>JAABUS010005863.1_pt1 | contig 15600 bp, 15 predicted proteins | sample 5560161 | NCBI WGS metagenome assembly JAABUS01 (sample SAMN10711885, study PRJNA513376) | rock metagenome | isolation source: Antarctica rocks | place: Antarctica: Victoria Land, Trio Nunatak nord | collected 2016-01-04
CCAAAGGCGCGGGGCCATATGGTTGATCCATTTGGTATGCTTGCTTGGATCATCAATGTTGACGAGGCTTTCCGATCGCTTGGCTCGTTGACGGATCGTTTTCACCTCGGCAGGAGATAGGAGATAGTTATCACTGTAAGAGAAAACATCTTCACCAGTGTTATAGGGTGGGTCTAGGTAAATTACGTCAATACCCTTACTCTGGCCGCCGCGAAACTCTGTTAACAGCGAGGTCATCACCGAAAGATTGTCGCCGTCGATAATCCAGTGCGTGCCTTTATCGGGGTGCAGGCTCTCGCTCTCGATCGGCTTGAGTTGCACCGGTGGTGTTCTCTCGGAAAGGAATCGATTGCGCCCGGTCCAGTGTAGGACGGCATCGTTTGTCGTCGCATCCGGCAGACTGTCGAAAGCCTTACCCATGCGAATTTCTTCTTGGAGATCTTGAATTTGACGGATCAGTTCCTCTCGACTCAAATACGCCAAGGGGCTTTGTATCTCTGCCATTTCTCCTACCTTCCTTGTCGCAATCGGAGCGTTGAGCACCGGCAGGACCATATTGCCCGCCTAATTAGCAGTCAATATTATAGAACATGAGTTCTACAAAATACATCGCTTGCGGCTTGTATACTATCAGCTATCGCTGTACCACGATTTCATCCACGGCGTTGACTCTTCCAGTTGATACTTGGCGATTAGTCTTCCAGGTTTCGTGAGCAAGGGAGAGCGCCTTGGCACTGCGGTGCCGTTCCAAGGGTGCCCCCTTAGAATCCCCGCGACCGCGCCCCCCTCGTGGAGGCAGCCGGGGAGCACGCTGCCGCCCGCCCGCTGGACCGCCGCTCCTCATGAATCGTCGCGCGGTCGGCGCCGGGCACGCCGCAGCTCCGAGACATCCCGACCTGCGGGGCGGCCGATCGTCGGCGCGGCGGCACGACGCACGGCCCGCGCGCCTGCGGCAGCCCTGGCGGGCGGCCAAGTGGGTGGCTATGGGCCTCGTCCGCGACGCTCCCGACGATGTTTCCTCGGTGGCGCGGCCAGCGCGCCACATGGTAGCGCGTCCTCCCTCTTTCCCCATCGTAGCAGCCACCCCACCCGGTCAAGGGCGCTCCGCTGCGCTGTGCGTCCCTGCGGGATGGCACCCTTGACCGGGCGAGGCCCCGTCCGCTGTATTCCCGGCAGAGGGCGAAGCGACGGTGGCTCCACACGGTAGGGCGTGCGGCGGGGTGGCTCGGTCACCCCCGAGGGCGAGTGGTGCGGCCTGCGGGCCGCGATCGCGAGAGGGCTCGCTCGGGTTCACCACCGGTAGGTGCCAAAGAGTCGGCAGGCCCCATCAGTCTTCGCGCGTGGTGGGCTGCCGCAGCGCCGCCAATACCTCGCGTGGCTCAACCGCCAGGGCCTCAGCGAGCTTGCGGATATTCGTCGGCCGTGGCATCGCCTCCCCGTTTTCCCATTTGCTCACCATCCGCTGTTGCACCCCGATCCGATCGGCCAGCTCCTGCTGGGTCAGCACGGCGTCGCGCCGTAGGGAGCGCAGTCCCTTTCGCGCCGCTTCCATCACGATTATCCCCGTCGCCATCGTTGTGCCGCCCTTCTTGCTCTCGGGTTGCCCGAACACCTCGCTTGCGGCGAAGTATAGCATAAGAAGGACCATAGATAGACCTAATAAATACTTGACAAGTACATAAAAAAGGCATATAATAAAGATGTCGAAAGGCCCCACGGGAACGCCGGCAAGCAGAGCCCGTGAGGCCATCAGGATACCGGGGCCAAGGCCCCAGAACAGGAAGTGTAGCATGGTCCGTACCTTCGCCAAGCCCCAGGAAGCCCGCGCGATCGAGGCCCGCGCCCGCGCCCGCAGTTGCGGCGTCCGCATCGCCGTCGTGCTCGAATCCCGCCGCTATTGCACCCCCGCGCAGTCCGAGCCGGGCACGACCTACACCATCGCCCGTACCCCGGTCGGCTGGGCGTGCAGCTGCCCCGGCTATTTCTACACCGGGGTCTGCAAGCACCTCGGCGCGGTGGAGCGCCGGGCGGAGCGCGAGGGCTGGGCCTTCGGTCGGATCGCCCCGCTGGCCGGCGTCGCGCGCTACATGCCCCTCGATCCCCCAACCCCTGATCAGGAGCCCGACCCGGAGCCGCCGACGCCCGCCGGGGGCGCGGCGCGGCCCCGCTCGCTCGACGCGTACCGGGCGCGCGGCGCGGCGGCCCTGGCCGACCTCTACGGCGACGCGGCGTAGTGTCGTCCTGGCCGGGGGCGGGTGCGCCTCCGGCCTCTCCGCCCATCCTCAATCACTACCCACCAGACGTGATGCGCCAAGATAGGAGGGGACCATGATCGACCGTTTGCTGCGCGCCCTGCTCGCCGAGTTGCTCGCCGCCGGGGTGCCTGCGCCCCCAGGCCAGCCGCTGACCTTGGCCGCCGTGTGGGCCGACCTCGCTCGCCTGGCCGGTGAGGAGTTGCCCGCCGACGTGCTGGCCCTCCTCGATGGCCCCGCGCCCCGCACCCCCGCCGACCGGGACGCCTGAGCGCCTTCACCGGGCAACCCGTCGCGTGGGTTGCCCCACTCCCCACCCGACACGCATAACAGGAAGGAGCACCCTATGATCGATCGGCAGCACGAGCCCGCCGCCGCCCACGAGCGCGCCCAGGAGCGCATGGCCGCCGCGCTGGCCCTCCTCGACGCGGGGATCGGTGCGATCGTCGACGGCGCGAGCTTCCGCGCCTACCTCGCCACGCTGGCCCGCTTCCCGACCTACTCCGCCCGCAATGTGGCCCTGATCCACGCGCAGCGTCCGGACGCGACCCGCGTCGCCGGGTACCGCGCCTGGCAGGCGCTCGGCCGCCAGGTGTGCAAAGGGGAGCGGGGCATCCGCATCCTCGCCCCCTACCGGCGCGTGCTGGCCGAGGGCGACGAGCAGGGCGATGCCGCCGACAGGGATGCGCCGGTAACCGGCTTCGGGGTGGCGACCATCTTCGACCTCGCCCAGACCGAGGGGACGCCCCTCGCCGCGGCTCCGCTGCCGCACATGCTGGCGGGCGCGAGCGACGCCGCCGCGTGGCTGTGGGAGCGGCTGGCGGCCTTCCTCGCCGCCGAGGGGCTCGCCCTGGCCCGCGAGGACACCAGGCGGGCGAACGGCTACTACGCCCCCGCCCGGCGGCGTGTCGCGGTCCACGCCCGCCTCGTCGGCGACCAGGCGACCAAGACCCTGGCCCACGAGTGCGCGCACCACGTCGCCGGGGCGCGGGCCGGTGTGAACACGATGGACGCCGAGACGATCGCCGAGGGCGCGGCCTTCGTCGTGCTGCACCACTTCGGCATCGACGCCGGGGGCTACACCTTCCCGTACGTCGCCCGCTGGGCCGCCGATCGCGCGACCCTGACGCGCAACCTGGAGGCGATCCGGGCCACCGCGTACACGCTGATCCACGTCGCCACCGGCGGCACGGGCGCGGCGCTCGATGCCGCCGCCTGACCGGGGAGTGCCGGGCGCGGCGGTGGGTAGGTAGCCGCTCGTCGCCGCGCCCGCAGCGGGAGGAAGGGAGCTGGGCATGGCGTGGCAACTCCGTAAAGTGGAAAAGATGTGGTACCGCGCCGACCACGCGGCGGCGAATGCGGGGTGCGCGCTGGTCGCCGGGTATCCCGCCGGGCTCTTGAAGGCGTGCGGCGTGTCGCCCGGCGCGATCGCCAGCGGCAAGGCCCGTGGCGGGCCGCTCGTCGTCGCCTGGGCGAATGCATGGGGGTATCTGCTCGAACCGGGCGAGGATCTCCACGCCTACCGTTGCATCCTCGAGTTCGCGCCGGACACCCTGGCGAACTGGTTCGTCCCGCCGCTGTATCGGGGTGATGACCGCCGCCGCGCCGCGTGAGCGGAGGCCGGGCAGTCGATACGCCGCATGCCCCACTACGCACCCTTCTCGCGGGCGCACCTTGCGCGGACAGCGGTCACGAAGTGCGGCATGGCGATCGCTGTTGCTATGCCAGCGGACTGCGTGCGGTCGGCGGCGGGCCGTAGGCCGAAACCCCCGGTAGCCCGCTGGCACGGGTGCAGGCATTCGCGGCATTCGCCCGGGACCCACGTCGCGGGTGCTTGACAACCCGTTCGAGCGACGCTAGTATTCCATCCGGTGATATATCAGTGAATGGATTACTCTGGGAGGGCGGCATGGAACCTGGCCTGGAGGAGTTCGGGCGGTTCACGGAGCCCGCGCTCCTCATCCTGATCAGCCTCGCCGACGGGGCCAAGCACGGCTATGCCATGCTAGAGGACATCGAGCGCCTCTGCGGGCTCCGGATGGGGCCCGGCACGCTCTATGGCGCGCTGGCGCGGCTGGAAACGCGGGGCCTGATCGCGGCGCTGCCCGCGACCGCGCGGCGGCACCCCTATCGGCTGACCGCGGTCGGGGCGCGCCTCCTGGGCGCGCGCCTCGGGGAGGTGCAGCACGTCGCGACGGCCGGCCTCCGGCGCTTGGCGGCCGCATGCGCTGGCTGATCCGCCTGTACCCGCGGGCGTGGCGCCGCCGCTACGGCGCGGAGTTCGCGCTCCTTCTGGCGCAGCGGCCGCGCACGGTCGCGACGGCTCTCGATGTCGTGCGCGGCGCGCTCGACGCCCATCGGCTGTACGGAAGACGGGAGGTGAGCATGGACACGTGGCGCTGGCGTGCGACACCGGCCGTGGCGGGACTCCTCATCCTGCTCCTCGGTGCCGCGTTGATGCGGGGGCCGCTGGCGCGGCTGGTGCCGTGGGTGGCCGGGCGCCTCGGCTTCGGCGCGTTCTTCGCCCCTCCCGTGCTCGCCGACCGGCCGCCGTCGCCGCTCCTCGGCGTGCCCGAGGTGCTCCTCCTGGCCATCGTCACGGCGATCGTCCTCCTCGTGCCGACGCGACGGCTGCGCGACGCGCGCAAGGTGGCCCTCGTCGCGACGCTGAGCGCCGCCGCGATCGTTACCCCGACGCCCGACCCCATCACGCTCCTCTATGTGTGGGTGCCGCTGTACCTGCTGTACCTGCTGTGCGCGGGCGGCTGCGCGCTCGCGCGCCGCGCCCGCCGCGCGCGGCACGCCGCGGCCTGAGCGCGGCGGCGCATACCTCGCCGTATGATGCGGTACACATGGTGCCCGTTGAAGATCAGGTACCCGGTCGTCGCGGACCGGTCCCCCTTGGCCCGGTGGCCCGGTGGCCCGGTCACGATGAAACCCCCGTGCAGGGCGACCACGCGGAGGAGCGTGTCCGGGTGCATCCCCGTGCCGGCGCGTCGGGGATCTGGTTGGCGGGTGCGTCGCGACATAGGCGCGCACGTCGTCCGCCGTGAAGGACGGCACGGCCGGGTCGGTCGAGACGGCGTTCGGGCGGATCGCGGGCTCCCCGGGCTGGTCGAGCGTGGGCGGCGGCATGGCGGGGGTCGGCATGACGGCGTCCGCCGCGGGAAGTAACGGGCGTCACGACGGGTCGCGCACCGGTCGGCCGGACGACGGCGAGCACGGCGAGGGTCCCGAGGATGAGGGCGACGAGGGTCGCCATCGCGGTGAGCGTTCGCTGTCGGCGCAGCACTGCCTCCTGGCGCGTGTCGGGCGGGGCACCCCGGAGGCCCCGCACCCGTGCTACCGGTCCCCTGGCAAGTATAGGGTCGTTCTGGCCCGACCATTGCGGGGCCCTCGCTCGATGTGCCGGGCGGGGACGCGCCGCGCGCCGTGCTCGCACCCCTGGCAGGCGCACGGGGGCCAAGCAGCAGCCGAAGGGCGGCCACGCCGCTCGCTCCGATACGGCGTGGCGTCGAGTGCGGGGGAGAGCAGGACGACATATCGCTATCGATCGACACCAAGATCGAAGAAGCTTTACAACCCCGAAGCTTCCCCGGACGAAGCAGACAACAGGCCGGTATACTTCCCGACCGGCAGGGTGGCCGGCAGGGGAGGGGCCAGCGATGCTGAAGAGCCTCGACGAGCAGGGCGCGTATGCGCAGCGGCCCCTCCCCTGCCGGCCCTACCGCCTGCGCCTGTACCGCGGGCCGACCGGCCGGGCGGTGGTCGTCGTCACCGCCGAGCCGTGCACCACCTGGCTCGTGCGTCTCGGCCCCGCCGTCGCCCCGGCACTCGGCGCTTGCCACGGTTTCGACCCGTGCAACGTGCTCTGGATCGCCGAGGATCCCGGCCACGACCCGGCCGACCCCGACCTCGACCCGGCCCTCGTCGAGGGCCTGACGGCCGCCGCGTCGTACATGCTCTGCACGTTCGGGCCGTACCCCGGCGCCCCCGAGCAACTCCGCTACCTGCTCTGCGAGCCGGTCCTGCGGACCTGGGTCGAAGGGGCGTTGCTGGGCGGTGACCTCGACGACGGGGGCGTCAACCCGCCTCCCGACCCCGCCCTGTCAACCCGCATGGCGGAATTGGTGCGCGGCCCGGCGGGCAATCTCTTGCGCGCACTCGGCCTCCTGACGGTCCCGCCGACCCTGGACGACACGGCTCCGGATGCGGCCGAGCGCCGGAGGGCGGGCGATGGGCGACGATGAGCGCCGACGGCGGCAGGATCAGGCGCGCGCCCGTGCGGGTCGGCAGGGTATCCAACCCGTCGGCCAGGCTACGCCTAGCCCCGCGTCATCGGGGCCGCCCACCCTCCGCCACTTGCCCTCATCCGACCCGCCGCCGACTGGGCCGCTGCGCGTCGTCAGTGCCCCACCACACGCGTCAGAAAAGCATTCCCTGGCCGTCGTACGTCCGGCCCCGTCCCCGCCGGCGCGTGCCCAGCTGCTGGTGACGCTGAGCGACAGCGACCCGCTCGTCTGGCGGCGCCTCGCGGTGCCGCGCACGATCACGCTGGCGAAGCTGCACCGCGTGCTCCAGGCCGCGCTGGGCTGGACCGCGAGCCACCTGCACCAGTTTGTCGTCGGCGACACGACCTACGGCGACCCCGACCTGCTGCTCGACGATCCCCCGCAGGCGAGCACACGGCAGGCACGGCTCGGGCAGGTGGCCCCCGCGGTCGGCGCGGTCATCCGGTACGCATACGACTTCGGCGACGGCTGGGACCACCGCATCGTCGTCGAGCGCCTGCTGTGGGGCACGCCGGAGGCGAAGGGGGCCGTGTGCCTGGCGGGGGGCGGGGCCTGCCCGCCCGAGGACTGCGGCGGGATCGGCGGCTACGCGGACCTGCTGGCGACGCTGCGGCGCGGACGCGGTCGGGAGTATCGGGACCTGCTGGCCTGGCTCGGCGGCCCGTTCGACCCGCTAGCGTTCGACCTGGCGACCGTCAACCGCGCACTCAAGCGGCTGCGCTAAGCGACCATGCTTACGCCGTGTGATTACTACATATCGCTTAAGGACCTTACGCTTTCTGATCGTATATGCGGCAGGATAATCCATTCACTCGCAAATACGACGGCAGGGATATGTCACTCAAGCGCACCACTTAGCGCCCCACTTCGTCAGCGTACGCCCCGTCCGCCGCGCCCCCGTGCAGACCCTCATACGCGGCGGTGATCTGCGCCAGCCGCGCCTTCAATGCCTCGGTGTCCTCCGGCAGCAAGTACTGCGCCACCCGCAGCCGGTTCGTCTGGCTCGACAGCAACAGTTCCACCACCTGCTCGCCGTGGCTCCCGCAGAGGATCAGCCCGATCGGCTCCTCCTCCCCCGCCCGCCGGTCGTGCCGCTTCGACCATTCGAGGTAGAGCTGCATCTGCGCGGCGTCGGCGGGGGCGAACGCCCCGAGCTTCAGGTCCACCAGCACCAGGCAGCGCAGCGAGCGGTGGTAGAAGACCAGGTCGATGTGGTAATCCTCGCCGTCGATCGTCAGCCGCCGCTGGCGCGCGACGAAGCAGAAGTCGGTCCCCAGCTCCAGCAGGAAGCGCTCGATGTTGCGGAGGATCGCGGACTCGAGATCCCGCTCGCTGTAGGTGTCCTCGAGGCCGAGGAAGTCGAGGATGTAGGGGTCCTTGAAGACATCGGCCGGGGCGAGTGCCCGATCACCGGCGGGGGCTGGCAGGGTCGCGGCGAGGTCGCCGGCCTGCCGGGAGAGGCCGACGCGTTCGAAGAGACGGGAGCCGATCTGGCGCTCCAGCTCGCGCGCACTCCACCGCCCGGTCGCCGCCAGGCGCGCGTAGAACTCCCGCTGCGTCGGATCGGGCAGGCGCATCAGGGCGCGGTAGTGGGTCCAGCCCAATTGTGAACGCACCGCGTTCGCAATCGGGTAGGCCAGATAGAACTGGCGCATCAGCTGCAGCGAGCGCAGCCCGAAGCCCCGTCCGAACTCCCGTTCAAGCGCCCGCCCCAGCTGCACCAAGGTCCGCTCGCCGTAGGCGGCACGATCGGACCCGCCCTGCTCCTCGCGCACGATCCGCTCGCCGATCGCCCAATACGTCGCGACCAGCTCCTGATTGATCGCCGCCGCAGCGCGCCCCCGCCCGGCCGCGATGATGGCGCGGACATCGGCCAGCAGCCATGCGTAGTCCTCATGGGGCAGCGAGGCTTGCCCGGACTCAACGCTCATGCGCCCCGCCCCTCCGGCTCGTCGTCACCGCACTCACGTCCGACCGTAATACCCTGCCCATCGGTCCCCCCGCCGCTAGTCCCCAGAGATGCGCGTCCGGGGCGGGTGCTCCCCCGCCCGGACCAGCCTGGCCAGTTCCGCGCCGGGATCACGCGCCAGCGCCCATGCCCCCCCATGCTCGATCCAGTCGGCCAGCAGGTGCGGGTTCTCCCGGGCGAGCTGCCGCGCCAGCCGCCAGTCGATGTTGCGACTCATCGCAGCGTTGGCGACGGCTTCGGCAAAGCCTCGCTCCGCACCGATTCTCGCTACAGGGTCAGCTTCCACCGACACGGCAGGTACCGGCGATTCGAGCGGCGCTGCCGGGGACTCATCCTCGGCGGTGCCCGCCTCATCCGCCCCGTCCAGTTCGAGCGCGTGCTGCAACACCCCGAAGAAGTAGGCCATCTTCGGCTTGGTGGGGATACCGCCCATATCTTTCCCGACCTGTTGCATGCGGATCGACCCGGTGTGCTGCTGGGTGATCCGACGCGCGTCGTACATCAGGGTGCGGAACTCCTCCGGCGGCAGGCCCGAGCGACGATAGAGGTTGACCGCACGTGCCAGCGTGGCACCGGCCGAGGCCTGGTCATTCAGTTCGCGACGCAGATCCTCGATGAACTCGGTCAGTTCGAGCCGGGCTGCGGCCAGGTCGGCCGCCTCGCTCGCTCGTGCTCCCCCTTGCTGTCGCGCTCCCCCCGAGGGCGCTGCCTGCACGGGTGACTTCGCCGCTCCCGCAGGCGTTCGTCCCCGCGTCTCCCCTTTCTTATTCGAGGGGGATGTCGATCGAATACTCGATCGGTCTCTTTCTCTATTTTCTTCTGTATTTTCTTCTCTATTCCTTTCTCTATTAATGGCTAAAGATTTCTTAACATCAGAGGATAGGGTCGGCTTGTCGTCTGATGTTAAGGTTTCTTTATCTCTGGCGTCGCGCAGTCCAGATATCAAGTTTTCTTTACTTCTGACGTAAAGCCGGTCGAGATGGAAATGCTCGTAATAGGCACCATCATCCTCGACCCAGCGACCGAGCACGAAGATGTTCTGGCGGCCGGTGCGGCGGCTCTCGATCACCGCCCGCCGTGCCAGTGCCTGGATGTCGTTGCTGATCGACACGAGGGAGAGCTTGAGGAGATCGGCGATCTGCTCCCGCTCGAGCGAACAGGCGAGGGTGCCGTCGGCGTAGAGGGCGTGCAGGCCCATGTAGTGCGGGTCGCGCGACCGCCAGACGTGTCGCCGCATCACTAGGTAGGTCGAGAACTCCGGCGACCGGGTGAACGACAGGAAGTCCGGGTTGTCTAGATCGGCGAAGTCCAGCAGGATGAACTGCCGGTTGAAGTTTTCAGCCCCCATCGGTGTCCCTCATCGCTACGCCCCCCTCGCCACCATCGCGCGGCGGCGATCACTCCCGTGCCAGGAGGGCCAGGTCCGCGCGCAGGGCTTCCAGGATCGCCCGCCGCGATGCTCGCCCCTGCCGATTCTGTGTCAGCCGCACGACGGCCAGTGTCCCCAGGTCAACCAGGTCGTCGTCATCGGCTTCGGTCGGCTCTGCCTGTGCCACCGTCCACTTTCGGTCCGAAATCGGCTCCGCGTGCATCGTCTCGCGCCCCCTCACCCGGGCATCCGGCTTGTCCTCGGGTGCCGGGTGGGATGCCAGCGGTTGGTCCGTCGTCAATGATTGCGTCGCGTCGAGATTTCGGTCCGAAATCGGTACCCCGCCCTCGGCGGTCGGCTCCGTCCGGGATGCCGATGGTGCCGTGGGTGCCACAGCTATCGGGCGCGAGCGGGGCGTGAGGGCGTCGCGGGTCGTCCCCTGGCTCTCCTCACCGACCCGGACGCGCTCCAGGTGCGCCAGGACGGTCGCCTCGTCCGGGGCACGGGCGAGCAGGTCGTAGGCGTGATCGAGGCTGATATCGCCCCGCTCCACCGCCGCCGCTAGCGCCGGTGCGGCAAGGACGCGCTTGCGCTTGGAGAGCCAGGTCGGACTCTTGCCGAGCGCGCGGGCGGCCGCCTCCTGGCTGCCCAGCTCGTCGATCAGCACGCCGATCATGTCCATCTCCTCGCGCGGGGAGAGCTCGACACGCTGCACATTCTCGACGCAGGAGGCGATGAATGCCTGGCCGTCCTCCAGTCGCCGGACGATGACCTCGATCTCGTCGCGTCCCAGGAGCCGGTGGGCGGCAACACGGCGGGAACCCAGCACGACCATGTAGCGATCGGGATCGTCGGGGTGTCGGCGCACCACCGGAGCCTGCAACAGGCCGTGCTCGGCGATGCTCCCGGCCAGTTCGCGCAGGGACTCCTCATCCGTCCGCTTGCGCGGGTTACGGTGGTTGTCGTCGATCAGGTCGAGTCGGACCATCTGGCGACTGTTGTCGAGGAGGCGATCGGCCGCGCCCGACTCGCGCGGCACGGCCGCGAGGGTGAGGCGGCGGTTGGAGGCCTTGCCGAAGTGCATGCTCATGCCGCCAGCACCTCCCGAAGCATCTGCTCGTGCAGCCGTCGCCCGCGATCCAGCCACTCGGCGGGGACGGCCAGGCCGAGTTGCTCCCCGATCAGCGCAGCCGCGTAGCGGTAGTGCTGCCCGACGGCGGTATTGCGATAGGCCAGGGCCACCGGGATGTGCGACTGCGACTCCTTGCCGGCGTGCTCGGTGTAGGGGATCGGCGGGAGGCAGGTGACGCCGTACTCCTGCGCCATCTCGACGAGCGAGCCGAGCGCCGCCGGACGCAGCCCACGCGCGTTGTAGGCCATCGGTAGGAAGCCGACGACCCGTAGGTCGGGCACCCCCTCGCGCAGGTCCTCCACCAGGCCCAGGGAGCGCACCACGCCGTAGATCGGTTGCGGCAGGGTGAGGGCGGTCGCGAGGACGTGCGTCGACGCGGCGAGCGCCCCGGTCACCGAGATATCCAGGTCGGGTTTGGTGTCGAGCAGCAGCACGTCGAAGTGTCGGCGCAGCGGGGCCAGGACCTTGCCGAGGTAGCGCTCCCGATCGATCGCCAGCCGCTCCATCCGCTCGATGCCGTCCGCGAGCCGCGCACCGGAGGGTACGAGCGCGCAGTTGGGCATCCCCGGCACGGGCCACGGCTCGGGGCTCCCGTCGACGAGCCAGTCACCGCCCTCCTGGCGGCGCTCCTCGGGGTAGCCGCAGGCCTCGGTGAGGTTGAAGGCCGTGTCCAGATCGACCAGGCAGACGCGCAGGCCCCAGGTCCCCCAGACGCCGGCGATGTTGTGCACCGATGACGTCTTCCCCGCACCGCCCTTGCGATTGACGACCGCGAGGACCGGGGCCACCCGCGCTGCAGCCCCCCCGACCCTACCGTCGCCCGGTGCTCCCATCGCTCCCATCGCTCCCATCGCTCCCCCTCTCGTCACCGCTAAACTCGCTATGTACGTACGGGAATACTATAGATGACTATCACCGAAAGGTAAAGCGCTTTCTTTCGGTTCCGAAACATATCTCTCCAGGGAGGGAGTGAAATTTCGGTCCGAAATATCCGTCGCGTCGGAACATACCCTCAGGTCTTACTGGGCAGGACATGTCACCTGGTGGCATGCCGCTCATCGTCTACCGTGCTGTCGGGCTCGCTCCCGCTATGGGCAAACGCCGCCGCGCACTCGTCGTAGGCCGTGTAGCATGCCCCCACCCTGCCCACCAGCACCGACCGCGCGTAGGCGGGGAATCGCTCGCGCAGCCGGCGCTCCAGCTCGCGCCGCTCCCGAGCGTAGCCGTCGCCGGTTGCCCTGTCGTGTTCCTCGGGCGTACGGAGGATGATCACCGGTCCGGTCCCCTTATACGGGGCGCGGAAAAGCGCCTCCCGGAAGAGCATGGGGAGGGGCGTCGGGCTCCCGACCACGACGTGCCAGGCCGCCTGGTCCTCCGCCGTGGCTCCCACGGCGACCAGGGTCGCCGCGCGCTCCCGTCGGCGGCACTCGTCATCGGCTGCGCGGGCGGCGTGGCTATCGGTGTGCTGTCGCTTCTCCTCGTCGGCCTGCCGCTCCCGTTCGGCTGTCGGTACGAAACCCGGCGGTGGTGCCCAGTCTCCCTCGATCCGCCGCCGCAGCCGCCCGGGCGTCAGCCGCGGGTCGGCGGGGTCCGCCGCGCGCTCGTGGTCGTAGTGTGCGATCTGCCGCGCCACCGCCGCCCGGGCGTGGTCTGCGACCAGCCGCCGCGCCACCCCCGTCGTGACCCCCCGCTCCGTCAACGACTGAACTAATGGGGCGAGAGCAACAACAACACCGTCGTCGTCGTGTCGCTCGGCACGCATGGTGATGGGCGCAGCCTCCGCGTGGTGTTGTTGCGGGGTCTCTGTGGTGATCTCTGTCGATAGTCTCTGGTTAGAGGAGGTTAAATCGATCCTTTCCAAGGGGTTAATGTGATCCCTTGTCATGGGATCGATTTGATCCCCTCCAAGGTCGCGATCGCGCTCTTCCAAGGGGTTAAATTGATCCATTGGGGGCGCCCCGAGCGCGGCGTCGAGCGCCAGCAGGCGGGGGAAGTCGATGGTGTACCACTTGGTCCGATCGGTCGGGGCGCGGTTGTAGCGCTGCGCGGCCAGCAGCAGCCCGCGCTCCTCCAGCTCGCGGAAGGTCTTCTTGATCGTGGCGAGCGACCAGAAGGGGAACTGCGCCTGCCATTGGGGGTAGGTGTTGTAGACCCAGCGTCGACCGTCGCGGACCTGGGGGCGGCGCTTGTCGCCGAGCCAGTAGCGCACCTGCTGGAGGACGATCGCCGCGTTGAGGCCGATCGCCGCCGCCAGCCGCGGCGGCACCAGTAGGGGCTCCTCGTCGATCAGCAGCGGCGTCGCCGGCAACGCCGGGAGGGCGCGCGACGGTGCCGGAGCGGGCGGGGCGGCGAGCGCGGTTTTCGTGGTGTCCATCGGGCATCCTCCTCCCGTTGACGGGGGGCGGGTCGCCCGCTACAATGCAATAGCAAAGCAACGGGGTGGTCACCCGCTCCGTGAAGAGTCTGGGCAACTGGCTGGGGTTATGGTTGGCAGCCGCCCCGGCCTTGTTGCGTCCTCTTTTATAACATGCATGGACGAACAAGCCAAGACTACATTAGCTGGTAGTTATTTTTAATTGCTATTCTTACTCTATTGATGAGTCTTAGTTGAGGTAGTGATAAGCCCTCGTGCCGCTGCAAGCGTCTCAAGCTCATCCCAAACGCTGCGCTCGTGAGCTAGGAAGTCCGGACCCATGTACCCGGCTAAGGCGGTGAGTTGCGAGGCTACGAGACGATAGCGCTGACGGTCGCCGGCTCGAAAAGACTGCTCGATCGGCTTGGCCTCTGCAGACGATAGTTGCCATGCCACCGGTAAATCCCGGCGTAGAGCAAGTATTTGCAGCGCTTCCCACAGACGTTCCTCGCGCTCGGGGAAGAATTGGTCGAGGCTCCAACTGAGGATACGTGCGTGGGCCGCAAGCAGCTGATACGTCTCACGGGTCCCGACGAGATCCTGGTCCCCTGGCACAATCGGTGATATCGGGGGTTGCGCCACCCGGCGGCGTCGCCGCGGTGTTGTGGTCCTGCCGCTCACCCCCTGCTCCTCCCTCATACCCGGTCGGGTACATCGCGCGCTCAGCGCGGCGACGCCTCGCGGCCGCCGTCGAGGGGAATCATACGAATTTATCTCGTGCGATCAAGCCGGTCAGCATCAAGGCCTGCATCACCGAGACGGGTGAGAACTGCCGAGACGAGCGGGGAGTGAACGAAGAAGTCCGCCACACGCGCGAGAAACACGGCTTCTTCGGCGAGCGTATCGGCTTGCTCGTGGCCTGGCTCGATCGCTTCAATCCCCTGGCTGGGCATCATCTTCGCCCGTTGCCAAGCCCACAGTCCCGCAGCGAGGGTTGCCGCCTCAACGAATGCCGGCAGGTCCGCTACGGAGATGTTTGCTCCCGCCGCAACTCGGGTAGCGATGTACGTCGTCTTCGCCGGCACATAGCAGCGTAGCGCGAGCGACCAGTCGCGGATTTCCATCAGCTCATCGCACAGGCGGGAGGGGAGGTCGGCCTGCGGGACCCAAGCGGCGAAGCGGACCGGGGACGGTCCGAGTGAACGTCCGGGATCGACAGGGCGGAGCGCACGCCATAGACGGAAGATCCGCCGATGTAGCCGCCAGGTACCGAAGCCCGTAAATGGCCCTTGGTAGCCCGTCCAGCGCTCGATACGCGCCACCGCATGGGCGTACCAGCCGCTCGGGACCGCCAGGACGAGCACCATCAGATAGGCCCGTAGACGATTGAGTGAGTTACCGAAGTCGGGGAGCGGGGGGCAGAGAATGGTCAGGCACTCGTACACGGCGTACAGGATCATGAAGTCGAGCACCCAGATCATCGCCCGCATCCGGGCCCAGAGCGCCGGGCGCGAGCGGACCACGGCGCTGTAGCGCCGCAGGAGCCTGCTCCCATAAACCGCATGGACCAGCATCACCCCGCGATAGGTGAGTCGCTGCGCCGTCAGATAGCGCGTCGCGAGGTCCGCGTCGGGGCCGAGACGCGCGATGTCGCCGTGCCCGGGCGCGAGCGAGAAGCGGAGCTCCATGAACGCCGCCGCAGCGATCACCAGGACGGCTAATCCGCCGAAGATAGCTGGCTGCCACCGTGACCTTGTGCCCTCGATCAGGGCGAGGTAGGACAGCCAGCACCAGCAGGTGCAGAGCGTCGCCACCTCCTGCAGATAGAGGGCAAGCCCTGGCGTGCGAGTTGCGCCATCAACGGAACTTTGGACGAACGGCAGGGGCAACGTGATCATCAGCGAAAGGGTGACGAACCCGACCCAGTAAGCCCAGCGATCGAGGCGCAACGTGCCATCACGCAAGCGGGTTCCGCGCTGGACTACGGTGCGCCAGGCGAGCGCGGCGATCCCGACGGCGAGCGGGAGCAGGAGCGGGTGGACAATACCCATGATCACTCATCTGGCGGGATAACGGTTCACGGGGTACGCCGGGAACGGAGCCGCGGCAGGTATGCGGGGGTGACGGCGGCATACGCGGTGTAGGCGTCGCCGAAGTGCTCCCGCAGCGCCGTCTCCTCATCGGCGATCTTGCGCCGGTATGCCGCTGCGAGCAGCCCGAGGCCAAGGATGCC
>JAABUS010005864.1_pt1 | contig 15599 bp, 11 predicted proteins | sample 5560161 | NCBI WGS metagenome assembly JAABUS01 (sample SAMN10711885, study PRJNA513376) | rock metagenome | isolation source: Antarctica rocks | place: Antarctica: Victoria Land, Trio Nunatak nord | collected 2016-01-04
CGGCCGCCTTGCCGTCCAGCGAGGCGACCATGTTGAGCACGACATAGGGCCGGCCCTCGGGCGCCCTGGAGCCGAGGTCCAGGCCCGACGCGACGTCGGCGACCTCGACCTGGCCGGGTCGCGGGTATAGGCGGTCCAGAAGCACCCCGGCAAGGTAGCGTTGCGCCGGCGGGGCGAGCCCTGCAGGTCACGGCGCCGAACGGTCCCGACGGCGGACGAGCGCCGGGCCATGGACTAGCAAGCTCGTGCTGCGGGTCCGCGCGGGCGCGACCCCAGCCGGCTGACGCGGCAAGCCGCTACCGGACCTTGACGCGGCCGGACATCGCGGAGCCGTGGATCGTGCACAGGTAGGAGTAGGTGCCGGACCGGCGGAACTGGCGGGTGCAGCTGCCGCTGCTGCGCGTCCCGCATCGCCCCGGCCTGCCCGCGTGCTTGCGGAACGTCACGTTGTGGCCGTCGTCCCCCTTCCAGCGCCAGGTCACCTTGCCGCCCTTTCCGATCGTGACCGTCTTCGCCCGGAAGAAGTCGTCGTCGACGGTGACCCCGCGAGCGGCTGTGTGGGCCCGAGGCCCCTGGGCCGGCGAGGAGGGCGGTGCGAGCACTGCGACGCCGGCGGCAAGTGCGACGAGGAAGATGAGCCCGGCGGAACGGATGAAACCAGCGTAGCCCGGGCGCTACCCGAGCGCCACCATCCGCTCGATCGGCACGCGTGCCCGCCTGGCGATCTCCGGCTCGACGACCACGGTCGGCCCCATGTCGCGCAGGGCATCGCGCAGCTTGGGCAGCGTGATCATCTTCATGAACTGACAGACCGCGCCGGGGTTGGCGGGCACGAATGTCTTGCCCGGGTTCTCCTGCTCGAGCGGGTGCAGCATGCCGGTCTCGGTGGCCACGATGAAGGTGTCGGCGTCGGACTCCCGGGCGTGGCTGAGCATGCCGCCGGTGGAGAGCATGTGGGTGTTCTCGGCGTCGACGTCACCCGCGGCCACGTACTCCATCACCGAGGTGGAGCAGCCGCACTCGGGGTGAATCAGGAAGTCAGCTCCCGGGTTTGCCTCGCGCACCTCCGCAATGTCCGACGGGCGGATGCCGGCGTGCACGTGGCACTCGCCGGTCCACACGTTCATGCGCCTGCCGGTGACCTTCTCGACGTAGGCCCCGAGGAACATGTCGGGACCGAACAGGATCTCGGCGTCCTCGCCGTGCTGTGCCCGGATGTGCTCGACGACCTGCACGGCGTTCGAAGACGTGCAGCAGTAGTCGGTCTCGGCCTTGACCTCCGCGGTGGTGTTCACGTACATGACCACCACGGCGCCCGGGTGCTGGGCCTTCCAGGCCCGCAGCTCGTCGGCGGTGATCGAGTCGGCCAGGGAGCAGCCCGCTTGAAGGTCGGGCAGCAGCACCGTCTTGTGCGGGGACAGGATCGCGGCTGTCTCGGCCATGAAGTGCACGCCGCAGAAGGCGATCACCTCACCTTCGGCGCCGGCGGCCTGGCGCGACAGCGCGAGCGAGTCGCCCACGAAGTCGGCCACGTCCTGGACTTCGGGCACCTGGTAGTTGTGGGCCAGGATCACCGCGGAGCGCTGGGCGGCCAGCGCGCGGACCTCGTGCTTTAGGGCGGGGATGTCCTCCAGCTCCAGGAGTGCTGGCATTGGCCCCGCCGGGGGCGTGGTCTGAGCCGACATGTTTCGAACCTCTCTCGGTGTCGAAATGAGGCCCGCCGACCCGGAAGTCGAAGCGGGCGCTTCACAAAAATATAGCGCCAGACCACCGGCCTGGCTGCTATTCGGGGTCGAACAGCAGCGAGAGGTCCAGCGCGGGCGCCGAATGGGTCAGTGCGCCGACCGAGATGTAGTCCACCCCGGTCTCCGCCACGGCGCGGATGGAGGCGGGTCCGATCGCCCCGGACGCCTCCAGGGAGGCACGCCCGCGGGTCCGGGCGACGGCCTCGCGCATCTCCTCTGGGCTCATGTTGTCCAGCAGGACGCGCTCAATCCCCGCCCCGAGCGCTTCGTCCAGCTCGTCGAGGCTCTCGACCTCCACCTCGACCGACACGCCGTCGGGCGCGCCGGCCAGTCCTCGGCGAGCAGCCTCCCCGACTCCACCGGCCACCCGGACGTGGTTCTCCTTGATCAGGATCGCGTCGTAGAGGCCGGCGCGATGGGACACCCCTCCCCCCGCCACCACCGCGGCCTTCTCCAGCGCCCGCAGACCGGGCGTCGTCTTGCGCGTGTCCAGGATCCGGGCGCCCGTCCCCTCCACCGCGTCGACCAGCCGGCGGGTGGCCGTGGCCACGCCCGAGAGCCGGCCGAGGAAGTTGAGCGCGACGCGCTCGGCGGAGAGGATCCCCGCCGCCGGGCCCTCCAGCTCGAGCACTGCGTCGCCCGGCGCCACCCGGTCCCCGTCGTTGCGGACGACCGTGAGGCCGACGCCCGCGTTCACGGTCTCGAACACCGTGGCGGCCACCCCCACTCCGGACAACGTCCCCGCCTGCTTGGCCCGCACCGAGCCGCGCGCCCGGGCATCGCCGGGCACCACCGCTTCACAGGTCAGGTCGCCGCTGCCGATGTCCTCGGCCAGCGCCTCTCGTATGAGCGCTCCGAGGCTCAAGCCCCGGCGGGCGCGGGCACGCGGTCGATGCCCGCCGCGCGGTAGGCGTCGGGCTCGTCGAGGGTCTCCTCGCGCAGCAGCGCCTCGGCCAGCGAGTCGAGCCGCTCGCGCTCGCGCTCGAGCAGGTTGCGCACCTCCTCGTGCGCCTCCTCGATGATCCGCCGCACCTCGGCGTCCACCGTGCGCTGGGTGGCCTCGGAGGTCTCGCTCACGCCCGGCAGCAGCGGTCCGTTGCCGATCTGGGACTCGACGGCCACGAAGCCGATCTCGTCGCTCATCCCCCAGCGGCCGACCATCCCGCGGGCGATCTGGGTGGCCTGCTGGATGTCGGACTCCGCCCCGGTGGTCACCGTGCCGAAGGCCAGCTCTTCGGCCACCCGGCCGCCCAGGGCGACCTTGACCTTGCCGCGCAGGTAGCTCTCCTCGTAGTTGAAGACGTCGTCGTCGGGCGCGGACATGGTCACGCCCAGCGCCTGTCCGCGCGGGATGATCGACACCTTGCGCACGGGATCGGCGCCGGCTGTGAGCATGCCGACGATCGCGTGGCCACCTTCGTGGTAGGCGATCCGGCGGCGGTCGGACTCGGACTGCACGACGCTGCGCTCGGTGCCCAGCACGATCTTCTCCAGGGCATCGGTCAGGTCCGCCTGGCGGACCGCGGGGTGCTCACGGCGGGCGGCGATCAGGGCCGCCTCGTTGACCACGTTGGCCAGGTCGGCGCCCACCATTCCGGGAGTGGCCGAGGCGAGCGCCTCCAGGTCGACCTCCGGGTCCAGGGGGACCGAGCGCGTGTGCACGCCGAGGATCTTGGCCCGGCCGACCCTGTCGGGGGCCTGCACCGACACCCGGCGGTCGAAGCGCCCGGCGCGAAGGAGCGCCTTGTCCAGGATCTCGGGCCGGTTGGTGGCGGCGAGCACCACTACGCCGTCGCCGGTCTCGAAGCCGTCCATCTCGGTGAGTATCTGGTTCAGCGTCTGCTCGCGCTCGTCGTGGCCGCCGCTGGAGAACCCGCCGCCGCCCGAGCGCGAGCGTCCGATGGCGTCGAGCTCGTCGATGAAGATGATCGCCGGGGCCGCGTCCTTGGCCTGCTGGAAGAGGTCGCGCACCCGCGACGCGCCGATGCCCACAATGGCCTCGATGAACTCGGAGGCCGAGATCGAGAAGAAGGGCACGGCTGCCTCGCCGGCCACAGCCTTGGCCAGCAGCGTCTTGCCCGTCCCCGGCTGGCCGGAGAGCAGCACCCCGCGCGGGATCCGGGCGCCGAGCTTCTGGTACTTCTCGGGCCGCGTGAGGAAGTCGACGATCTCGGACAGCTCGTCCTTGGCCTCGTCGATTCCGGCCACGTCGTTGAAGTTCACGCGTGTGTCCTCGCCGCCCTCGGCGCGCCGGGCCTTGGAGCGACCGAACTGGCCCAGCATGCCGCCGCCGCCGGCCTGCTGGGCCGCGCGGCGCAGGAAGAACACCAGCAGGCCGATGATCAGGAGCGTCGGGCCGAAGGAGAAGATCAGCGTCTGCAGGAACGAGCGCGTCTGGGGCGGCTTGGCGTTGACCTTGACGTCGTTGTCCTCCAGCTGCTTGGCCAGCTGGTCGGTGTTGGCGAACGTCGGGACCTCGGTCTCGAAGTGCTCGGCGCCACCCACCTTCTTCTTGAAGTCTCCGGTGACTGTCTCTCCCTTGGAGGAGATCTCCTTCACGTTGCCCTTCTCGATCTGTGAGATGAACGTCGGGGTGTAGGGCACCCGCTCCCGCTTCTCGGGCGGGGCGAAGATCGCCACGAAGAGGTAGTTGAGAGCCAGGAGCACGACCAGGATGACCGCGAAGCGCCGCCAGGAGAAGGGCAGCATGGGGGTCTTCTGGGGCGGCTTGCCGCGGCCGTCGGGAGCCGGATCGATCTTCCAGCTGGGCCCTGGGCGCTCGGGCGCCTCCGGGCGGGGGGACGGCTGGCGCTGCTGGGGCTGGCGCTGGGACGGCTCGTCAGACATCCCCGGTAACTGTAGGCGGTGCCTCTAGCCCGCCGTCCCGGCCCGCCGCAGCAGCTCGGCGCGCACGAAGGGATCCAGGTTGCCCTCCAGCACGCCCTGGACGTTGCCCACCTCCACGTCGGTGCGATGGTCCTTGACCATGGTGTAGGGCTGCAGCACGTACGAGCGGATCTGAGAGCCCCAGGCGGCGTCCTGGGCCTCGCCCTTCTCCCTTGCGATCTCGGCACGCCGGCGCTCCTCCTCCAGCTCCACGAGCTTCGAGGTGAGCATGGCCATGGCCGTCTGCTTGTTTGCCCCTTGGGAGCGCTCGTTCTGGCATTGGACGACGGTGCCCGAGGGCTTGTGGGTGATCCGCACCGCGGAGTCGGTCTTGTTCACGTGCTGGCCGCCGGCCCCGGAGGCGCGGTAGGTGTCTATCTGCAGGTCGTCGGGCTCGATCTCGATGGCCCCCGAGCGCTCGAGGAAAGGCGCCACCTCGAGCCCCGCAAAGGCGGTGTGACGGCGGGCGGCGGAGTCGAACGGGGAGATCCGCACGAGCCGGTGCACGCCCTTCTCCGCGCTGAACAGGCCGTAGGCGTTCTCCCCCCTGGCCAGGAACGTGGCCGACTTGATGCCGGCCTCCTCCCCGGGGGAGGCCTCGAGCAACTCGGTCTTCATGCCCCGGCTCTCGGCCCACCGCATCTCGGTGCGCAGGAGCATCTCGGCCCAGTCCTGGGAGTCGGTGCCCCCGGCTCCCGCGTTCACGGTCACCACCGCGTCGCCGGGGTCATAGGGGCCGGAGAACAGACGCGCCTCCTCCAGCTCTTGCAGCCGGGCTTCGATCGAGGCACGCTGGGCATCCAGCTCGGCCGCGATCGAGTCGTCCTCGGCGGCCATCTCCTCCAGCTCCTCGAGATCGTCGAGGTCGGCTTCCAGGGAGCGGAAACCGTCCAGGCGGCGCTGCACCCGCGAGTGCTCGGAGGAGACCTGGGCGGCGCGGTCCTGGTCGTCCCAGAAGCCCGGCTCCCCCATCTCGCGCTCCAGCTCGGCGGCGCGTACCTCGAGCGAGGGCGGGTCAAAGATAGTCCGCGAGCAGCCTCAGCTGGTCGCGGAGGCCGGTGGCGCCAGCCATCGGCCTTCAGGCCCCGTGCCTAGAGGTGCCAAGCCTTGTCATGGCGCTATGCCCCATGACACTTCTTGAACTTCTTGCCTGAGCCGCACCAGCACGGGTCGTTGCGACCGGTCTGCTCCTTGGGGTCCACCGTTCGCGTCTCCACGTGCACGGGCACCTCGATCTCGTCGTACTCGCCCACGTAGTCCTCCCGGACGGCCTGGCCGTTTCCGGACTGGCGGGCCGCGGCCAGCGCGCTGGGCTGCTCCTCGGCGGTGCCGCCCGCGTAGGAGAAGGCGGCGGTCGAGGACGTGTTGGCCCCGCCGCCCCAGTTCGAGCGGGCGGCCTGCTGGGGCTGCTCGGACTCGACCTCGAGCTCGACGACGAAGATGTAGCGCGCAAACTCCTCCCAGATCGAGTTCATGAGCTGGGTGAACATGTCGAAGCCCTCGTTCTTGTAGGCCACCAGCGGCTCGATCTGGGCGAACCCGCGCAGATGGATGCCCTCGCGCAGGTAGTCCATGTCGTGCAGGTGCTCGCGCCAGCGCTCGTCGATGATCTGAAGCAGCATGAACCGCTCGAGCGCGCGCATGAGCTCCTCGCCCAGCTCCTCCTCGCGGTCGCCGTAGGCCTCGGCGATGTCCTCGCGCAGCTCGGCGATCAGCCCGGCGCGATCTGCGTTGTTGGGGTCCATCTCCTCCAGGTCGAGCCCCACGGGGTACATCTGCTCGAGCTGGGTGTACAGGCCGGGCAGATCCCAGTTCTCGGGGAAATCGCCCTCCATGTACTGCTCGCCCAGGCGTGCGACAACCTCCGGGAGCTGCTCCCGGGCGGTGCCCGACATGTCCTCGCCTTCGAGGATCCGGTCGCGGTACTCGTAGACGATCTCGCGCTGCTGATTCATCACGTCGTCGTACTCGAGCACGCGCTTTCTGATCAGGAAGTTCTGCTCCTCGACCTTGCGCTGTGCCCCTTCGATCTGCTTGGAGAGCATCTTCGCCTCGATCGCCTCCTCCTCGCCGGCTTCCCCGGTAGGGCCGAGCTTGTCGAGGATGCGGTAGATCCGGTCGCCGGCGAACAGGCGCACCAGGTCGTCCTCGGCGGAGAGGAAGAAGCGCGACTCGCCCGGATCTCCCTGGCGCCCCGAGCGGCCCCGCAGCTGATTGTCGATACGGCGCGACTCGTGGCGCTCGGTGCCGACGATGTACAGGCCGCCGGCCTCCACGACCACCTCGCGGTCGCGCTCGACCTGCTCCTCGAAGCGCGGGTAGGCCTCGTCCCAGGCGTTGTCGTACTGCGGACTGCCCGGCTCGAGCTTCTGCTTGGCCAACTCGACCTCGGTCAGGTGCTCGGCGTTGCCGCCCAGCTTGATGTCCACGCCGCGGCCCGCCATGTTGGTGGCGATCGTGACCGAGCCGGGTCGTCCGGCCTCGGCGATGATCTCGCCCTCGCGCTCGGCGTGCTCGGGCTTGGCGTTGAGGACCACGTGCTTGATGTCGCTCTTGGCGAGCATGCCCGCCAGCAGCTCGGAGACCTCCACGGAGATGGTGCCCACCAGGACCGGCTGGCCCTTCGAGGTGCGGTCCTCGATCTCGCGGACCACGGCGCCCCACTTGCCGTCCTTTGTCTTGTAGATCTGGTCGTTGTTGTCGCGGCGGGCCATCGGCTGGTTGGTGGGGACCTCGACCACCTGGAGCTTGTAGATCTTCATGAACTCGGTGGCCTCGGTGAGCGCCGTGCCGGTCATGCCCGCCAGCTTGTCGTAGCGGCGGAAGTAGTTCTGGTAGGTGATCGTGGCGACCGTCTGATTCTCCTCCTGGATCGCCACCCCCTCCTTGGCCTCCACGGCCTGGTGCAGTCCCTCCGACCAGCGCCGGCCCTCCAGGATGCGGCCGGTGAACTCGTCGATGATCTTGACCTCGCCGTCGATCACCGAGTAGTCCTTGTCGCGGCGGTAGAGCGCCTCGGCCTTCAGCGCCTGCTGCAGGTGGTTGACCAGGTTGCCGTGCTCGGCCTTGTACATGTTGTCGACGCCGAGGAACTTCTCGGCCTTCTCGACGCCCTGCTCGGTCACGGCCACCGTCTTGTGCTTCTCGTCGGGCTCGAAGTCGAAGTCGGCGATCCAGGCCTTGGACTTGGCCTCGACGCCCTCGGGCTTCTTGCCCTGCTCCATCTTGGGAGCCAGCTCGGCAAAGCGGTAGTACAGGTCGGCGGCCTGCTCGGGCGCGCCGGAGATGATCAGCGGCGTACGCGCTTCGTCGATCAGGATGTTGTCGACCTCGTCGACGATCGAGAAGCCGTGGCCGCGCTGTGACTTCTCGGCCGCATCGGTGGCGAGGTTGTCGCGCAGGTAGTCGAAGCCGAACTCCGAGTTGGTGCCGTAGGTCACGTCGGCCTCGTAGGCGGCGCGCTTGGCGTCCCAGTCGTTCTCGTCGGATTGCAGGATCCCGACGGTCACGCCCACCAGGTCGTAGATCGGCTTCATCCACAGCGCGTCGCGGCGCGCGAGGTAGTCGTTGACGGTGACCAGGTGCACGCCCTGGCCCTTGGCGGGGTTGCCATCGGCGTCACGGGCGGTGAGGGCGTTCAGGCAGACGGGCAGCGTGGAGGTCAGGGTCTTGCCCTCGCCGGTCCTCATCTCGGCGATGGAGCCGTCGTGGAGAACCATCCCGCCGATCAGCTGGACATCGAAGTGGCGCTGGCCCAGCGCGCGTCTGGCGGCCTCGCGCGTGATCGCAAAGGATTCGAACAGCAGGTCGTCGAGGCTCTCGCCTCCCACCGCACGCTCGCGCAAGGCGTCGTAGCGCTCGCGCAGCTCGGCGTCCGAGTCGAGCTCCATCTCGGCCTCGAAGTCGTTGATGCGAGCGACCTTCTTCTCGAACTGCTTGAACTTCTTGCCCTCACCCAGGCGAAGGGCCTTGTCGAAAAGCGGCATGTCTTGGCGAGAGTAGCAATGGGGTGGGTGGTCGTCCGCGCCTCTTGGGCGCTCTGGGCAGCGGCTGAGAGCGCTCTGGGAGGTGGGGTTGGGGATGCCCCTCAGGGCGACAAGAGAGCACCCTTCACGGCACCCCCAACCCCACCTATTCACACCTTCCCAGGGATGGATCGCCAGATATGGGCGTCCATCCCGCCGGGAAGAAAGGTGGAACGGGTTTGACCTGCTCTGAAGGGTGCTCACTGTCGCCCTGAAGAGCAGGTCAAACCCGCTCCCCAGAGCGACAAGGGGCCTTACCCCAAGCCCATCCGGGGCGAGGCCTGCCTGGCCTCCCGGCGCTTGCGCCGCTTGTCCCGGTGCCGCTTGACCTGACGTGAAAGGTCCTCGGCGACGAGGTTGACGGAGTGGACCATGTCCTCGGACTCCTCGCAGGCCCGCAGCGTGACGCCCTTCAGATAGAGCGTGACCTCCGCGATCTGGGAGTCCCGGATCGCCGGGTTGCGGTGCTCTGAGAGCTCGACCTCCATCGAGGCGTACACCGATACCTGGCGCGCGACCTTGGCGAACTTCTTGTCCACCCGCCTCCTGAGCTCGTCGTTGACCGGAACATTGCGTCCCTTCACGTCGATGCGCATGCAAACCCTCCTAAGGGCTTCGCTGATGGCTGAGGTGGGCTTGATGCTAATGACACCAGCGGCGGCTGCCAAGTCGGATGCGTAGGAGTTCACCGTCCGGGAGTCCGTGCGTAGGCGACGGCGGCCACCTTGGCCGCCCCTGCGGCGCGCAGTGCCTCCGCGCATGCCGCCAGCGTGGAGCCGGTGGTCACCACGTCGTCGACCAGCAGCGCGTTCGCGGGCACCCCGTCGGCGACCCGGACCGCACCACCCGGCCGCTCCAGCCGCTCGGCCCGTCCGCGTCCCACCTGGTGCCGCGCGCTGCCGGCCCGCACGAGGCAATCGGCGACCTCCAGCCCGGTACGCCGCGCGAGCGCGGCGGCGATCCTCTCGGCCTGGTTGAAGCCGCGCCGGCGGCGTCGCCGGGGATGCAGCGGCACGGGCACCAACGCGACCCCGGCGGCGATCAGCTCGGGCGGCGCGCCCGCGGCGATCTGGGCCGCCATCGGCTCGGACAGGCCGGGGGCGCCGCGGTACTTCAGGCCGCGGACCAGAGACTTGGCGGGACCGTCGTAGGCGACGGGCGCCCACACGACCACGCCGCCCAGCGCCACGGCTTCGGGGCCCAGCCAGCGCAGTTCGCGGCGGCAGCCTGCGCACAGTGGCTGGTCGGGCAGGGCGTCGACGCCGCAGCCCCAGCAGAAGGGCGGCGCCACCAGGGACGCCAGGCGGGCAAAGAGCGCGGGCACGGCCCGATGATCGGTCGACGGCTGTCACCGCACGGCGCCCCGGTGCCACAATCGGGCGCGTGGGAAGCGCCGATCTCGTAACCCAGTTGGCCGCGAGCCCCCACGTCACCTGGCTTCCCGATCCGTTCGTGCTGGCTCCGCTGTCGGTGCTGGTGGCCGTCTACGTGCGACGCTTCCGCCGCGCGCGGCGAGAGGCCGGCGGACGCGGCGCGGGCGCGGCGCGGGCCGTCGCGTTCACGGCCGGGATGCTGGCCCTGCTGATCGCCCTGGCCTCGCCCGTCGACGGGCTCGGCGAGGACTACTTGTTCTCCGCGCACATGGTCCAGCACGTGCTGCTGGGCGACATCGCCCCCGTGCTGCTCCTGCTCTCGCTCTCGCGGGTGATCCTGCGCCCGGTCACCAAGCGGCTGATGGGAGTCGAGCGGGCCCTGGGACCGCTGGCCTCGCCGTGGACGGGCATAGCCGTCTGGCTGGGCCTCATGTACCTGTGGCACGTCCCGGCCATGTACGACGCCGCCCTGGAGCATCCGGTCGTCCACCTGATCGAGCACGGCGCGTTCTTCACCGCAGGCCTGATGGTGTGGTGGCCCCTGATCCAGCCCGTGCCCATGCGCCGGCGCCTGACCGGCCTTCGGACCGTGACCTACATCGCCACCGCCAAGTTCGGCCTGGCCACCCTAGGCCTGTACCTGACCTGGTCGAGCCACGTGCTCTACGACTACTACGAGGGCGTGCCGCGCGTCTGGGGCCTGTCGGCGATCGGCGACCAGAATGCCGGCGGCGCGATCATGATGGTCGAGCAGTCCATTACGTTCGTGATCGCGCTCGCGGTCCTCTTCGCGCGGATGCTCGTCCAGTCCGAGGAGGAGGAGCGCCGCAAGGAGCGCCTGGAGGATCGGGCGGCAGCGCGGACGGTGTAGTCCAGGTCCGCACCGCCGAGTCGCCGACGCGTCGGGGTCACTACAGCTGATCGAACGGCCGCAGCCGGGAGATGATCCCCGCCCCGCCGTGGAAGGCACCGATCAGGATCTCGCCGGCGGCGATCTCGGTGCCCGGAAAGACGATCGAGTCGCGCAGCGACGCTCCGTCGCCCACCTTGCAGCCGTCGCCGATGACCACCGGACCCATGAGACGCACGTCGGAGCCGAACTCCACGCCCTCTCCCACCCACACGGGACCGCCGATGACCTCGACGCTGTCGGGGGCCGATCGCCCCTCGTCGACATCCACCTTCATCCGGCCCGCCAGGACGTCCCAGGTGCCCTCGCGCAGCTCGCCGAGCGAGCCGACGTCGTTCCAGTAGTCCTCGATCTCGTGCACGTGGAAGGGCACGTCGTTCTCCAGCAGCGCCGGGAACACGTCGCCGGCCCAGTCGACCGAATCCTGGTCGGGGAAGTAGTCGAAGATCTCGGGCGAGAAGCAGTAGATCCCGCAGTTGGCCAGCTCGGACTTGGCCTCGGAGGGGTCGGGCTTCTCCTGGAAGCCCTCGACGCGTCCGTCGGAGTCGTGGATGACCACCCCGTACTCCCGCGTGTCTGGGACCTTCTTGACCGTCAGGGTGGCGATGCCGCCGGCGGAGCGGTGGCGGTCCACCAGGCCGCGCACGTCCATGTCGGTTAGGGCGTCGCCGGATATCACCACGACCTCCTCGTCGCCGAAGAAGTCGGCCACGTTGCGTACGCCCCCGGCGGTGCCAAGCAGCTCGTCCTCGTGGCGGTAGGTCAGGCGCTCGCCGAAGTACCCGCGAATGGTGTCGGGGTAGTAGTGCAGGTTGGCGATCAGCTCGTCGAAGCCCTGCGACCGCAGCAGGCCCACGATGTGGGCCATGACCGGACGGTCGAGCACGGGCACCATCGGCTTGGGCAGCTCGAAGGTGATCGGCTTGAGACGGGTGCCCAGGCCCGCGGCGAGAACCATGGCCTTCATGAGCGCGGGGCCTTCATGAGCGCGGGCACGCTAGCAGCCCTCCCCTCAAGACCCGAAGCACACGGTCGATAGGGGGAAGGCACCCCCAGTCCCGTCAGCTCCAGGAGATAGCTGTTGAGCACCTCCCCGGCCAACACCCCAGCAGCGCTCGCGGCCGTCCGCCGTCTGTCCCTATGGACCCTGAAGGCGCCCGACGCCGAGGTGGTCTACGCCACGCTGGCTCAGGAGCTGTTCGCCGTGTTCGCCGTCGACGACGTCCATGTCTCGCGCCTGTCCGAGGACAAGACGGTCGGCCACGCGACGCAGTACTCCTCGGGACCCGCGGAGCTGGCGCTTCCCGGGCAGACCTACTCCCAGTACCTGCACGAGGGCTCGGCGGCCCTGGAGGTGGCGCGGTCGGGGCAACCGCTGATGGAGAGCGACGCGGCTACGTCGAAGTACATGAACCCCGGACTCACCGAGCGCTTCGGGGCGGCCAGCGCCCTGTTCGTCCCCGTCACCTCGGGCCACGACGTCCTTGCCGTCGTGATCCTCGTCTCGCGCGCCCCTCGCGAGTTCGGTGCCGCCGAGATGGAGCTGGTGTTCACGCTCGTGAACCAGTGCTCGGCCGCGCTCGCCGTGCTCGGGATGCGAACCAAGCTGAGCGCTCGCGCCGATCGACAGGCGGCGCTTGCGCGGGCGGCCGGCGCGCTGAACGCGCGCCTGGATCTACGGTCGGTCCTCGAGACGCTGTGCCGGGAGGCCGACCTGATGGTGGGCGGCGACCTCGCCGGCGTCTATCTCGGCGAGGCCGAGACGGGCGGCCTGGCGGTCGCCGGGCACGGAATACCCGACGACTCCGACTGGTACGGCTACGTGATCCGGCCCGGAGAGGGAGTCGGCGGCCAGGTGCTGGCCTCGGGCAAAGCGGCGGTATCCAACTCCTACCGCACCGAAGCGACGGTTCCCCGGACCCGCGACATGGAACCCCTCCAGACCGCCGCGGCCGTGCCCATCCGGTGGGACGGCAAGCTCAAGGGAGCGCTTTCGGTCGGCTTTAGGCAGATGCGGACGGTCACCGACGAGGACCTCCAGGGACTGCAGGCGATGGCCGACCTGGCCGCGGTGGCGTGCCGCAACGCAGAGGCCTTTGAGCGCGCCCAGGCTGCTGCGCGCACCGACTCGCTCACCGGTCTGCTCAACCACGGCGCGCTGCAGGTGCGGATGCGCGAGGAGATAGCGCGGGTGTCGCGTACGGACGAGCCGCTCACCTGCCTGCTCGCCGACCTGGACAACTTCAAGCCGGTCAACGACCTGCACGGTCATCTGATCGGCGACCAGGTGCTCAAAGAGGTCGCGGACGGGCTGGCCGAGGAGTTCCGGGAGTACGACGGAATCGCCCGCTTCGGCGGCGACGAGTTCGTAGTCGTCCTTCCGGGAGTGGGCTCTGCTGACGCCCCGGCGGCTGCCCGGCGGCTGCAGCAGGCGGTGGGCAGGGCCATCGCGCCCGACCAACTCGCCGCGGAGGTGACTTCCTCGGTGGGTGTCGCCCTCTGGCACGAGGCCCTGAGTGCCGGCGAGCTGCTCGACCGGGCCGACAGGGCCCTGCTGCTGGCCAAGCGCCGGGGCAAGGACGAGATCGTCGTCGCCTGCCAGCAGACCGAGAAGGAGCTCGCGCGGCTGGAGTCGCATCCCGGCGAGCCCTCCGAGCTGCTGGCCCAGCTGTGGGACATGGTCAGCCAGTGCGACGGGCCACACCAGGTGCTGGCCGGCCTGCCCGAGCTGCTTTCGCAGTCACTGGACCTCGCTGACTGCGTGCTGGTCCACCCGGCATTGATCGGGGATCGCGCCAAGACCCTCGCACGGCTCGACGGAGGCCCCGTGGCGCGCTCGAGCCTGGCCGCCCTGCGCCAGGCCCTGGGCGCGGCCCAAGCGCTTCCGATCCGCGACGGGCCGGGCGCCTACGCGGCTATCGCCCTCGCGCACGACGGTGAGTTGCACGGCCTGCTGGTGCTGCGGTACGAGGAGACGCCCTTCCCCCTGTCGCTGCTGCGGTTGGCCGAGGTGACCGCGGGGCAGGCCGTCACCGCGCTGACCGGCCAGGCCGGCGGCGCCTCGCGCTCGGCGGTGGGCGCGCTGGCCGCGGCAATCGATGCGCGCGACAACTACACCCACTCGCACTCCGAGCAGGTGGTCACCCTGGCCGAGGCGGTGGCCCGGCGCCTGGGCCTGGCGGGCGCCGTCGTTGAGCGGATCCGAGACGGCGCCATGCTCCACGACGTGGGCAAGGTCGCCATACCCAACGAGCTCCTCTACAAGGCCGGCCCCCTCACCTCCAAGGAGTGGGCGGTGATGCGCGAGCATCCCGTCATCGGCGAGCGGATCCTCTTGCGCACGCCCGAGCTGGCGGCGATCGCGCCCATGGTCCGTCACGAGCACGAGCGCTGGGACGGCAACGGCTATCCCGACGGCCTGATCGGCACCTCCATTCCGGTCGGCAGCCGCGTGATCCTGGCCTGCGACGCCTACAACGCCATGATCACCGCGCGCCCCTACCGCGAGCCGATGAGCCACGCCGGCGCCCGAGCCGAGCTGGAGGCGGGCGCAGGCACGCAGTTCGACCCCGAGGTCGTCTCCGCGCTGCTGGCGACCCTGGTCTCCCAGCACGCCCCGTCCCCGCCTACGGCGGCGGCATGAGGATCGCAAGGGCTACAACCAAGATTGCCGATAATCGAGCTGCTCCTCGGTGGGCGCGTCGATCTGCAGCCCGAACGCCGCCAACTTCAGGCGGGCGACCTCCTCGTCGAGCCCCCGGGGCACGTCGAGCACCCGCGCCTCGAGCGTTTCGCCGTCGCGGGCCAGGTGCTCGGTCGCCAGCGCCTGGAGGGCGAAGCTCACGTCCATGACCGCCGCCGGGTGGCCCTCGCCCGCGGCCAGGTTGACCACGCGACCCGAGGTGAGCAGGTTCAGGTGACGACCGCCGACGTCGAAGCGCTCGACCAGCGGCAGCACCTGCCGCGGGGGCCCGTCGGCAGCGGCCTGCAGCCCGTCCAGATCGATCTCCACGTCGAAGTGCCCGGCGTTGGCCAGCACCGCCCCGCTCTTCATCAGCTCGAAGTGCTCGCGCCGCAGGACGTTGCGCGACCCGGTGACGGTTATGAACAGGTCGCCGCGGGCCGCCGCCTCCAGCGCCGGCATGACCTCGTACCCTTCCATCCGGGCCTCCAGGGCGCGCAGGGGATTGACCTCGCAGATGACCACCGCCGCCCCGGCTCCGCGAGCGCGCTGGGCGATCCCGCGGCCGGCGTAGCCGTAGCCGAGCAGCACGAGGGTGTTGCCGGCCAGCAGCAGGTTGGCCGCGCGAAGGATGCCGTCGAGCGCCGACTGGCCGGTGCCATAGCGGTCGTTCAGCGTGCGCTCGGAGAGCGCTTCGTTCACCGCCAGGACCGGGCAGCGCAGCTCGCCCTGGCGCTCCAGGCGGCGCAGGCGCAGCAGCCCGGTGGAGGTCTCCTCAGTGCCGCCGATCACCCCCTCGAGGCTGCCGGCTGCGTGGGCGAAGGAGAGCAGGTCGGCCCCGTCGTCGAGCGTCACGTTGGGCCCTGCCTCGATCACCGCCGCGACATGGGCGGCATAGGTGTCCATGTCCTCACCACGCGCCGCGTACACGTCGGCCCCCTCAGCGGCCAGCGCCGCCGCCACGTCGTCCTGGGCCGA
>JAABUS010005868.1_pt1 | contig 15591 bp, 12 predicted proteins | sample 5560161 | NCBI WGS metagenome assembly JAABUS01 (sample SAMN10711885, study PRJNA513376) | rock metagenome | isolation source: Antarctica rocks | place: Antarctica: Victoria Land, Trio Nunatak nord | collected 2016-01-04
CACCGTCCTCGCACGCTAAGGCTGCAGACCCCAACGGCGTCCATGCATCCAAACAAGTCAGGAGCGTGGCAGCGCCCATAGCAAGCCGTGTCCGCCGGGTGTCCACCCAGTCGAGGTGGAGGTGAACAGGGTCATGATCGTGCTCGGGGCGGACGCTCACAAGCGGTCGCACACGATCGCCGCGGTGGCTGCGGCGACGGGTCAGGTGCTCGGTGAGAAGACGGTCGCGGTCGGCGCTCGCGGGTTCGCTGCGCTGGTGGTGTGGGCGCGCGGCTTGGGCGGCGAGAGGGTCTGGGCGCTTGAAGACTGCCGCCAGGTGTCGGGGTCGTTTGAGCGGTTCTTGATCGCGCGCGGCGAGCGCGTCCTGCGGGTGCCGACGAAGCTGATGGCCGATACGCGTCGCGGTGCGCGCTCGCGCGGGAAGTCCGACAGCATCGACTCGATCGCGGTCGCCCGGGCGGCGCTGCGCGAAGGGCTGGACCAGCTGCCGGCGGCGCGGCTGGACGGGCCCGAGCTGGACCTGCGGCTGCTCGTCGATCACCGCGAGCGGCTCGTTCGCCAGCGGGTCGCGCTGAACAACACGCTGCAGTGGCATCTGCACGATCTCTGGCCGGAGCTCGAGCTGCCCGGCAGCTCGCTGTTCTATGGCCGCTGGGCGCCCCGGGTCGCGCGTCGTCTCGCACGGGCTGAGCAGACGATGCGCGTCCGCATCGCCCGCGACGAGCTGCGCCGCGTCCGCGAGCTCTCGCAGACCATCAAGGCGCTCGAGGCCGAAATCGCCCAGCTCGTCGCACAGATCGCGCCGCAGCTGCTGACCGAGCCAGGGTTCGGGCCGCTGACCGCGGCCAAGCTCGTCGGAGAGATCGCCGGCGCCGACCGCTTCGCCAGCGACGCCAAACTCGCCCGCGCCGCCGGGCTGGCGCCGATCCCGGCCAGCTCAGGCAAGTCCAATCGCCACCGGCTCGATCGCGGCGGCAACCGCCAAATCAACGCCGCGATCCATCGCGTCGCGGTCACCCGCGCCCGCTGCCATGACGAGACGCGCGACTACATCGCCCGCAAGACCGCCGAAGGCAAGACCCACCGCGAAGCGATCCGCTGCCTCAAGCGCCACCTCGCCCGCCGCATCTGGCAGCTCCTGCAGCCGCCCCACCCCGTCGCGGAAACACCGCCATCACCATCAACTTCTTGACATAGATGGCATGTGCCGGCCGGGGTCTGTCCTGGCGGACGTGTAGGGACCTCCTCAGCTCAAGCGCGGCGCTGGTCCGCGCAGGCGTCTGTTCACCGTGGAGCTTAAGGAGGCCCCGAGTGACGATCGTAATGGGACTTGATCAGCATCGAGCGCAGATCACCGCGGAGTGGATCGACACGTCTACCGGCGAGCTGTCGCGCAAGCGGATCGCGCCGGCCGACCGCGCTGGCGTGCGTGCCTTCGCTGGCCGCTTCTGCGGCCGCGAGCTCGAGGTCGCGTTGGAGGCGACAACTGGGTGGCGGTTCGTCGTCGAGGAGCTGCACGCGATCGGGGCGCAGGTGCATCTGGCCGAGCCGGCGGAGACCGCGGCGCGTCGGGGGACCAAGAAGCGCGCCAAGAGCGATCGCGCCGACGCCAGGCACCTGCGCGAGCTGGTGATGGTCGGGCGGCTGCCGGAATCGTGGATCCCGCCCGAGCACCTGCTCGACCTGCGCGCGCGGGTGCGGCTGCGTCACACGTTGGTCGATCAGCGCCGCGAATGGCAGCAGCGCATGCAGGCCGTGCTCTACCACCACGGCGCGCCGGCCCGCAGCTGGCTGCTAGGCGCCGAATCGCGCGCCTGGCTCGCCGAGCTCGAGCTGCCGCCGGCCGCACGTGAGCAGCTCACGATCGCGCTGGCCCTCATCGACGCGCTCGACGCGCAACTCGTCCCGCTCGATCAGCAGCTGCGCGATCACGCCAAGCGCCAGCCCGGCTGCCGGGCGCTGATGCGCTTCTACGGCATCGGGCCGCTGACGTCGATCACGATCCTCGCCGAGCTCGGCGACGCCCGCCGCTTCAGCTCCTCGCGCGAGGCCGTCCGCTACGCCGGCCTGGACATCACCGTCCACCAGTCAGACGCCCGCCGCGCCCCCGGCCACCTCTCCCGCCAAGGCCCCCCGGCGCTGCGCTGGGCGCTCTTTGAGGCCGCGCAATGCGCGCGCCGGCCCGGCTCACCCGACCACGACTACTACGTCGAGGCGGCGGCCCGGCTCGGCGGCAACCGCGCGTGTCTTGCCGTCGCACGCAAGCTGCTCAAGCGCAGCTATCACACGCTGCGCGAACTCGGCGAGGAGGCCCTGCAGCCCGCATGACCGCTCGGCCGCGCGCGCTGCCCTCATTCACGCCGATGCACCGCGGCCGGCTCCCGGCATGCTCCTGCCGCCACCCTGAGGTGGACGGCCTTCATAGACAGAGCGGCCGCACCGCGTCACGGAACACCCCATCAACCATCATGTCGCCGATCCGCAGCCACGGATCGCGGACCGAGATAAGGCTGGGCGTCCGCGCGCACCGATCACCCCTGCGACGCGCACACGCACCGCCGCCACCCGCGGCTTGACGCTGAAGACAAGCACAGATAAGGAGCAGCAATTTGCGGGGGAGTACCGCAACGTCACCGACGGGCAGGAGTTCTGAAGGAGACATGCAGGTGCCTCATCCCATTCCGGATGTCCTTGTGAACCAGGTCGCTCATCGCTTGGCGGTCCTCGCCCAGCCGCTGCGGATCCGGATGATCGAGCGCCTGGAGCTCGAAGGGCAGATGTCCGCGCGCCGCCGCATCTCACGCCGCCTTGACCGGCGCCAACAGCGCCGATCGGCAAGCAGCCCGTCAAGCGCGAGATCCGCCGGCAACCCACGCACCTCGAACGGCAACCGCAGATCAACAGCGACTCCGCCGCCCACCCCACAGACGAAGCATCCACCCTCCAATCACCCGATTTGCAGGACAAAATCTCCCACAGACCAGACAGAACCGGTCGCCTCACGCCACACTAACCCCGGAGTGACTAGCTAGGCCTCGAGCTCCGCCTTGAGGAATGCCAGCCCGTCGCGGGCGAGGTCGTCACCCGACGCCGCTACTGGTCGCCACGTTGAGACCGCACGGGCGATCTCCTGGATCTCGGGCGTGAAGGATTCGATCGTCACATGCCCCTTGTAGCCGACGTTGCGGACGGCGGCGAGCACCGGGATCCAGTCGACGTGGCCGGCGCCGGGCGTCCCGCGGTCGTTCTCGCAGGCGTGGAAGTGGCGCAGCCGGTCGCCGGCCTGCCGGATGGCGTCGGGGATGCTCTTCTCCTCGATGTTCATGTGGAAGGTGTCGAGCAGGAGGCCGACGTTGTCGAGGTCGATGCGCTCGCAAAGGTCGAGGCCCTGCTCGACCGTGTTGACGAGGTCGGTCTCGAAGCGGTTGAGCGGCTCGATGGCCAGGCCGACGCCGCGCTCGCCGGCGTACTCGCCGGCCGCGCGCAGGCTCTCGGCCGCCCAGCGACGCTGCCGTTCGCGCTCCTCCTCCGGCAGCAGGCGCGTCTTGCCGACGGCGGAGTACATCGGGCCCACCACGATCGGCGCGCCGACGGCCTGCGCGAGGTCGATGCAGCCGCGCAGGTACGCCAGCCCCTGCTCTCGCATGCCCGCGTCCTCGTGGGAGAGGTCGCGGTCGGGGCCGAACGCGCCGCACACCGACACGCCGAGACCCGCGCCCTGGACGGCGTCCGCCACGACCTCCGCGGTGATGAGCGACGGGTCCTCCACGCAGATCTCGAGCACGTCGAAGCCGAGACCGGCGACCTTGCCCGCGAGGTCGCGCACGTTGTCGTCGCCGAACGGGGAGACCCAGATGAACGAAGAGGCGCCGTAGGGCACGGCTACCTCACCTCCTGGAGCGAGCCCTCGAGGTCCTTGATCCGGGTGATCGCCTGCTCCGTGTAGCGATCGAAGAAGTCGAGGTGCCCCCCGGCCTGCATGACCGCGAACGGGTCGGCCGACGGCGGCAGCAGCTCGAAGGTCAGGTAGCCCTGGTAGTCGATCTCGCGCAGTGCCTCGAGGATCGGCGCGAAGTCCGTGTGGCCCTGACCCGGCGCCGCCCGGTTGGAGTCCGCCAGGTGGATGTGGTTGAGCAGCGGGCCGGTCCGGCGGATCGCCGCGGCGATCGAGTCCTCCTCGATGTTCATGTGGAACGTGTCGCCCATCACGCCGCCGTTCTCCAGGCCGGTCTCGTGCCACAGGTCGACCGCCTGCTCGAGCCGGTTCAGGAAGTAGGTCTCGTACCGGTTCCAGCACTCGAGCGTGAGGTTGACGCCGACCGAGGCCGCATACTCGCCGCCCTCGCGGATGCTCTCGACCGCCCACTCGCGCTCGTCGGCGTCGGAAGCCAGCGGCTTGAGCTTGCCGACCACGCTGGGCGCCACGATCATCGTCGGGCAGCCCACCTCGGCGGCGAAGTCCGCCACCGACTTGACGTAGTCGACGCCGATCTTCCGGATCTCCGGCTCGGGGTGCGCGAGGTCGCGATCGCCGGTGTAGATCGAGCAGATCGAGCCGACCACGATGCCGGCCTGCTCGACGCCGCGGCGCACGGCCTTGGCGTCGAAAGCGTCGGGCTCGCCGGCCAGCTCGATGGCGTCGTAACCAAGGCGCGCCAGCCGGTCGATCGACTTGTCGACGTCCTCTCCGTAATAGACCAGCTGGTCATATGAGTACTTGAAGCTCGTCACTGGGTCTCCTCTCGCTCGAACTGGTTCATTGGCCTGCCATCGCCTCGGTCGGCGTCAGCTCCACGAAGGCCCCGTCCGAGCGGGCGGACTCGACCGCCGCCAGGACGAGGGCGAGGCTGCGCAGGTTGTCGCGGCCGTGGGTCTCCGGCGGTCGCTCTTCCTCGAGCGCCGCGTGCAGCTCGCCGAGCACTCCGGCCCGCTCCTCCAGAGCGACCGGATCGAGGTCGACGTCCATCATCCCGTCGCGCTCGCGCGCCCCGGGCAGAAAGACGGTGTCGAACACGGACGTGAAGTGCAGCCGCACCTGGTTCTGGCGCCAGAGGATGCCGCCGCGCTCGCCCTGGATGTCCCACTCGCCGTCCCACGTCGTCTCCGGTCCGGTCGAGCACCAGCTGCCGGTGTAGACGATCTCGACGCCCTCGGCGGTCTCCATCTCGATCAGCGCCGACGCGCTGCCACGGAAGCGCGACCAGGACGGGTTCCAAGAGCGCGCGCGCAGGCGCGCCGGCTCCAGGCCGAGCAGCCCGCGGATCTGATCGAGGTGGTGGACCGCCATGTCGACGATCACCGGCTCGTCCATCTCGACGCGGAAGTCGGCGAACGGCGGGTCCTTCTGGTAGACGATCCGCACCTGCTCGATCTGCCCCACCGCCCCCTGGGCGACGAGACGCTGGACGGTCCTCGGCGCGCGCTTGAAGCGGTAGTTCTGGGAGACCATCAGGCGCCGCCCGAGCGCGTCCGCGCGGTCGACCAGCTCACGCGCCGCCTCGAGCGTGTCGGCCAGCGGCTTCTCCACCAGCAGGTCCAGGCCCGCCTCCATCGCCTTTTGCGCGACCTCCAGGTGGGTTGCGGGTGGCGTGACGACGACGCCGACCTGCGCGTCGACCCCGGCCGCGAGCGCCTCGTCCAGCCCGCTGAAGCAGAGCTCGGGCGCGACGCCCGCCGCCAGCGCCGCCTCGCGGGCCCGCGCCATCGGCTCGACGAGCGCCCGCAGCTCGAAGTGCGGGCTCTCCTCGATCTTGCCCAGCCAGCTCATGCCCCACGACCCGGAGCCGAACTGGATCACCCCGCGAGCCGGCGCCACCGCGGGATCGGATCGCGTCATCGCCCGTCGGCCCCGACCGTCGCCGCCTCGGCGCCGAGCGTGCTCATCGGCGCCATCTCCGACGGCTCGAACTCGATGCCGCGGATGTAGCGCAGCGCCTCCTGCGCGCCGGCTTCCCGCGCCATGGCGGAGTCCTCCCACTCGATCGAGAGCGGTCCCTCGTAGCCGATCGAGCCGAGCGCGCGCACGAGCCCGTCGAAGTCGACGTCCCCGCGGCCCGCGGACACGAAGTCCCAGCCGCGGCGCGAGTCGCCGAAGTCGAGGTGCGAGCCGAGGATCGAGCGGCGGCCGTCGAGCCGGCGCCGCGAGTCCTTGATGTGGACGTGCGCGATGTACTCGCCGAACTCCTCGACGAACAGCGCCGAGTCTAGGAACTGCGGCACCATGTGGCTGGGGTCGAAGTTGAGCCGGAAGCCGGGGCGGCGTCCGATCGCGTCGAGCGTGCGCTCGGTGGTGACGAAGTCGTACGCGATCTCCGTCGGGTGCACCTCGAGCGCGAAGCGCACGCCCTCCTGCTCGAACACGTCGATGATCGGGTTCCAGCGCTCGGCGAACATCTCGTAGCCGCGGTCCACGTCGCTCCAGTCCGGCGGGGGGAACGGGTAGAGCCGCTGCCAGATCCCGGAGCCGGTGAACCCGACCACCACGTCGACGCCGAAGCTCGCCGCGGCGCGCGCGGTGTCCTTCACCCGCTCCGCCGCGCGCCCGTGCACGCCCTTGGGGTTGCCGTCGCCCCACACCTCCGGCGGCAGCGAGTTCTTGTGCCGCTCGTCGATCGGGTCGCAGACCGCCTGGCCGACGAGGTGGGTCGAGACCGCCTGGCACACCAGTCCGTGGCGATCCAGCAGCTCGCGCTTGCGCTTGAGGTACCCGCTGTCGGCGATCGCCTTGTCGACCTCGAAGTGGTCGCCCCAACACGCGAGCTCCAGGCCGTCGAATCCCCAGCCCGCCGCCTTCGCGGACAAGTCATCGAGGGTGAGGTCTGCCCATTGGCCGGTGAACAGGGTGATCGGACGGGTCACGGTGCCTCCTTTAGAGCTGGGGTTCGGATGGGGTCGCCTCCGGTCGCGACGGGGAGACGACGAGCTGGACGCCGGTGCGCCGGAAGCGCTCCGCGGTCGGCGGCGCGAGCGCGGCGTCGGTGATGATCGACTCCAGCCGGTCGAGGCCGACGATCCCGGTCAGCCCATGGAGCTCGAACTTCGAGGAGTCGACGAGCGCGATCGTCTTCGACGCCGAGGCGCAGGCGACGCGCAGCGTGTCCGAGAGGTTGCGCTGGTTGCTCATCAGCCCCTGCTCCGGCGTGATCCCGATGCACGAGATGAACGCGGTCGAGAAGTTGAGCTGGGAAAGGAACTCCTCCGTCCAGCGGCCGGTGATCGCGCTGAGGTTCTGGTCGATCTCGCCGGGTGCGACGATGATGTGCAGCGGCTCCAGGCGGACCTCGTGGATGATCGCGGGGGAGTTCGTGACGATCGTCAGCGCCCGCGGCGGGTTGGCCTCGATCTCCTTCGCGAGGGCGAAGCACGTGGTCGAGGAGTCAAGGAAGAGCGTGTCGCCGCTCTCGATGCGGCCGAGGGCGGTGCGGGCCAAGGCCTGCTTGGCCGGCCAGGCGTGGGTGATGCGCGAGCCCCAGTCCGTGGCCCAGACGATCGGCTCCGACACGGGCGCGGCGCGCGCGCCGCCGCGGACCCGCTGGACCGCGCCGCGCTCGGCGAGGTGCTGGAGGTCGCGGTGGACCGTGACCGGCGACACGTTGAACTCCCGTGCGAGCTCCGCCACCGACGCGGTGCCCGCCTCCGAGATGAAGGCGAGCATCTCCGACCGCCGGCTGTCCGGCACGGCAGGGGAGGTGACCTCGACCTCGCTGTCCACGTCCGCTTCTACCACCTTGCACGACCTTTCGACCGTCTTCTCGACGCGCCGGCGGCAATCATGTCGGTACGGCCCGCTCGGATCTCAGCATCTTACATCTGAGCGCCCGATCGTCCAACGAAGGCCGCGCCGGACGCGCACTGCGGCTGGCCCCCAGGGCAGCTGAAGGCCTTTGATCTTGGCTCAACAGGCCAGCTTGACACGAGTGGGACCGCGCCGTACGCTGCCCTGATCAAAGCCGATAGAAACTGACAAAAGTCTGTCGGATCCGTGAGGTGCAGATTCGCGAGGCGCCGCCCGCCGAGGGGGAGCGGCGACCACCAAGGTCGCTAGGAGGAGAAGAGCATGGGTACTAGCAAGCCACACCGTGCGTGGCCGAGCGCAGCGAGAGCCCGCCGGGTCCTCGCCGCAGCGGGGATGGCCGCGGGGCTCGTCGTGGGCGTCGCCGCCTGCGGAGACAACGAGGAGTCCTCCGGCGGCGGCGGGGGCGGGGGCGGCGAGGCGGAGACCTACACGATCGGCGTGGCGATGAAGACGCAGCTGCAGCGGCGCTGGGGCTTCGACGTCAAGGCGATGCAGGAGCAGGCGGCCAAGACCGGCGACAAGCTCATCGTGCAGTACGCCAACGACGACCCCGCGGCCCAGGCGGACCAGGTGGAGAACCTGCTCAGCCAGGGGATCGACGCGCTGATCATCGTGCCCGTGGACGACAAGGCGGCCGGCGCGCTGGCCGACCAGGCCCGCAACCAAAAGGTGCCGGTCGTCTCCTACGACATCGCCGTGCGCGACACGCAGATCGACTTCTTCGTCGAGCGCGACAACGAGCAGGCCGGCCTCATGCAGGTCGAGGCGGCCAAGAAGGCGGTCCCGAAGGGCAAGTACGCGCTCCTCAAGGGCGATGCCGCGGTGGGCGTGGCCCAGATCATGACGTCGCAGTGGATCGACACGCTCGAAGGCGACTCCGACGTCGAGGTCGTCTACAACCAGTGGATCAAGAACTTCGACCCCGCGACCGCCCAGTCGCGCGCCGAGGACGTCCTCTCGCGCAACAACGACGACGTCGAGGCGTTCCTCTCGCTCAACGACGGCATGGCGACCGGGATCGCGCAGGCGCTCGCCGGCCGCAACCTCGACGGCAAGGTGTTCCTGTCCGGGCTGGACGCGGATCCGGCGAACCTGGAGCTGATCGCCAACGGCACGCAGACGATGACGGTCTACACGCCGGTCGACGACGAGGCGGTCGCCGCCGTGGAGGCGGCACGGGCCCTCGCCGCGGGTGAGACGCCCGAGAGCGACGCCACGTTCGACAACGGCGCGGGCCAGATTCCGACGGCCCGGATCGCGGTCGAGGAGATCAACCAGGACAACCTGTGCGAGTTCGTCGCCGGCGGGCTGCCCGAGGGTTGGGTCGAGGATCCGAGCGTGCTCAAGCCGAACGGCAAGCCCTGCCCCGCCTAGCGGGCGGGAAGGCTGACGTGACGTGATGGATGCTGCGGAGGCGCTCGAGTCAGAGGCGGGGGCGGCACTGCCCCGCCTGCTCGACGCCCGCGGCATCGAGAAGGAGTTCCCCGGCGTCCGCGCGCTGAAGTCCGTCGATCTCCTGGTCGGACGGGGGGAGATCGTCGGGCTCGTGGGCGAGAACGGCGCCGGGAAGTCGACGCTCGCGAAGGTGATCGCCGGCGTCCATCCTCCCGACGCCGGCACGGTCACCTTCGACGGCGAGGAGCGCACGTTCTCCAGCACCCGCCAGGCGGAGGCGGTGGGGATCGTGATGATCCCCCAGGAGCTCCAGGTCGCTCCCCGCATGAGCATCGCGGAGAACATGTTCATGGGCGCGCTGCCCACCCGCGGCGGCGTCGTCGACCGCGGGCTGCTCTACGACGCGACCAAGGAGCAGCTCAAGTTCTTCGGGCTCGAGGCCCAGCCGTTCGCGCCGTTGAGCACCCTCGCCACCTCCGAGCAGCGGCTCGTCACGATCGCCGCCGCGCTGCGCAAGTCGGCCCAGCTGCTCGTCCTCGACGAGCCGACTGCCGCCCTCACCGACAGGGAGGCGGACCGCTTGTTCGCGCACATGCACGAGCTGCGCGACCGCGGCATCAGCTTCCTCCACGTGTCGCATCGACTGGACGAGATGGAGGAGGTCGTCGACCGGGTCGTGGTCATGCGCGACGGCGAGGTCGTCACGAGGTTCGCCAGCTCGAAGGGCCAGCGCCGCGCGATCGTACGGGCGATGATCGGCCGCGATCCCGAGGACATCCCCGAGCGCGTCGACTACCACCCGGGCGAGGCGGTGCTGGAGGTCGAGGACCTGACGGTGCGCGATCCGATCAACCCCTCGCGCCTGCGCGTGGACAACGTGAGCTTCTCCGTTCGCCGCGGCGAGGTCGTCGCCTTCTTCGGGCTGATCGGCGCCGGGCGCACGGAGATCGCACGCGCGATCTTCGGCTCGTGGCCGGGTGAGGTCAGCGCCGAAATGCGCATCAAGGGGAAGCCGTGGAGCGGCAGCTCACCCCGCGACGCCATCCGCCAGGGCGTCGCGCTGCTGACCGAGGATCGCAAGCAGACCGGGATCATCGGCGGCCAGAGCGTGAGCGCGAACATGAGCGCGGCGGAGGTGAAGAGCGTCAGCCGCGGGCTGTACATCAACGAGGACCGCGAGCGCAGGCGCAACGCCGAGCTCGTCCGCCGGCTCGACGTGCGCCCGCCGCGGCTGGATGTGAACATCGAGACCCTGTCCGGCGGCAATCAGCAGAAGGTGCTGCTCGGGCGCTGGCTCAACACGGATCCGGACATCCTGATCCTCGACGAGCCGACCCTCGGCCTCGACGTCGGGGCGCGCTTCGAGGTGTTCGCGCTGATTCGCCAACTGGCCAAGGGAGGGCGCGCGGTGATGCTGATCTCCAGCGACATGGAGGAGGTGCTGGCGGAGGCGGACCGGATCATCGTCATGTACAAGGGCCGCCTGGCCGGCGAGTTCCCCGCGGGGGCGCCGCGCGACGAGCTGATGGCGGCCGCAACCGGAGGGGAGTCACGGTGAGCGAGACCCAGGCCGTCGAGCCCGCACCGCAGCGGGGTCCGCGCCCCCGGACGACGCCGGGCGGCCAGGTGCGCGCGCTGCTGGACCTCATCGATCGCCGGATCCTCGTCGGGCTGCTCGTCTTCGCCGTCCTCGCGGTCATCTTCCACCTGGAGTCCGACGGGGTGTTCTTCACCACCCGCAACCTCTCGCTCCTGCTCCGGCAGGCGGCAGCCGTCGCGGTGCTCGCCGCCGGCGTCTCGATCCTCATGGTGATGGCGGAGATCGACCTCTCGATCGGCAGCGCCGTCTTCCTCACCGGCATCGTCGCCGCGAAGGTGCAGACGGAGGCGGGCGCCCCGCCGATCGTGGCCGTGATCGCAGCGGTGGCCGCGGGCTGCGTTCTCGGCGCCTGGCAGGGCTTCTGGGTCGTGCGCCTCGCGGTGCCCTCGTTCATCGTCACGCTGGCCGGCCTGCTCGCCTTCCGCGGGATCGGGCTGCTCTGGACCGACGCGAACACCGTCTCGGGGCTGGGCTCGAGCTACGCCGACCTCAGCGAGGCGTTCCTGCCGGTGCAGATCTCCTACATCGTGCTGCTCGTGCTGATGGGCGCGTCGGTCATGGTCGTGGTCCGCCGCGCGCGCTTCGACCGGCGCCACGGCGTGCCGGTCGAGATCAACCAGCTCGTCCTGCGCCTCGTGGTCGCCGCGGTGTTCTTCGCCTGGCTCGGCTGGATCGCCGGCGGGTTCCTGGGCATCCCCACGGCGCTGATCTGGGTGGCCACGCTCGGGTTCCTGCTCTGGTTCCTGATGACCAAGACCACGTTCGGGCGCAACGCCTACCTGATCGGCTCCAACCGCGAGGCGGCTCGCCTGTCGGGCATCAACGTGCCGCGCCAGATCTTCCTCGGCTTCGTGCTGATGGGCGCGATCTACGGGATCGGCGGCGTACTCACGACGGCGCGGCTGGGGTCCTCGACGCCAGGCCTCGGCCAGAACCTCGAGCTCGACGCGATCGCCGCAGCGGTCATCGGCGGCACGTCGCTGGCCGGCGGAATCGGGACGATCCCGGGCGTCGTCGCGGGCGCGCTGCTGCTGGCCACGATCGACAACGGGATGAGCCTGCTGAACTTCTCCTCGTTCGCCCAGCTGGTGGTCAAGGGGCTCGTGCTGCTGCTGGCCTTGGCGGCCGACACGTGGGCGATGCGCAGGCGGCGCCAACCCGCGCGGGAGTGAGTCAGCCGGGCGCAGGGGCGGCGGCGTCGACCAGCGCCAGGAAGCGCTCGACCACCAGCGATGCGCAACGCGCGTCGTTGACGTTCGCGTCAAGGCGCTCGAACGGCACGCGCGCGGGCAGCGCGGCCTCCAGGGCGTCGATGAAGGCATGGTCCCCGTCGGGATCCCACAGCACCTCGCCCTCCGAGTCCGCCATCGAGAACCCGCGCGTCGGGGCAATCACCCGCAGCGGCCCGCGCGCGCCGGCGAGGCGCTCGGCGACCACGCCGCCGAGCTCGACCATCTCCGCGCGGCTCAGGCGCACCAGCGTCGAGGTGGAGTTGTGGCGGTAGCCCGGCCGGTCGCGGAAGCGGGCGGGCGGCGGGTTGCCCTGGTTGAAGAACTCGGCGCAGCCGGTGACGACCACCTGTGGTAGCCCCGCCTCGCCGGCGGCGCGCAGGCGCTCCGGCCCGGTGGCGTGGAAGCCGCCGAGCAGCGAGTTCGGCAGCTCAGACAGCGTGTAGTCGATCACCGCGCGCAGGCCGCCTGCGCGGATGAAGTCCTCCATCGTCGGGCCGCCGACGCCGTTGGCGTGGAAGATGATCGGGTCCCAGCCGGCCCGCTCCAGCGGATCGAGCATGGCCATCACGCCCGGCGTCGTCTGCCCGAGCATGGTGATTCCCACGCTCCGGGGCCCGAGGTCGTGAACGGCCGCGCCCGCGTGAGTGGCCATGCCGACCACCGCGGCGGCGGCGTTGTCGAAGACAGCGCGCGAGAGCGGGTTGAGTCCGAGGATGTCGATCACCGAGTGCATGACGAGCGTGTCGGTGCGGCCGACGAAAGGACCGAACGGGCGCGGGCCCGAGGCGCTGGGGGAGACGATCAGCTTCGGTACGCCGAGCGGGAGGAGCTGCATCGCCTGCGAGCCCATCTGGGCGCCCTCCGCGCCGCCGAGACAGAGAATCCCATGCAGCCGGCCCTCGTCGTAGAGGCGCCGGCAGACGGCGCTCACTCCCTGCTGCATCAGCTCGACGGCGTCGCGCCTACTGCCGGCGCGGCGGATCGCCTCGAGCTCGTGGCCGCCGGCGCGCGCGACCTCCTCGCGCGTAATGTCGGCCGCGCCCTCGCTCGGCTGGCCGAGGATGCCGGAATCGATGACCACCGGGACCGCGCCAGCCCGCCGGATCGCCTCGGCTGTGTAGGCGATCTCGGCGCCCTTGGTGTCCAGGGTGCCGAGAAGCGCGATCATCCTCGTTGCGGCCATGCCGCTAACTTACAAGTCGTTTCAGGACATTGCAATGTAACGTTGCCCGCTTGAGTCCTGCGCCGCGTCTTCCCTGGCAGCTGTTCGCGTCCAGCTTCATCACGACGGGCCTCGCCGGGGTCGTCGGCATTACGGCGCCCGGCGTCCAGGACGACCTCGGAGTCGGGTACGTCGCCATCGGCGCGCTGTTCTGCACGCAGACCCTGGGCGCCTTCCTCGGCGCTGCGAGCGTCGCCGCCCTGCCGCGGCTCAGCCCGTCGCTCCCAGCCGCCGCGGTGCTCACCGCGGCCGCCGTCGCGGTCGGCGCGGCGGCGCCGCGCTACTGGGTGTTGCTGCCGACCATGTTCGTGGCCGGCTTCGGGGGGTTCACCCTGGTCACACGCGCCCAGGGAGAGCTCTCCCGGCTCGCCGGGAAGACCCGCGGCCACGCCCTCTCACGCCAGCACGTCGTTGGCGCGATCGGCGGCACGCTGTACCCCGTGGTCTTCAGCTGCCTGCTGGCCGCCGGGCTGGGGTGGCGCAGCGGCTTCGTGTTGCTAGCGGTGACCTACGTCCTCTACCGGCTCTCGCTCGTACACGGCCGGATCGGGCATTCGAGCGCGGCGGCGGACGCCGCACCGGCGCACGCTAGGACCGGCTCGGTGGCTTGGGCGGTATCCATACCCGCGCTCGGCGTGGGCATCCAGACCACGATCCCGCTCTGGCTGCCGACGCTGCTGCGCGACAGCTTCGGCGCCTCGGAGGCCAGTGCGAGCGTCGGCGCCGGCGTCTACTTCCTCGCCGTGCTGGGGGGCAGGGTGGCGGCCGCCCGTCTGCTCTCCCGCCTCGGGGAGGATCGCGAGCTGCAGCTGTCGGTCGTGCTGGTGCTGGCCGGCTACGGCCTCCTCGCCCTGAGCGGCAGCGCGGTCACGGCCACTGCCGCCTGCGCCGTGATCGGCTTCGGGGTGGGCCCGCTGCTGCCGCTCGGGGTATCGCGGGCGGCGCGGGCCGCCAGCACCGACCGCGTCGCCTCCTCGCTCGTAATGGCGATGGGGTGCGTGTCCCAGATCCTGCTTCCCGCCGTGGTGGTCGCGCTGCTGGTCGCCGTCGACCTGCACGCGGCGCTCTGCGTCACGGCGCTCGCCGGCGCGGTCGCACTGGTGGCCGTCCGGCGCACCAGCGCGAGCACTCTGACAGCGCCCTGACGTTGCATCGGGCGAAACGTTCTGATAATTCTTTCAACCGGATCAGACATTTGGACCGCCTCCCGAGGAAAGTGCCTGAAATTGTCGTCACAGCCGAACACCGAACCGGTCAGCGAAGCCACTGCGGCACTGCGCGCCCGTCTTCCCGACCTCCCCTTCGACGACAACCCGGCGCACATCGCCGAGCAGTCGCTCGACACCTACTGGAAGGCGAAGGCGCTGGCCGCCGCCGGGCGGCCGATCCTCGCCCACGGCGTGGTCCGGCCCGAGAGCGCGGAGCAGGTGGGACAGGTGCTGGCGGCCGCCGGGCAGCTCGGCATCCCGATCGTGCCGCGCGGAGGCGGCTCGGGCTCCCAGGGCGGCGCGGTGCCCCAGCTCGGCGGCGTCATGCTCGACCTCAGCGGTCTCGACTCGATCGTCGAGTTCGACGACGACTCGTGCACGGTGCGCGTCCAGGCGGGTGTTCCGGGTCAGGATCTCGAGGACCGGCTCAATGAGCGCGGTTACACCTTCCCTCATTTCCCGGCGTCGGTGCATCTCGCGCGCGTCGGGGGCTATCTCGCGGCTAAGGGTTCTGGGGTCCTCTCAACCAAGTACGGGAAGATCGAGGACCTCGTCGCGTCGATGCAGGTCGCGCTGCCCGACGGCTCGCTCATGCGCACGGTGCCGGTGCCCCGTCACAGCATCGGTCCCGATCTCAACCAGCTCTTCATCGGCAGCGAGGGTGCCTTCGGCGTCATCACCGAGGCGACGCTGCTGGTCATGCCGATCCCCGAGCGCCGGAGCTTCCGCATGGTCGGCTTCGACGCGCTCGAGCCCGCCATGGCCGCGATGCGTAGAACCCTTCAGATCGGCTGGCGCCCCTGCGTCGCCCGGCTCTCGGACGAGACCGCGACGGACTCAAACCTGGCCAAGGTGCTCGACGTCGACCTCTCCGGCGTCAAGCTGATCCTCGGCTTCGACGGGCCGGCCGCTCGCGTTGAGTTCGAGCAGCGCGAAGTGCTCAAGCTGCTCGGAGCCGCCGGCGGGCTCGACGAGGGAAGCGAGATCGCGGATCTCTGGTGGGAGAACCGCTACAAGATCTACTACCCGCCCCACCGTCCCGAGCTGCCCTTCATCTGGGGCACCGCGGACGTCGTGGCGCCCTTCTCGCGCATGCTTCCGGCCTACCGCGCCCTGCGCGAGCACATGCTCGGCGAGTA
>JAABUS010005869.1_pt1 | contig 15588 bp, 20 predicted proteins | sample 5560161 | NCBI WGS metagenome assembly JAABUS01 (sample SAMN10711885, study PRJNA513376) | rock metagenome | isolation source: Antarctica rocks | place: Antarctica: Victoria Land, Trio Nunatak nord | collected 2016-01-04
ACCTTGACCCAGAAACACCAAGCTGGCAGCAATTCAGCACCTCGTCTAAACCAGATGCCATAAGATAACTGAAGAAAACTATGCCATTGGAGTATCTATGCACGAAGCAATCCCTCGTCTAAGCTAAACTCAACCTAGCATACAAAGCATAAGCCCATACCACTAAAATGCCAAGGTAAAGCAAGCAACAACCTCGCGTGCATTCCAAGTACGAGTGGTTTGGTGAAGCAAATGCTGGCTATGCGGTAGGGTATGTAGCGCCTGCTTGTAATCTATGGTTTGATGCTATGCATGCCACACGCCCGTGGAAGAGTCCTTGATGTCTCGAAACCCCGCTATCACTAATCTCTACCAACGACGACCAAAGGCTTCGCCGGCTACATTCGCAGCAGGAGGCTGAATCTGCTCTCTCTGTCTCCGCTCGCGCTTCAGTCGCTTCTTCTCGGCCTTTCTGGCAGCTTTGCGTACGGCGTCGTTGCTGGCGGCTCGCTGGCGTCTCTGCTCAAATCCGGATAAGGCTTCATTCGTGGGGGGTTGGCGGGGTGGGGGGTTTGGGGTTCCTGAGGAGCGTGCGTTGCTTGGTGGTTGACGGGGACTTCGTGAAGGGATTCTGTGGGTTCGTTGGCGGGGACGTGTTGACTGTCTTGGTGGGATGTTGATGTAGCGGTTGGTGCTAGCTGGCGGAGGAACGCGGACGTAGCGGGCGCCGTCCTGGGATACTAGGGGAGAACTTGAGATCTCGTTCCTCGTAATGCGGGGCCTGTGATCTTCTGTTCTTATTGGACTTGATCCAATTAGTATGGGGGATATCGAGTTGCTCGTGGGGCCGGGTTGGTGGAGAACTGGAGTCATTCTGGTACCATGTGCTGGTGATCGTCGTCCGACAGTCGCTGTGCCGTTGCTGCTTTGAGGGCTTTGTGTCCAACAATATATATCACCTGCATCGGAGGCATGATCTTCCTCGGAAGCACCAGGGTTTGCCGTACGCCGTGCGCGTGAGCGTCGAGGCGGTACTGGAGAGTCAGAATCACTCTCAATCTCTATTGGAACTCCTCTGGATGTTCCATTGCTTGAGCCTGAACCCCTTTCGCTGCTACCAAATTCCGGATGCAGTGGAGAAAAGCCATGTGCTAACATGCTGCTGGTGTTGTGTTGCCGATTTCGTCGAGAAAGAGAAGGCCCACGAAAAGTAGGCATGCCCGAACGACCAATATCTGAGCCAGAGGAGCTACTGAGTCTCTGGATGCGTGCTCGCCTCCTGCTGCGCACGAGTGGAGTGACGTCTGAACCGTCTTCCGAATCAACCTGAGTGCTCCCACGAACAGCGATAGCAGGTGCGTTATCAGATTCGCTCAGTCCGCTGTTCTCTGATATCGGACGTGCTCTAGCCCGCCTTTGTCCAGCCCGAATTTGGATTCGGCCCAGACGTGTTCCTCTGAATCGACCGTTGCTAAAACCATTTTGACCAACTGCGATGTCATCCGGAAAGTCCTCGTAATCCGAAGGATTTGTGCCAGAGGCCTCCTCTATTCCGGTAATTTCCTCGGTATCGTAATGTGTACTTGGAGAACCCATGTGTGAAGACCTAATGCGTGGGGACGATCCGCGGGCAGGACTCCAATCATCAGGTATAGAAGTTTCTCCTCCCGGAGAGTTTGGTGGATCTTCTCCATCATTGACAACGAAGCCATCCAACGACCCTGCGTCCTCATCATCCGCGTTGCTTTGATCCTCATCAGTCTCAGCAAGGACGCGTCTTCTGTTTCTACCGCGTGCGGCTATTCTTCCCATCGATGCAAGCTCTTCGATGTCAATGCCCCCGTATGGTCGATTGGTGGGATCCGCAAATGAAATGTCTGTATCAGAAAAGTAGTCAAAGTCGGAGCCTCCATCCTCCAAACCAGATCGGCCTCTTTGTTGCTCCACGAATTGCCGTGCATATATCTCGCTCAACGACGAGCTTGCAGAGTCACTCAAAGAATCCGTGCCGTGTCTAAAGTGTGCAAAAATGGTATAACCACATGTTCCACATTCGCCGTCTTCAAGTTCCCAGGTACAATGCGGACATCTATCGACACCGTCCTGAATATCCCTAATGGCTGGTACCGTTCGACGAGGGGCGGGAGCGAAGTATCTGAAGCGACCTCTGAAAAGACCCCCACCACCATCGGCAAGACTTGCCTTATCTAGCTCTATAGTTTCTGCCTCCTCTTGCTGCAGTCTCCGGTGCTCTTCAGTTGTTTCTCCAGCGGGCACAAGCTCCGCCCGGCTGAGAAAGATCTGCGTTACTTCTCGTACCTAAACAGCAAATCAGTCACAGTTGAGGCATTTTGATACAGAAGACCTACAAGGTAAGCAGGGGCTGGCTGTCGAATGACATCAGAGCGGCAATCGGGACAGGTCTTCTTGGTACGGTCTCTGTCGAACCACTGGCGGAGGCAGCTATAGCAAAAGGTATGGCCACATTCTATGGTGTAAGGTTCGTACAGAGGGCGAACGCAAATTCGACACGTGATAAGAGACCTCAGATCTTCTAGGCTTGTCTCGATGCTTTGTAGCAGGCCGGCGGAGCCATCTCTGGCTCCTGGCTCATATCCAGCAGCGGCGTTCATAACTCCAAATTCCTACTTGATTCACATGGAGGAAGTAGTAGAAGAGAAGATCCGGTCATGAGTAGTGAGTGAAAGTGGAGGTGTTGTTGCGGAATGGAACCTGGGTTAGGCGTGGAAACGGAAACGCGCCGTAGTGGCTCCGAATGAGGCTAGGCTGAGTGTAATTCAATACAAGTCAACCTCAGAAAATGCACATAAACATCAACTTTTGAAGAATCCTCCACTAGTATTTTCATTGGTGTGCCCCAAGATAGTCATCCAGCAGAAGGGCTATCCCATCACATAGGGTTCTGTTTGCCGATTTCTCAGTTCAACCCGTGTATTGAGCAAATTGTCTTGTGAACTTTCCTATAAGGAATTCCTCTCAGAACACCATGATCCAACTTCCAGCTATCCTTAGTCCTACAGAGGGACTCACTATCACCGGTTGAAATCTTGACGGAAGAATGTGAGATTATCGCTCACCTCGTCGTCTCTGATATCTAACATAAGTTCGCGGCTGATCTGAACAACTTGTTCTCAATGCTCAAAACCGACTGGCTTATTCTTTACCTCGCCAGCGTCAATGCCACTCGACTGAATTTCTAGCTTTCCACTTAGTCAAACTTTCATCTCTGAAATCTGCAAGTGCGTGCTGCAAAAGTGCATTTTCCTTGCTCCTCACAACCAGGTTAAGATCTTTTATTATTTTGTACGTCTAAGTACTATATAGGTCCGTCCGAATCAAGTCTCCTAGAAGAAATTTAGAGTTTAATGATGAATACAGAGACAGTCATTGACGACGAGCTATTTAGTGATACTGGCTGTGGAATCTAGCTTCCATCCATGGCAATGTTAATACATTCTGATCGTCTGCTTGTCCTTCTATCATAAGATAAATGAAAGCCTTTTCGGAAAATACCCTGAGACTATGGGGAACTAAGGTAGGAATAGTCCCAAACGCATACGTCCCTTCATCCTAGTTGTCTGGTAAAGATTCGAAGGCTTTTCGCAGTGGGACTGCCATCAACGTTCTAGTACAATCTCCAGCGGCTGGAGTGGAAGTTCTTTTTGTATTACTACGTTTTCTTGACCCAATAGTCAAGCTAGCAATGCATCGCGTGAATCCTCTTGGCTCCATTACCTGTATCAACTGCCAGCTGATCCGCGTTTCTCTCAAAGCCTTCCGGGGCCTAAGGTACTCAATCGATCTGTCAAATCTTAACTTGGCTCATGCGTTCCTTCATTCTGTATTCACCCCTGTTATGACGTGGATCACTCAAGGTCTATTGCAACACTTTGCCGCTTGAGTCCTCCTAATTAACTATTCGAGTCTTCCTTGCGCCGTTCTTCTCCATGTCTTCTACACCCAACCCATCATGGCTCCAATCCTCAGATCCACGTCCCAAAACCATCCGCGCCTGGATCTCACCCAAGATGAACTATTTCACCTCTGCATTTTCTACATCTACGTCTCCGTCTCTGCAGAAGCCGTTGCAACGTTGATGAACAAGTGTTTTAGGCCGAGGCTGATCTTGACAGATAAAAATGTCCAGGACACCTATCTGCATCTACATGACACCGAGAACGAGACGTGGATTAGAGCGAAGGATATGAACAGAAGGGAGAAGGAGATGTTAAAGAGCATTTTGAGCACCCATGGGGTGGGACACCAGCTGTTGGAGGTCGATGTTATCAAGCCAGTGGCGCCGATGGCATGTTTGAGGGTAAGCCAGCAGGGAGCAAGAAGAAGCATACGCAAGTGCTGATGAGAAAGAATAGAAGCGCCACGGTTTGGGGGAATGATGGATGCTACAGACTCAGGAAAGAGGGGAGTGCGAAGCTGGTGTATAATCGGGAAATTCATGATAAGTATAATCCGATAACAGCTGAGACCTCGACTTGCATAGAACACGGCAAGGAGAAGAGTATTTTATCTTCACTCGACTTGGCGCTGAAGAAATGAGTGTATCATGGGGTTGACAATTAGGCAGCCGCGCCTCGAAACCGTTTTCTGTTTTCAAACTAGGTAGAAGCCCAAGGTATCTTCCTCATCAAGACATTCGCCGCTTCCGAAATCTTCTGTAGTGTAGAGAAGTTATGATATTGATGTTGGTTGTATATTGTAATTTCACAGGGTAAGATTCTCACACTTGCATTTCGGGCGTCAGAAGACAAGCATCACTTGAACAAACTCACCTGTATTGACCTGACAAAATTCCGGTTTGGTATAACATTTGGAGGAGAGAAAGACGTTGTTGGCCGCCTTTGCTGGAGAGGTAGAGAGAATTCTTTGCAAGGGGATTTTCCGCCAATCAAAAAGCAAAATCTACAACCATGATCCTTCCTTTTCTGGTCCCATCGTTCCCAACGTTCCATGAACACCAGGGTCACCTTGCGTTGAACTCTTCGTCGCAAAATGTTCCATGCCGGAGAGGAGGAAGGTGATCATCATACTCTTCTATTCACTCCTCATGCTCCCGTACCATGAAACCCCTATCTCTTTGCTTGCGAAGATGAGCGTCAACAAAGTCGTTACAATGAGACTCTCATACGTGGCAGCAACGAAACGTTCATTGGCTGAGCTATAGCTCCTGCTTGGAATAGTACAGCATCCACCTTAAACACGAGACATCACATACACGCGCCCTGGGAACGATCTCAATAGAATTTGCAGGAATATCAACACGCCCAGAAGCAAAAGCAAGTCATCAAGCATAGACAAGGGAAGTCGTTCAGGTCATTCTCTGTACGCCCTAGATGATCCAAAGCATCAGAGTTTCGGGTTATTCGTCCGTTTTTTTGCGCTTATTCTTGCCTCCATGCGCGCCGTGGTCATTCAGGAGATGACTGTCATCGATGTATCCTTTTGTAACCAGTGCATCCTCAACTATTTCTTGGTTCATATGCGCCAAGAACTTTTCTTGCTCGCGGAAGAATTTCTTTAGCCGTGTGGTGTTGATCTTTTTGCCACCCTTGTTACATTCCCTCAAGAGCTTCAACTGGTCACGGATACGCTCTTCTAGTATCTCAAGTCGGTACTCGCTGAATTGGAAATAAAGCTCTGCAAGATTTGAAATTGGCCGTACTGTGGTCAGAACAGTATCATCCGGTAAGGCAGGACATCGAGGACGAAAAGAGGTCACCATCGTGATCCGCTCCGTTGCCCCAAGAGCACGCAGAGCTTGATGCTCAATATAGCGTCCTTGCAAGACAACTGCGCAGCCCTGCGAAAGATTAGGCGGGTATGAGTAGGCAGAAGCGTGGGACTTACCATCTGAGGACCCCGAACCTTGAGTATGTCTCCAGTTCCAGTCCTCAAGGCCGTCTCACCTCCGATCATAGTAGCGCATTCACTAAGCATGGTGACGCAAACAAACGGATAGCTGTCGGTATGCCAATCCACAATAGGCTTATCATCTTCCCATGGACAGCCAGCAATTCCCTCATCAGCCTCTGTTAGGTGTCTATCCATGAAAGCTTCGAGTTCCTCCGCCTTCTGCTTTTCGGTCTTCATGGAAATGTTGACATGAGCGATCTCGAAATCCATCTCGGGTACTAGATCAATACCAGCGATCTTTGAGATGATTGCAAGTGTCTCGGGATGCTTCCAGGTGTCGTAGATAAATGGAGCATACCTTGACTCAGATCAGACAGGTCGTGCAAGAGAATTCTCGTATCAACAAGGTGCTTACTTCGATGCAAACCCACGGAGCTGACACTTGGCCAAATTACTTGAATATTGGCAGTTATCCCAAACTTCTTTGCTCATGATCTCCGCTCGCATTTGGTGGATGGCGTCTTTAGTGAAGAGCTGAAAAGGTTCGGAGGCTGCACATGGAGAGACTCCGGTCCCGTCCGGAAAACCTAAGTCTGTCATAGTGTGTACCTTCGAAGGTGGTTTGAAGTCGATGTGTTTTGCTGGGTCGAAATCGATGTTGACCATTGTCTCTACCGGTAGCTTCTCGATAAGTGGTTCTAAGCTAGGCTCCGTTGCTACGACACGAGGAGAGACTTCTGTTGTTGTCATGGTGTCCACTTCGAATCTTCAATGATGTCCCACCAAATTGGAAGAACAATAACAATAGCGGATTGCAACGCTGGGTAAGCAGACAAAAGGAGTAGCTTAAGGATCTCAGGAAACCTTGATCTAAGTAGGTCAAGACCAACGTAAGTCAAGACCCAGAAAGTGCTCTACCGAATAGGAATATTGAGGGCTGAGTGTCGCTCCTAATAGGGGCAGCCGCTGATACGAACACTATCGGAGATGAAAGAGATGATGTTAGGAGGGAAGTTATTGAAGCATGCGAAGTTACAAGATGATGATAAGATGTTGCGCGACTCTATCATACCTCTCTTCGTAACCTAAGGCCTCCTCAACTTCAGTCTTAAACTCAGATGGAATTTCGGCCAGGAGAATGGTTTAGAATATTCTCCTTGCTCACAGCTATAACAGGATCTCTATATCTCGTATATGTGAGAAATATCTGCAAGCATATGAAAGGAAACTCGGGGTAGTTCAAACAAAGCAGGTATTTTCAATCTCTGATTTGGTCACAAAATCGGATGGAGCCTCCTAGAAAGGGTTTTTAGACTCCGGTCGTACTTTGGAAGAATATCTTATTTCGCCTGCGCGTTTCACAACGGGCAAGATATAGTGATTATTTTCGGTTGCAGAATCGCCTTTGTTCTGGTGTGGAGGGGGAGATGCCAAAGTTTCTCTTGAACGTATACCGGGGTATAAACAATTTCTTGTGTATCAACGGAGCGGAAGCAAAGGAAACACCAATGCTGAACGAACTTGCGTCGACGACCTGGACAAGAGTGTGGAGTCACCATGATGGTATGCGTATCGCAAAGGAAACTGTTACCCCCTTTGGACAGACACATCAGCGATTGTAAACCACCAACTGATCTTGCCCCGGCACTAGTTGCTCTGTTGGATGTGTTTCTGCTTGAACCATCACAGCCGCATTCCGACAATGCATTGGGCTTGACAGGATGCATCGTTGATTGACCGGAGTCACGGCTGCATCCAGAGATCATGGCAGGTGGTACAAATGCATCATAAGAACAGAGTGCCGGGTCCAAGGTACGGGGGCTAGGAGGACTTGCAAGGCCCGTGAGCGAACACGTTGTGAACAAATACCACGGGGGGGGCGATGTAAGAAGGATGGAATGGATGGTGGGTGTGGAGGACTAAGGGACTTCTGGACTCCCTTTCCTGATTGGGAAGCGACAAAGACTGGACCGGCGCTCTCTCGTGTTTTTAAGCTTCGGTAAGGTATTGTAATAGAGAATAGCATAGTAGTAGCAGACTCGATCAAGCGGGGCAGCACCAGATCTCAAGCCATTCCGAGAAATTCATAAGAGAACGAAGAACCGTTGGGCATATCGCTGCCCTGGCTGCTGGCACTGTTCTGCCATTGCGAGAAGCGAGGCGAATCGGATTGTATGATAGGTACCCCGTTCGCTGGCTACGCCACAAGCTCGACTTTACCAGACAACTTTGACAGTTACCCCTCTAACATCAGTAATGAGTGCGAACAATCGATTTCGAGGAGATGCAAGGTGTGATACCTGCTTTCTGGCAGAAGAGAGGTATCCACGTGATACGAAGATCCATGAAGCTTTATATTCTATATCCTTTGCAGGTCAACAATAATAATGAATCGCGATGTCGAGAGAATTCCCAACACCGCACAGCGAAACCTCGAGGCCGAGTGACGTTGCATTTCTTTATCGATAAGATGATGCAGGTGATGCTACAGGGAAGTGCCCTGTCCCTGTAGCATGTCTTACTAAGCGTGCTCGCAATCGTCAATCTTAAATACGGGATGTTCCTACTTGCGACATCACCTCGAATGACAATAACATGGCTCAGCCAAGTGGAGGGGACTCGACGTGGGCAAAAGCGGAGTACGCTTTTACAAGGTCATTCTTCCCTTTGAACAGAAAACGGTGGTTTTCGGAAGAAGACACATCGGTCTGAAAGCGATACTAACCCCGCCCAGCAAGAGAGACAGTGAATATTTCGATCCCTGTCAAGAGGCAGCTTCTCGCAGCATGAGATGTCTGCACAGGAACGGAGGAGATAGGGACTTATGTACAGACTACTTCCAGTGAGTGAGCCTTATCTGCTGTACCCTGCGAATTGGGAATACTTGAGACGGTCTTAGAGTATGGACTCTGCTGCTTCGGGCGGTTACTGGGCAAGATGGTAATGTATATCTTGCTAGAGCCTACCGAGATTGCAAGAAAGAATGGGTATGTGTTAGCCTGCAGCCGAAGCACTTTATCTCGACATCGTTCATCCTGACAACGCATCAGACAACAGAGCGTATAGAGGCCAAACGAAAGGCGAGATTGGATGGCAAGCCGATGCTCTCGTGATCGCACCTTGGTGCAGCAGTCTTATCGGCATTTCTCGATACCAGGACATTGGACTCCCAGTCGACCACCTGCGGGATGGGGAAAAGCTATATAGGGGTTGATAAGGAATATTGTCATGTGCTTCATTATCAGGAAATGGCTAATTGGGGCCATTATGTGGACAACGTGGTGGGAACACGAATTGAAAGCACTTGCTATACGCAGTATCGTCGCACAGTGATGACATAACAGTTGGAGTCCATAAGCATAGTCACTATACAGATGATGATTGTAACCTCAACATAAAAACCTCATCTCAATCTGGTTTTATTCGTAGAGACCAAATTGTGTTCTCTCAAACGCAGATATCTTCGAATTTTCGAACCCCCATCCCTGCCTGCGAGATCTGAATGGCAAACAACCGGGTACCTACCTACCTTAGATACTGCAAGCAAGATAGAGGCGATCGTACAGTGAGGTGGGGGATTCGACGTTGGACAGATCTGAGTCACGTGATTATCCGGTCAAAGCAGAGATAGTCCGACGGACGGTGAACCCTAAATTCGGTTCATGCAACTAGGGCTCGGAAGTCCGCGTCTACACCGTAAGTTTAGAGGCTCAATTGCGACCGGGGTCACTTGTAGATTACTTTATGTCGGCATTTTCATTGTACATATTGACATTGGAACATGGCATAAGGTATGGCTGACTGATCTTCTGACTGGGCGCACAAGTGCGCAACATGCCGCAACAACAGAATGCGGCCAGTAGCCGCCTAGACCAACAGCTGCAGAATCTGATTGAAGGCCAGAATTGGAAGCAAGCTATCACTCTGTGTGAGAAGCGAATAAAGAAGGGCGACAAGAGTGACAAGCTGCTGGTAGACTGCACGGCTATATTTGGGAAAGAGAGAAGTCCTGAAGCTAACATCTCTCATGTCGCAGGTCACCAAAGCCAACATTCTTCTGTCATGCCCCGATCAAGCTCGTCTGCAGCAGGGCCGAAGAGAGCTGGACGCACTCCTAAACAGAAACCCGCCCATCACGGACGTCGATGCTCTCCTTGCCATCGACTATGAGGCCTATGGGAGGAATGATAGAGATCCGCGGATGGAGTTGATGTGGGAACGGGCAACGACTGCACTCCCCCAGGACGAATATCTTCACAAAGTATGGTGCGAGCTTAAATTCAGCCATATGAATTGGAGGTCGGCGCAAAAGGTGCGTCTCGTCGTGCTCATACAATGAAACAAGGCTCTTTAATTCGCTAAACATAGCTCTCCTGCGATAGGCATCTATGAAATATATGAGGAATTTCTCAAAAAAGCGGGAACCATTCTTTTGGACCATACTCAGTAGTTTTCTCGCGGGAGCTGCGCCGGATGTTTCAGAAGATGACCGAAGGCTATTCTGGCCGCTCGCTTACAGGCTGCTCTCCAAAGCAGCGGCTGATGTACCTGCTGGAAAAGTGAGGTGCACCTTACGAAATGTTACGTTGTCATTTACTAAATCTGCAAAGGAACTACTAAGCCAGGGCAGAACGCTCCATACACTCGAAGAGCTGTTCTTTCTCTTGAAGGTATACAGATCCCAAAATAAGTATGAGGAAGCTCTAGCGATTTTGGATGATCCACGTACTGGTATCCACTCGCGGGTTGGAAAGAACTCATGGGAGCTTGTGAGAACGAAGATCGAGCTTTACGAGACGTGCAATTTGTGGAAGGATGAGTGGCAATTCTGTTGGGAGCTCCTCGAGGATGCTCGTCCGGACTACTTGCAGGACGTTGGCAGGACTTCGTATTCAGTTTTCGGCAAGGTCGGCGATGATTGGAAGGTATGGGCTGGCTTGGTGGATGCGACCTTCAGACTAGGCACCCAGGAGTACGTAGATCGCAGGTATGGTGTCAGATGGCACAGCGAGAGCTGACGATTTCAGGCACACGGCCGGCTTGGATATTATGATCGAGGAGTATCTCAAGCAGAACACCACCTCAAGAAATGCTCGCTTGGCATTAATAAAGCATTACTCCCTGGCATCTATCTCGGACAAGAGCTACCAAGATAAAATCTTTTCTGCTTGTTGTGAGCACTTTTCGGACTACTCTTCGAGAGTCGTGTGTTTCCGTAATCTCCACCCTTATCTATCCAGTCTAGATAGGTCGAATCAAGAGAAACTGCTCAGATTGGCTGCTAGTACTGCTCGGGACTCCAAGACCCAGGTGAACGACTCCGAAGTAGGCATTGCTACTTCACTCACTCGTCGAATCTGCTAATCACTAATTTAGTCTGCTAGCGTCTCATGGATCACCTCGGAGATTAATGCGCTGAAGCTGGATTATAATCTTATTGTTTCCCAGGACGATACTAGCGGGAGTATAAATCTCCTACGAGCATTCGTTTGCAATTGTCTCAGGCTCTATAAAGTCTCATTGCCTCTTGGGTCCAAGCTTCCGGTCAGCGAGCGCCGGCCAGGGGACGATGCGGCGATTCTAGCAGTCATGGCACTCTTGCATCTTCATAGACATGGAGAGTTCAACGCTTTACTACGGGCTGTTGCTGTATTAGAGTTTCTTCTCTCCTATTCGAAGCACAACTACGATGCGTTGCTGATGTTGGTCCGTCTCTACCTATTCCTAGGCACTCCGTCGCTGGCTGTCAAAGCCTACTCTGTGCTGTCAATCAAAAACATACAATATGCAACATTGTCTTGGATCTTGCTTACGCGCATCTCAACAACTCATCCATACCTCTTCAATCCTGCATTGAAGGTCAAGAATGGAGCGCCAGCCTCGGGTTTGTTATTAAACGCTTTGGACTGGCACAGGTCGGCATCTAACCTAGGCGGCGCCACCACGAGTCAGATGCTCCAAACCGGCCAGTATTGCATGATGCTGGATAACTTGGCAACACAAGGATCAGTTCTGCAAGGGTTTTCACACTATTTAATCATCGTCGAGTTGTTACGAATTATACGTCTCACTCAACCATCGAGCGGAAGCGACTATAGAGTAGCATGCAGTAAGTGGGACACACACGTAGTAGAACGAGTCATTGACGTGTTAGCAGACGAAATCTCCAGTCGAATAGAAGACAACCGGGATCGGAAAGCGTTCCCTGACTGTGAAGCAACCGGCCGGCTTCGGTTTGAACAATACCTCTGTTTGGGCCCAGAACCCAATGTAGGGCTTTTCTGCGGGCGTCGTGTTTTCTGTGGACGAAGCTAATACCTTGAATCTAGAATCAATGGCTTGGGATACAACTGCACATATCACGGTTGTGGGATATTCTTCATAAGAGACCAAGCACAATATCGATGCCACAGCTCGCGGAGCTAGAAGATCGTAATAGATTAGAAGATAAAACATTGACACCTGCCGAGTCTAGTGCTAAAGATATCATGTTCGAGTCGATTGAGAAATTGTACGTCATCTCTGTTGCGAAAATCTCGGGTGGCCAGCGAAAGAACGCAGAGACAGAAGTTCGTACGCAGCTCCGAACCATTGAACACTGGCTCTTCGATGCTTCAATGTCGTTCGAAGACCACATTGGGAACATGTTCCCACTCAGTGCGGACCTAAGAATACCTACATGGCATTATTTCCATGAGATCCATGTGTTGCTGGACGTCTGTCACTTCATAAATGCGATTTTGGACCTGATTGGCTCCAACACACACAACCTGGATTTTATCGATCAGAAATTCTTGGTAGCCAGCTCTACCCGCATTCGAGAGTTGGTTGCCACGTGCTTTACCAACGCATATCATTCCGCATCGAGGATTCAAATCAGACTGAAACAAGAGAGCGCAGCCAGTGAAGTCGTCAAAGCCGGCCTTGGTCGACCTGGCGATACCGAAGACTCTATTGGAGTTGAGCTACGGAAACTAATGGACCGCCCATGGATGGAGAATTTCGGGGCAACCCTGCGTGAGAGCTGGGTGGAGGCTTTGAACGGAATCGTACAGATCAAGGCACCCTGAGCATCATGCTGCGTACATACGGATAGGGAACAAAATTGTCTTTTGCATAGCACCGGCGTTGGACCAAAAGCGGCATAAGAGTATCGCATGGCGTTAACCCTAAGCGGTGGATCTTGTATACCCATAGATTTTGACGGAGGGCTCATGTCCTTATGCATACGAACACTAAGCACATACTTCTCAGCTTATACATAATAGTGAGGGCTTGATCCTCGGAGAAAGTCCGTACAGGCGGCAGCAAGCCTCATAATCTATCTTCCTCCGCTTTCTTCTTTTCCATCATCCTCGCAATGGTCGCCCTCCTCTCATCCCTCAGCGTAACATAAACCTACACCACACGCATTAGCCCTCCTCCCGCTCAGACCCCCGAACCCTTTCCACAGGGCAAACACCCCCCGCAATCGACTCACCCAAAACCAACACAACATCTCCACAAAACCCCATGAAAAAACCAAACCATTCTTCAACTCATCCCCTCCCCACCTCTTGCCTCCCCCCAACAATCCCCTCCCCAACCTGTTCCGCTCAACACTACCCCCAACACCTTCTCCTCCTTGCTTGAAAACATACGAATAAGCCGTCACGACGAAGAAAAACAACAGCCGCACGGGGGTCTGGGAACCCCAGTAGAAAGTGCTGATTTCCGCGGGCAGAGACGATGCGGTTAAGTCGGCGAGGGCGAGGAGGGAGAACATTAGGGCGGCGAGGGCGGTGGAGGGAGTGGGGTGGGTGAGGGATTGTGGGGACGGCTAAGGCAGGAGAAGGGGTGTGGAGTTAGCTTAAAGGGGATGGCAATTTGAAAGAAGAGGAAAGGGAATGGAAGGGGCGGAAGGGGTGGGGAATGGAATGGGAGCGGCAGGTACCATGTCCATGGCTGCGCCGAGGATGTAGACGAGGTTCTGGTCGACGATTGTGGAGGGGGAGGTCAGGAGGAAGTAGGCGATTGTTAGGTGGAAGATGGCGAGGGAGCGGATGATGGTCGTTGCGAAGATGAGGGCCATAGCTGTGGTTGGGTTTAAGAGATGGATCCGGAAACAGGGAGCGTAAAAGGTTTTCAAAGTGATCAATGGTGGTGAATGGGGAATAGTGAATGGAAAGCGTGGAGCACGGTCTACGTTTTCGTCCCGCTCCGGAAGAGACTAGCTCCCGCCCCGCTGCCGTGCGCCACTTTCCCGCCACGATCATCTCATCCATATCAAAACTCTCCGAATCATCCATCCCCACCATGCCCAACCCTCCCTAACAACCACGACAACACTTATATTTCCTAACCCCTAAATAACTATGGACGCCCCAGACACCACCCCCTTCAACAAAGCCCTCCACACCAAATACTGGCTCCGCTGCCTCCACTTCCACCTCCCCACCGCCTACACTCCCACCGACGCCCAACGCATGACCCTCGCCTTCTTCATCCTTTCCGCCCTCGACCTCCTCGGTGCCCTTCACACGTCCGCAACCTCTAACCAACGCGCCGCCTACGTCGCGTGGATCTACCGCTGCCAGCACCCCCGCGGCGGCTTCCGCGGTTTTACAGGCGCAGACGCAGGCACGGAAGGAGGCGGGGAATGGGATCCGGCGAACGTGGCCGCGACATATTTTGCGCTTGCGAGCTTGGCGGTGCTGGGGGATGATTTGGGCGGGGTGCGGAGGAGGGAGTGTCTGGAGTGGGTGAGGGAGATGCAGGATGTGGATGGGAGCTTTGGGGAAGTGAAAATTGGGGGGAGGATTGAGGGTGGGAGGGATGTGAGGTTTTGCTATTGTGCAAGTGCTGTGAGGTGGATGTTGGGGGGTGGGAATGAGCGGGGGGAGGGAGATATTGATGTGGAGGGGTTGGTGGGGTTTGTGAGGGGGAGCCAGGTGAGTTTTACTTTGACGGGTTGAGATGGTGGGTGCAGGATGTGTTTCACGGGCTGATTCGATCTGTGTGGGGAAGACATACGATGGCGGTATAGCAAAGGCGCCGCTCCACGAAGCCCACGGTACGCTTCGCTCGTGCGCTTCTATGGGATGAAAGACAAGCAATGCTCATCCGTAAAATTTCTGACAGCCGGAGAAACGTATTGCGGGATTGCAACGTTGGCGTTGCTGGGAAGGTTGCCTTCGAAGTACAGCAAAGGGGGTTCTACAAAGAATGGGGAGACGGCGATTAGTGAGGAGTTTATCGAGTCGACGATACGATGGCTCGTGTACCGGCAGACTTCGATGTTCCAGGAGGAAGCGGAGGACGAGTATACAACTCATGAAAACGAGATGAGCCACCACCAGCCCACCGCGAGCCATTTTCCACAAGTCTCGGATATCCAAGCCGCTCTTCCTACCCTTCCCGAAGCCTCGCACACAAATTCGAGTACCTCTCAGGCCGTGCTGCCTCCCACACACACCTCGCTTCCTCCATTAGCACCCTCGCACACCGCCCCACAACTCTCGCACAACGCCCCATCACCCTCGCACACCGCCCCAGAATTTTCATACGCCGCCTCGGATCCCTCACACGCCAGCACTTCACAACCACAACCAACGCCCGCACCCCTCACAATCCCACCCTCCTCCCTCCTCTGGGCCGGCTTCAACGGCCGTTGCAACAAAGTAGCCGATACCTGCTACTCGTTCTGGGTCGGCGGGACACTCTCGGTAGCTCCCCTTC
>JAABUS010005873.1_pt1 | contig 15581 bp, 14 predicted proteins | sample 5560161 | NCBI WGS metagenome assembly JAABUS01 (sample SAMN10711885, study PRJNA513376) | rock metagenome | isolation source: Antarctica rocks | place: Antarctica: Victoria Land, Trio Nunatak nord | collected 2016-01-04
GGGGACGACAGCGAGCCCCGGCGATTCGGGCCGGGGCAGCCTACCACCGAACCTGTTGCGATTCCGTGCCGGAATCATTACCGGTGATCGCCGCGGGCTCGAACCAGATGGTGATGGGTGCCGCCGATGACTCGACCACCCGACCACTTCGGCCCCGGCCGGTCCTCCATTACCACCGCGCGGGGCGGCTTCCGGCACTGGTACCACAACCACCGCGCTGCCCTCGCCCAGATGGCGAGCGCGCTGGAACGGCTCGAGCGGGGAACCTCCCGGGGCCCTGAGGACGAGCGCGCCGGAATATGGGCCGATCAGGTTCCCGAGCAGCACACCACCGAATCAACCTATTGGATCGCGGCGCCGGACCGGATGAGATCCGAATCTCACGCGAATGGTTCTGGCGGGATAACGAGCGTCCATATCGTCAACGAGGACGGGCGGTGCTGGTGGTCGATGTCACCGTCAGGCCCTTACCGCGACTTCAACGGTTGGGCTACCGGTCCGACCGCCAATGACCTACAGCGATGGCACGACCCAATGAGTGACCTCGCGGTCAACGCACTGCTCTATCCCGGCTGGCGACATCACGGCCTGACCGAATCGGGACGACAGCCGGTAATCTCCGCCCTGGGTCGACCGGCGTTCGAGATCGAGCTGATCAAGACGCTGCCGTGGTCCGACCCCCGCACGCTCGGGACGGACGACTGGCCCTGGGACGTCGAGGACGCCGAGCTGGTTCAGGTCGTGGAGGACGTGGCGACCGGCGCAGTGGTCGAGTGGCGCGCCCTGTTCCACGGCGAGGTCTACGAGCGCCACTGGTGGGTCGAGCTCGAGCTGGGCGTTGCCCTCGACCCCGCCCTGTTCGATGGGGACGTCGAGCCGGAGCTCGCGCCATGGGAGGGTCCGTTCGAGTCGACGGTCGTCGAGCCCCCGCCGGCCAGCCCACCAAGCATGACGATCGAGGACGCCGCCGATCCCTCGGTCCGGCAGGTCGGGCTACTCGTGGGCCGGGTCTGGGAGGAGTCGGACGGGCGCGTCGAGCAGCACGCCCGTCCTGGCCACCTCGTCCCGCCCGGCATCGGACCGTTCGGCCGGGACGTCGTCATCCGGCTGGCGGCGCCCACGGTGCCGGCTACGGCGCACATCTTCCTGTTCGACGCGGAACGAGCGTACATCCCGCTGATGCTGACGGTCGTGGGCGACCGTGTCATGTCGGACGCTCCAACCGCTGGCCGCTTCGCCCGGCAGCCGGACGGGTCGGTCACGCCCGCGCTGACGTTGCCGGACTGGGCCGAGCGGCTCCATCTCCGGTTCGATGTGACGTGGTTCAACCGGGCATCGGCGTACCATTCGCCGCTGAGGAATCGGGTCAGCGCCGAGTACGAGTTTACACTTGACACTACCCCATAGCCGACCCGCCCACCCAGGCCACCTGAACGGCTGGGTACCTGATGCTCGTCCCACCGGGCACAACTGCCCGGACCATGAACGGATCCGTCCTTGTCCTCATCTCCAACGACGCCAACCCGGCGAACCGGTGGCTACGACCGAAGCCGGGCGCGCTGGTTTCGGGCCGCCCAGCCGACCCTCTGGGATCTGCCGCCAACCGGCTTCCGGCGGCTGCGCACCCTCGTCGGTCGCTCCATCACCCGGCGCTGCCCCTACTGCGGCGGCGGCCACATCTACAAGAACCTGATGGCGCTCAAGGAAACCTGCCCGACGTGCGGCATCCCGTTCGAGCGCGAGGAGGGCTACTTCGTCGGAACCTACGCCGTCAACCTCGTCGCGGCGCTCATCCTGGGAATGATCACGGTGGTCAGTATCCTGGCCCTGACCGACCTCTCCGTGCTCCAGATCCAGATCATCGGAGTAGCCGTCGCGGTCGCGCTGCCGGTCCTGGGCTATCCCCTGTCGGCCGCGCTCTGGATGGCGCTCGACCTCGTGCTGGACCCACCAGAGCGAACGCCGTGGGAGGAAGTGGACCGTCCCGACCTGGTCGCGACCAGCGGTACGACCGGTGCGACGGCCGCCCGCCGTCAACGGGAGCAGGCGGCAGCGGAAGCGGTCTCACCACCGGCCTGATGAGGCCGGCAGCGATCCAACCCAACGGGCAAGGCCAGCATGCATCGGCGACCACAGCACGGACTGCGCATGCCAGGAGCCGGAGTCGGCAGGGAACTGGCCGCACGTACGGACCGACCCGGTAGTCAGGAAGTGCTGGAACGACGAAGGCGGAGCCATCGGAGGCTCCGCCTTCGTCTCATGGAGGGGCTGTCGTTGCGACGCCCGAGGTTACGCGCCGTACTCTCGGGAGGCGGTGTGGCCGCCGTGCAAGGGGCAGGACGTTCCGTCGTCCGGCCGGGCCCGTGGTCCCCAGTTGGTGGCAACCCAGTACCGGTTGAAGGCCCGCATGAAGTGGTCGAAGATGGACATGGTCTGCTCCTGTCCCTTGACTGGCCGTGGGGCGGGCGCCTGTTCGGTCCGATCCCGCCTGCGTCGTGTTAACGCTATGTAAATAGTATAGGCTAAACCCGGCCTCAGTGCAAGTCCTGGACGCGATTCTCGGTGAACCGAAGCGACCGGCGATCAAGAAGGAAATGGCGTCACTTTGGGCTGATTGCGAGATTCCCAAAGAGAATTGCGGCCTTCGACTCCCGTCCGGGTTCTTGTTAATCCAACGGCGGGTTCGTTAACACGAGCGTCCCGCGATCGGTAACGCGGATCTCCGGGATCACGCTGAGCGACATGAACGCGAGCAGGCCGAATGGCGACTCCAGCTGGCTACCGAGGCTCCGCGCCGCCGCCTCCAGCGCCGCGTACGCCGTCGCGACCGGCTCCAGCGGCTGATCCGAAAGCAGTCCGGCGATCGGCAGTGGCAAGTGCCCCAGGATCTGACCATCGGCGACGACGGCCAGCCCACCCTGACTCTCGGCGACTAGCGCGATCGCGCCCAGCAGGTCGGCCTCGTTCGTGCCGACGGCGACGATGTTATGGGCGTCGTGGGCGATGGTGCTGGCGAGCGCCCCACGGCGCAGCCCGAAGCCCCGCACCAATCCGACACCGACCCGGCCCGTAGCGTGGTGCCGCTCGACCGAGACCAGCTTGAGCAGATCGCGGTCTGGGTCGGACTGGACCCAGCCATCGATGATGAGCGGCTCGACCTCGATCGCGGTCGTCACGATCTGACCCGGCCTGATCTGCACCGCCACCTGGGCGTCCTCCGGTGCCAGCCGCATATCCCCGGTCGTGATCGGGGCGACATGCACGGTCTGCCGGAGTTCCGGAGCGGCGTCGGCCGGTGACGCCATCGGCGCGATCAGTCGGCCATCCTCGGCGACGACCGTCCCCTCATGGAGGGTCGCGGCGACGGTCATGGCCGAGAGATCGCCGATCAGCACGAGGTTGGCCAGGAACCCCGGTGCGACGGCCCCCAGACCGTCGAGCCGCCAGTAGTCGGCGGTGTTCCAGGTAGCCATCCGGATCGCCCGAACGGGGTCGAGCCCGGCCGCGATCGCCCGCCGGAGGATGTCGTCCATGTGGCCGCGGTGCCGGAGCGTGTGGCAGTCGCGGTCGTCCGAAGCGAAGCAGCAGCGCGGGTAGGTCGCATCGTCGACGAGCGGCAGGAGGTCGTGCAGGTTCTGCTCGGTCGATCCCTCCCGGATCATTACCATGAGTCCGGCCCGGAGCTTGTCCCGCGCCTCCTCGATTGATGTCGACTCGTGGTCGCTGGTCGGACCGGCCCCGGCGTAGGCCTGCAGCGCGTCCCCACGCAGACCCGGCGCATGGCCATCCCGCCGCAGGTGGTGGGCACTGGCGAGCTTAGCCCCGATGTCGGCGTCACCGGCCAGCAGACCGGGGAAGTCCATCATCTCCCCGAGGCCGACGACCTCCGGCCAGGTCAGGGCCTCGACTACGGCATCGGGGCCGAGCGTGACGCCAGAACTCTCGAATGGGCTGGCCGGCACGCAACTCGGCACCGTGAAGGCGACGCGCATCGGCAGATCCCGGGCGGCTTCCCGCAGCGCCCGCATCCCGGCCAGCCCGGCGACATTGGCGATCTCGTGCGGATCGGTGACCACGGCGCCAGTGCCGCGCGGCACGACGGCCCGGGCGAACTCGGTGATCCAGACCAATGCGCTCTCGACGTGGACGTGCCCGTCGATGAAGGACGGCGCGACCAGTAGCCCGCGTGCGTCAATCGTCCGATCGCCCTCGTAGCCCTCCCCGACGGCGGCGATCCGGCCATCGACGATGGCGACGTCCTGCCGGAGCAACTCTCCGCTGAAGACATTGACAACCGTCCCACTCCGGATGACGAGATCCGCTGGAGCCAGCCGCTGGGCAACCGCCAGCCGGCGACGCCACCGATCGGTCGCCACGGTGGCGGTATCGGACCGATGACCGATGTCCAAGCTGGAAGCTCCCGCCGTCTAGCGACTGATCTGCTCATCGACGAAGGCGAGTAATTCTTCCAGCTCCTCGAAGTGCTCCCGGACGAACGGCCCGACGGCCTCCGGCGCGGCGCGGGGCAGGACGTACCGGACCTGGACCGAGATCCCGGCCTCGACGTCGTCCCACGACGCCTTCTGGTGGTCGGCGAGATAACCCCTCGCGACCCGGGGGATCAGCATCCGGGCGAGCCGCTCCAGCGACTTGCGCCGATAGCCGTTGTCCTCATCGGCGTACATGCCGGGCGAGGTTGCCGCCATGACGACCTCGTACTCGCCGTCATCGAGCCTGACATCGACCCGGCCCTGCTCGTCGTCCGAAGCGACGGACCAGCGATTCTCGTCGTCCAGCGTGATGTAGGCGTACAGGCCGACCGCCTCCAGTGAGCGCAGGACGGGCCGGAGAGCGGCCTGCGCGGCACTCCGCTCAGCAACCGCGTCCTCGCCGCGCAAAGCGTCGATCGCGATGTCGACCGGCTCCTCCCCAGGGTCGCTGGGGCGATCGGCGATTGGAAGCCCATCCCCGTCATCTCGCCACGCGTCGGGCAGCAAGTCATCGGTCTTGGTCGGGTCGTCGGACGGGCCGGTCGGGCTGGTCGGCGGCGTTGCCGCCCCCTGCTGCCAGAGGGTGACGAAGCCGTCGTCGAAAGGTGACGGACGTCGATCCGGATTGGGGCGGCGCGTGCGGTCGTTGGAACTGTCGTCGGTCATGGTTCCTGCTCCAGGCGGCAGCGGTCGTGGTCTTCGGAACAGCGCGGGGAACGTCGACGTCGCGGGCGCGATGGCGGCGTCGATGACGGCATCGCAGTCCGTGCGCCCACGAGGGATATCGATCCGCCGAGGAGACTGGAGGCGAACCCTCAGGCCCGGACCCGACGTGAGCCACTGACCGGGTGGACGTCCACCAGCTCGCCCGAATCCGGAAAGCGCGACAGGCGAAATGGGTTCTGGGCGGGTGGCCGAGCACCGGTCATGAGGTCGGCCAACAGCCGCGCGCCAGCGGGTGAGGCGATCGTTCCCTGGCCACTGTAGCCTGCGTTGATCCAGACACCCCGGCGGTCGTGCAGCTCGTCGATCAGCGGTCCGTTGTCCGGTGTGATGTCGAACTGTCCGGCCACCAACTTCCAATCCGACCGCGGATTCTCGGCGGCAACCGTCGACCAGAACGGGGAGACCCGCCGCACTCCGTTGGGGTCCCGCAGAATGGCATCCGGGAAGCTCGGGTCGACTGGCACCGGAGACAGGGGCGGCCCACTCGAGAAATCGCGGGGCCAGGCGAGCACCGCGCCCTGAGAGCTGGGCCGCCAATAGGCGAGCCCATCGAGGTCGACGGTGAGGGGGGCGCCCTGGGGAATAGCCGGGTGATCGCCCAGGGTCAGCCGGTGTCGCCGGACCAGCCGGATCGGCAGCGGAGTCCGGACCACGGTGGCGACGAAGGGACCCGCCGCGACCACCGCCCGTTCGGTCGCGATCGTCCCCTGGCTGGTCCGCAGACCAACGAGCCGACCATCCTGAATGACCAGGTCGGTCACGGCCGTATCGAGGCAGACGACCGCGCCCGAGGCTCGCGCCATCAGTCCGGTGGCCCGCACGCCGCTCAGCCAGCCGTCCTTCGGCCTGACCATCACGGCCGTCACCTCCGGCGCCAGCCAGGGGTGAGCCCGCCGGGCGTCGTCGCCAGACAGGACGAACGCGCCGACGACCCCCAGGTCCCGCTGGGCTTCCACCAGCGCCGCGAATCTTCGCATCCCGTCCGGCGCGAAAGTCGCGAAGAGTCCGCCCTGGCGGACGAAGTCGATGTCGACCTCGTCCGGCGACAGTCCCGTCCGGTGCGCGAAGTCCTGATAGAACGCCAGGCTGTCGTTGATCAGGGCGACCTCGGCACGGCTGGCGTACTCCGCCCGCACGTTGGCCGAGGCGTTGGCGGTCGTGAGATTGGCGAGCGAATCGCCCAGTTCGAGAATGACCGGCCGCATCCCTGCCTGCGACAATGCCAGCGCGGTTGCCGTCCCCACGATTCCACCGCCGATCACGACGACATCAGCCGTCGCGGGCAGGGCCGCTGATACGGGCTGATCGCGACGCAGCGGATCGCGGGACGGAGCGGTGACGGTCTCGCCGGGGCGGTCCGCGTCCAACGTCATGGCAACCCCAATCCCAAATCTGACAGGATGGACACAACGGACGCCAGCCGAGCAACGCGGGTGCGCGGCAGTGTAGCCGACGTGGCCTGTTCGCCGACGGTCCGGGGCGGTTGCCGTCGATGCCAGCAGAGGATGCGAGAACGTGCCGATCCGGTCCGGCCCCGCACCTTGATTCGGGTCACAGCATCACGTTTGGCATCAGGCCCATCCGACGTCACCAACAGGCGCCCCAGCATGCGGAGCGGTGGTCTGGACTTGTCGCCGAATGGTGGCCTCCGTCGCTCGCGGGACCGCCCGAGACCCCGATGTGCCAGACCGGACCGGCAGATGGTGCCGGGTGGTATTCTCGCCCAGTCAGTTGCGATGGATACGGACACGACCAGCGCCCGATGACCAACGGACGTCGCCGCGAGGACTTTCCTGCTTCGCGGCGGATTGGACCGGCGGGAAATCGTCGGGTGCCCAAACACATGAGAGCAAAACGGGAGACTCACCTATGACACTCAGCTACGCCGAGGCCGAACTGCCTACGCCGATCGAGGTCCCGGACCGGATCGGCCGACTGAACGCCCTCGCCTACAACCTCTGGTGGAGCTGGAACCAGCCCGCCCACGACCTGTTCCAACGGCTCAGCCCTCCGGTCTGGCACGCTTCCGGTCGCAACCCGATCCGGTTCCTGCGCCGTCTCGATCCGGGCATCCTGCTCACCTCCGCTGAAGACCCCGCCTTCCTGTCCGCCTACGACTCCGTCATCGAGGAGTTCGACCAGGCGATCACCGGGCGCGATACCTGGATCAGCAAGTACGCTCCCCAACTGAATACCAGAACCCTCGCCTACTTCTCGGCCGAGTTCGGCCTGCATCCGACGCTGCCGATCTACTCCGGCGGCCTGGGGGTCCTCTCCGGCGACCACATGAAGGAAGCCAGCGACATCGGCCTGCCGACCGTCGCCGTCTCCCTGCTCTACCGTCAGGGGTACCTGCGGCAGCGGCTGGACGCCACGGGCTGGCAGCAGGACGTCACCGCGCCGTTTGGCCCCGGCGACGAGCCGACCACCCAGATCCTCGGGTCGGACGGCCGGCCCGTCGAGGTCGAGATCGACTTCGAGAGCGGCGGCGGGCGAATCCGCGTCCAGGTCTGGCGGGTACTGGTCGGCCGGGTTCAGCTGTATCTGCTCGATTCCGACCTGGAAGGCAATCCGGAGTGGACGCGGACGATCTCCTCGCGGCTCTACGGCGGCGACCGGGAACACCGCCTCCGCCAGGAGATCATCCTCGGCATCGCCGGCGTTCGCATGCTGCGCGCGCTGGGGATTGCGCCGGACTACTGGCACGCCAACGAGGGCCACGCCGCCCTGGCCATGGTCGAGCGGGCACGCGAGTTCGTCGCTGGAGGGATGAGCTTCGAGGAGGCCGCCAACCAGGTCCGGGCCGCGACGGTCTTCACCAGCCACACCCCGGTCCCGGCCGGTCACGACATCTTCTCGCGGGAGTACATCGATCGCTACTTCAACGGCTACTGGCCGCAGCTCGGCCTCGACCGGGACGAGTTCTGGGCCCTCGGGCAACACGGCCACGAGGACGGCTTCAACTTCACCGCCCTCTCGATGCGGCTGTCGGGCCACCGCAACGGCGTCAGCCACAAGCATGGCGAGGTGACCCGTGAGATGTGGCACGACATTTGGCCGGGGGTCTCCGCGGAGGAAGCGCCGATCTCCTCGATCACCAACGGCGTCCATCTCCCGACCTGGGTCTCGCCCCGGACCCAGCAGCTCCTCGACGACCATCTACACCCGAACTGGCGCAAACGGACCGAGGAAGCCCTGACCTGGGAACCTGTCGCCCGGATCCCACACGACGAGTTCTGGCAGTCTCACCTCGGCTCCAAGCAGGATCTGATCGATCTGCTCGACCGCCGTATGCGGGCTCGCTGGCTGGGTGGCAACTTCGAGCCCAACCAGGTCGTCGCCTCGGCGCCGTTCCTGGAGCGGGACGCGCTTACGATCGGCTTCGCCCGCCGGATGGCGACCTACAAGCGAGCCACCCTGATCTTCCGCGACCCGGACCGGCTGGCCCAGATCCTGACCAACCTGGAGCGGCCGGTCCAGATCATCTTCGCCGGCAAGGCCCACCCGGCCGATGACGGCGGCAAGCGGCTCATCCAGGAGATCTTCCACCACGCCCAGAACCCGAAGTACGGCGGCCGGATCGCCTTTGCCGAGGACTACGACATGCGGCTGACGACCCGGCTGGTCGCCGGTGTCGACATCTGGCTGAACAACCCGATCTTCCCCCTCGAGGCCAGCGGCACATCGGGGATGAAGGCGTCAGCCAACGGCGTGCCGAGCGTCAGCATCCTCGACGGCTGGTGGATCGAGGGCTACCACGAGGAGCCCCGCAACGGCTGGGGGATCCCGCCGGCCGACGCACAGGGCGACGAGCAGGACGCGATCGAGGCCGAGGCGATCTACCGGACGCTGGAGGAGCAGGTCGTCCCGCTCTACTACCAGCGCGGCGCCGACGGCATCCCACACGGCTGGGTCGATGTCTGCCTGAACGCGATCCAGACGATCTCACCGGAGTTCAGCATGCGCCGGATGCTGCGCGACTACGTCCGCGAGCTGTACCTGCCGGCCAGTGCCCACCGCATCACCGACCCGGTCGAGGCGACACTGATCGCCGAACCGGCCGACTGACCCGACCCTGACACTCTGGGAAACGCGCAGTACGAGTCCCGGGCAACCATGGGGCTCGTCGCGTCGGTCATGGACACGATCGCTCAACAGCGACGGACGCGGTCAGGGCCGCCGGGACGGACTCGTCCGGAGCAGACCGGCGATAAGCACACCGCCAACAACGAGGTGCTCCGACAGCAGGGCGATCGCCGTGGCAGGGCCGCCGGCCCGCGTGAGCGGCCCGGCGAGCGAGAGCAGCAGAACAACGGGTCCAGGGACGGTCCAGGTCCGCCGAGCGCGGTGGGTGAGCCATTCCAGCAAGGCCAGGACGCTCCAGGCGATCAGACCGAAAACCAGGCTGGTCGCCACGACGATCACCGGGCCGATCGTCGTCAAGCCGTCGCTGCCCGCCTGGGTCGTGGTCAGATCCTGACCCAGCAGCCGGGCGACGATCCAGACCACCAGACCAGCGATGGCGGGAGTGGCGACCGTCAGGACCCGATCCCGGCGGGTCAAGGCGTCGATGGTGGGTTCGCGTGCGAGTCGAACGGTCTCCATGGTCTTTAACCTCTGGATGAGCCAGTTCGAATGCCACCGTGTCAGGCGGTGGCCGGAACGGTCGTCCCATCCGAAGCGCGCAAGATGGTCCACAGTCCGGCGCGGTGGTAATAGACGTTGGTGACGACCTGAAGCACGATGAACGTCGCCGGATACAGGATCGCGTTCAGGCCGGGGACGGCGTCGACGGGAAGGGTCATTGCCATGACCAGCCGGATCACGGCATCGGCGACGGAGCCGAGCCCCCAGACGGCGGTCGAGATTCGCCAGATGCGGCGGAAGGCGGCTGACCGGTCCCACAAGCTCGCCCACGACTCCGGTGTCAGCCGGTACCCCCGCCCGAGCAGCGTGCTCACCATGCGGAAGCGCCGTTCCAGCAGGGCGCGGGCAATCACGAAGCCGAGCGGTCGCTCGGTTCGGGCGGTCAGCAGGAACCACACCCTGCCGAGCCCGGTCAGGCCACTGTCGACGGCGAGGAGGAACCGCGGGTTACCGTGGATCAGGCCCTGGCCGATCGCCGCCAGCGTGAACAGCAGCATGGCGGCATCGAGGCTCAACAGGTTTCGGGTTCGAGCCACCTGCCGGGCCGTACCGACCGCGGAGACGGCGGTGGTGATGACCAGCGCCGTGAACGGCTCCAGTCCGGCCAGCCGCAGCAGGTAGTACCCGCCAAGCGGGAGCAGGACACTCACGCCCAGTCCTTGGACCGACAGCGTGACGCCATCCCGTGACGCCATGGAGGGCTGAATCGTCGTCTCCATCGATCCCTCTAGCCCTCCCGCTGGGTCGCGCGGTCGAAGATCGTGACGAGTTCCCGGCCAAAGGCCGCCACATCGAGATCCGGATCGCCAGCCAGCAGGATTGGCAGTCCCTCGATCGCCCGCTGGATCACACTCGCCACGACGCCGGCGTCGAAATCGCGGAACTGGCCCGCCCGCTGACCGGCCGTGAGGATGTCCTCGACAGCGCCGGCCGCTCGCTCGTTGGCGCCCAGCCCGGCCGCCAACGACCCGTTGAGCACCACCGCGAGCAGCGCCCCCATCTCCTCCCGGTGCACCCCGATGTACTCGGTCGTCGCCAGGATGTAGGCCCGCAGCGCCTCGGCGGGCGAGCTGGTCCGCTGCATCCGCTCGTGGACGAAGCGACCGATCCCCCCGACGACTGCCATGACGACCTCGCCCATCAGCTCACCCTTGCTGGCGAAGTGGTAGGAGATCAGGCCGGTACTGCTCAGGCCCGCTCGCCGGGCAATCTGGGTATACGACGTCCCCGCATACCCGAGTTCCGCCAGCGCCTGGATCGTCGCCCGGACGATCTGTTCCCGTCGGGCGGTCTCGGTGATGGTTCTGGGGGACTCAGTTCCCGCCTTGCTTGCTTGCATGAGCAGAATCTAGCTTGATCGAGCAATTGTGTCAACAGGAGTACCAGGCGGCACATTTGTCCCCACCGTGACACTGGCCGATGGTCCATGTGCTATCGTCCGATGCGGAAAACCCGTCGGATCGTCTCGGCTGCCATGGGAGTCATGTGATCGATCAGACTTCGTCGCTGTCGATGCTGGCGGGACAGACCGTCCTGGTGACCGGTGCCGCCGGGCAGGTCGGGACGGAGTTGATGGCGGTCCTGCGGCGGGTCGGCGCGAGGTCGGTCGGGCTCGGCTCCCGTCCCTCGGTGGACATCGCCCACGCCGTCGACATCACCGATGCTGTCACCGTCCGAAGGATCGTTCGCGACGCCCGGCCCGATGTCGTCATCCACGGCGCGGCCTGGACGGATGTCGATGGTTGCGAGCGCGACCCCGAGCGGGCCGAACGGGTCAACGGTCAGGGCGCGGCCAACGTCGCGGCGGCGGCGGCGGAGGTCGGGGCCTACTGCCTGGCGGTGGGGACCGACTTCGTCTTCGCCGGCGACGGCGGCGCCCCGTACGCCGAGGGTGCGCCGGCCAACCCGATCTCCCACTACGGTAGCTCCAAGCTCAGCGGCGAGCGGGCCGTCCTCGCGGCGAGCGACGACTTCGGCGTGGCTCGAACGGCCTGGGTCTGGGGCGGGGCCGGCAAGCACTTTCCCCGGACCGTGTTGACGGTTCTGCGCGACCGGGGCGGGATGACGGTCGTGACCGACGAGCGCGGCAACCCGACCCACGCCCACGACCTCGCCGTCGCGCTGGCCGAGCTGGCGGCGCGGCGCGGTGCCGGCATCTTCCACCTGACCAATGAGCAACCGACCAGCCGGTTCGACTTCGCCCGGTCCGTCGCGGGGTTGGCCGGGTTCGACCCAAGGCTCGTCCGGCCGGTCACGAGCGCCGAATTCCTCGCGAAGTACCCGCTACCCGCCCGGCGACCGGGTGACTCGGCGCTCGCCAACGTCCGGGCCGCCGCACTCGGGGTCCGGCTCCGCCCCTGGCCGGAGACCGTCGCGGCGTTCGTCCCCGGGCTGGCGACGGAGCTGGGGATCGGCGCGGTCGATCCGGACGTGGAGGATGCGACCCAATGACGACCAACGATCGGACTCCCCGCGTCCTCGTGACCGGCGGGGCCGGCTTCATCGGCTCGGCCCTCGTCCGGTTCCTGATCCGGGAGACCGGCGCTACCGTCCTGAACATCGACACCCTGACCTACGCCGGTGACCTCGACACGGTTGCCGAGATCGCCTCGGACGACACTGCCGACGGCCGGTATGCCTTCCTCGAAGCCGACATCACCGACATGGTGGCCATGCGGCGGGCGTTCGCCTCGTTCCGCCCGACCGCCGTCATACACCTCGCCGCCGAGAGTCACGTCGACCGCTCGATCGACGGCCCGGCCACCTTCGTCAAGACGAACGTCGTCGGGACCTTTACCCTGCTGGAAGCCGCGCTGGCCTACTGGCGCGAACTCCCAACCGACGACGCCGATGCGTTTCGGTTCCTCCACGTCTCGACCGACGAGGTGTTTGGCGAGCTCGGCCCCACCGGCTATTTCGACGAGCGGACGCCCTACCGGCCGCGCTCGCCCTACTCGGCGACCAAGGCCGGCTCCGACCACCTCGTGATGGCCTGGTTCCACACCTACGGTCTGCCAGCCATGATCACCAACTGCTCCAACAACTACGGGCCGTTCCAGAACCACGAGAAGCTGATCCCGACCATCATTCGGTCGGCCATCTTCGGCCAGCCGATCCCGGTCTACGGCGACGGGCAGGCGGTCCGGGACTGGCTGTTCGTCGACGACCACGTCCGCGCGCTCTGGCGCTGCGTGACCACCGGCACGCCCGGTGAGACCTACGTCATCGGCGGCCACAACGAGCGCACGACGATCGAGACGGTCCGAGCCGTCTGCGCCCTGCTGGACGAGCTGGCGCCCGACCCGACGATCGGCGACCGGTCGAACCTGATCCGCTTCGTGACCGACCGGCCCGGCCACGACCGGCGCTACGCGATCGACGCCGGCCGGATCGCCCGTGAGCTTGGCTGGCGACCCGACGAGACGTTCGAGACCGGGATGCGCCGGACGGTGCGCTGGTACCTCGACCACCCGGAATGGTGGGGCGACGCGGCAGTCCAGCGCCTCGGTCTGGAACGGGTCGCCGAACCCGCCACCGCTGGCGCCCAGACAGGAGGCAGACGGTGAAGGGCATCATCCTGGCGGGCGGCTCCGGGACCCGGCTCCACCCGCTGACGATCTCGATCAGCAAGCAGTTACTGCCAGTTTATGACAAGCCGATGATCTACTACCCGCTCAGTACCCTGATGCTGGCCGGGATCCGGGACATCCTGCTGATCTCGACCCCAACGGACCTCGGTCGCTTCCGCGACCTCCTCGGTGATGGCGGTCAGTGGGGACTGAACCTCGCCTACGCCGAGCAGGCCGAGCCCAACGGGTTAGCCCAGGCATTCGTGATCGGCCGCGACTTCGTCGGCGACGATTCGGTCGCGCTGGTCCTCGGCGACAACATCTTCTACGGCCACGGGCTCGTCGAGACCCTCCAGGCCGGCATCACGGGCATCCAGGATCACGGCGGGGCTCGTGTCTTCGGCTACTACGTCCGCGACCCGGAGCGCTACGGCGTGGTCGAGTTCGACGACCGGGGTCGTGCGATCGGGATCGAGGAGAAGCCGAAGCATCCCAAGACCCAGTACGCCGTGACCGGGCTGTACTTCTATGACAACCAGGTGCTGGACATCGCCGAATCGCTCGAGCCGTCGGCCCGGGGCGAGTACGAGATCACCGACGTCAACCTCGCCTACCTGCGCCGCAACGCGCTCCACGTCGAGGTCCTTGGCCGGGGCATCGCCTGGCTGGACACCGGCACCCACGAGGCGCTCCAGCAGGCCAGTACCTTCATCCAGATCCTCGAGCAGCGCCAGGGCCTCAAGGTCTCCTGCCCGGAGGAGATCGCTTGGCGGATGGGCTACATCTCGGCCGAGGACGTCGAGCGTTGCGCAGCCTCGCTCAAGAACGACTACGGCGCCTACCTCCGGACCATCGTTCGCGACGATACCCTCGCCGCCCAGACGTCGATCTCGGACCCACTGGTCGCCGGCCTCAACGCCGCCGGGATCTTTGGTGGCAACGGGAATGGCGTCGGCAACCGCTAGGTCGGTCCCTCAGCAACGGAGCAGCCGATGAACGTGATCGAGACCGACCTGCCCGGCGTCGTCGTCATCGAGCCAAAGACGTTCGGCGACGAGCGCGGTTACTTCCTCGAGACGTGGAACCAGGCCGCCTACCGCGACGCCGGACTGGACCTGGCGTTCGTGCAGGACAACCTGTCATCGTCGCGCCGGGGCGTCCTGCGCGGGCTGCACTACCAGAAGCCGAACGGCCAGGGCAAGCTCGTCTCCTGCGTCCTCGGCGAGGTCTTCGACGTCGCCGTCGACATCCGCCGCGGCTCGCCGACGTTCGGCCGCTGGGTCGGCGTGACGCTGACCCCGGAGAACGCCCGGCGCCTCTACGTCCCACCGGACTTCGCCCACGGCTTCCAGGTCGTCAGCGAACACGCGCTGTTCACCTACAAGTGCACCGACGTCTACAACAAGGCGGCCGAGGGCAGCGTCCGCTGGGACGACCCCGCCATCGGGATCGACTGGCCGATCGGCGAGCCAACCCTGTCCGACAAGGACCAGGTCGCCCCGCTGCTGGCCGATGTGCCGGCCGATCGATTGCCCGAGTTCCGGGGATAGTGTTCGATCGACCCCCAGGCAGTCGTCCCCTTCCTGACGATCCATCTTCGCTCCCCTCGCCGGGGCCGTTGCGACTGGTGGTACTTGGTGGCGGCGGTCCGCCCCATATCGGACCTCTCATCGAGACAGGGCACGGGATCCCTATCTGCATGCCCCGGTAGGAGACGCGGCAGGGGCGGCGTTATTGGGACATGCGGTGCTCGGCCGGGACGCCGGGTAACACGTCGTGAGGTCGCCAGGAGGGATCCACGGCCAGCGACCGAACGGCCCTGAGCGTATCGTGGGTGAGTTCGGAGAGGGGTTGCTCGCCGTCTTGGTCGAGCCAACGACTTACCGCCACACTGAAGACGGTTACCGCGATCTGGGCGGCAAGGGTTGAGGTCAGATCGTCGACGCCACGGTCCCGGAACCCCCGGCTGATCGCCTCCGATAATATGGAGAGTTTCCTCAGCTCGCGCTCGCGAAGGCCCTCGTCCGCCTGAATGACGGCGCGGCGTTTCCTCAGGTACTCGAGCCGGCCCTCGAACCTGGTCGCCGCCACCGTCTCGAGTCCTTGGGCGATCAACATCATCGGACCAAGTGAAGCCGGAGCGTCGGCC
>JAABUS010005876.1_pt1 | contig 15576 bp, 18 predicted proteins | sample 5560161 | NCBI WGS metagenome assembly JAABUS01 (sample SAMN10711885, study PRJNA513376) | rock metagenome | isolation source: Antarctica rocks | place: Antarctica: Victoria Land, Trio Nunatak nord | collected 2016-01-04
CGGCTCCGGAGCCAGTCCCCTTTCCCTCGGTTTGACGCTTCTCGTACACGCTCTCACTGTGCGAGGACCCGGTCCAGGCTCTGGCGGAGGCGTGTCAAGATCGGCCCCGAGTCTGCCGACGTACTGAGGTCGAGAGACTCGGACGGATCGGCATCGATGTCGTATAATTCTTCCTTGCCTCCCGCGTGTCGGATATAGACCTTCCCCTCGTCGACGATGGCTTTCAGGGGGTCCGGGATCGTGGCCGTGGCGGGCTTCCCGCCGGCGGGCTCGATCAGCGCCCCGAGTTCCGAGAGGGGTGGGTCGGCGGGGACGCGCCCCCGGCCCTCCTGCGGTTTCCAGGTCCTGGCGAGCGACGATCCCGGGAAGGGAGACGTGTCCTGCCATCCGAGCAGGTCGGCGACCGTGGCCGGCAGGTCGCGCAGGCTGACCGGCGTGCGGACGACACGCCCGGCGGGCACGCCCTCGGGGGCGAAGATCATCAGGGGGACGTGGACCTCGGACCCATACAAGCTGGCGGCGTGACGGAACCCGCCATGCTCGCCGAACTGCTCGCCGTGGTCGGCCGTGATGATCACCATCGTCCGCCCGAGCACCCCTCGCCGCGTCAACTCGTCGAAGAGGAGGCCCAGCTCATGATCGAGCGCGGCGATGCAGTCGTCGTAGGAGTCGCTGGCCAGCTCGATGGACTCGGGCCCGAGCGTCTTGTAATCCAACTTCTGCCAGTCCCTCAGGAGGGCCAGCTCGGCCCGGGAACGGAGGGCCTTCCCGAAGCGCCTGCGGGCCCCCTCGGGGACGAGATAGGGGTCGTGGGCGTCGAAATAATTCAGGAACGCGAAGAAGGGTCGCCCGTCGTGCCCCCCGAGCCAGTCCAGGAACTCGTGATTGATTTCTGATGCATCCTTGCGTCGGAAATCGAGGCTGACGCCGGCCTCGACACCGTCCCGGAACCGCCAGGCGAGTTCGACTCGGGCGCGATCCGCGACGACCGCCAGGAGCCAACCCAGGGTCGACGACCGGAGGATCTCCCCGGGGGTCATGGAGAAATCCCGGTAGTCGGCGAAGCCGCGGCCCAGGCCAGACTCCCGGCCGCAGAAAAACTGGTTGGCGACCACTCCGACCGTCTCATAGCCGCGGTCGCGAAGGGACTCGGCGAGCGTCGGGTAGGTGGCGTCGAGCCGGTCATGGCGCTCGACTTCCAGCTCGTGCGGCCAGCGCCCGGTGAACATGCTGGCGTGGGAGGGGAGCGTCCAGGGCGCCGTCGAGCGGGCCTGGTCGAACCTCACCCCGCGCCGCGACAGGCGGGCGAGGTGCGGGGTCGTGTCGCGGCCATAGCCATAGAGGCCCAGGCGATCGGCACGCACGGTATCCAGCACGATGAGCAAGACGTTCGGTGCCCGGCCCGACACCCGAGGTCGACCCTCGAGGGCCCGACGTCCGGCGGACAAATCCGGGCCGAACGACCATCCGACGAGGGCGACGACGACGCCCAGGAGCGGCGCGAGACTGCGCCGGACCATCGTGAGGAACTGCGGCCAGCGGGCGATCACGACGGGCGTCAACTGCCGCGCCAGGCCGCCGGCGATCAGGACGCACGTCAACGCGTTGAGCCCTCGGATCAGCAGTAACTGGCTCAAGCACGCGAGCATGACAAGCGTGCCGACGACCAGCCGACGGCCCCGGCGGGGCCATGCCCGGGCGAAGAGGCCCACGAATAGCCCGCCCACCGCGGCGATCAGGATGTCCGAGACCGGGACCATCCAGACGAGGTGAGGGCTCCGCATCCAGGCGCCATCCTCGAAGACCTGGACCCGCGTCACCAGCAACGTCAGTTCCAGCAGGCCGGAGACGAGGCCGAACCAGAGCGTGATCAAGAGCACGGGGAACGGCCCGCGCCACCACCCGGGGATGATTCCCCCGAGTTGTCCCTCTCCGTCGACGATCCCGGGGACCTGAACCCGGCGGATGATGTCTCTGCCCGGGGCCTTCATCGCTCTCACCTCCTTGCATCGTAGCGAGGGTGTCATCTCCTGTCGGCGAGGCTCATCGGCCTCCCCGCGACGCAACGCCTGGACGACCTCCGGTCGGAGTCCGTCTCGATCGATGGCCGTCGGCGCGGGGCTCCAATCGAGATCCGCAGGCGGAGTCGGGCGCGCACCTCGATCGAGGTCCTCCACGCGGACGACTCGTCGCATGCAATTCGAATTACCGATCGCGTCGAGAGAGTCGCCGGCTGATCGCCCGGTAAGAGCTCACGGCGACGCAGGTCACTTCACGGCCGAAAATCATGACCACCCCGAAGGCGGCTCCGAGCAGTGAAGTCAGCGGGAGCTGGATCTCCGGGCCGAAGTAGGCGAGCAACATCCAGGAGCTTTGATTCATGAGGAGTCGCCGTCGGGGTGCGGGAAATGGTCGGATCTACCGGAGGCGTCGGTGGGGCAATGCCATGGGATCAAACGTACGGTCGGCGGGACGGTGCAAATCGCGACGCCCTCCAATCCTCTCGCTGACTCCGGGCGGGACTCTCACTCTTAATGCCTTACGTAATTAACACCAGGTCGAGGCGGACGGATCGCAGCCTGGAAGAGAAATCGAAAAAACCTTGTGGGACCCGGGCGATAGGAGGAACGATGCGAGTTTTCCCCCCTTTCGGGACGCCCGATTCGGGCTGCAGTTCGAGCGCGGTGACGAGGGCAGTCCGGGCGAGATCCTCGGCCATGCCGACGTCGCGCATGATCCGCGCGACGACGGCGGTGGGACTGGACGACGCCCAGGTGGACCCGGCCGACGGGGGTGGCGTCGTCGTTGATCAGGCCGAGGCGTCAGATGCGGCCGGGGCTGGCGACCTGGACCTCCTCGTCGAGCTCGCGGCGCATCGCCATCTCGTAGGCGTCCCGGCGGCTTTCATGGCTCCAGTTCATCGCGTGCGGTATGGCGGACATACAGGACATGTACCGTGTCACTTCGTATCGTGAAAACGACCCGATATTTATTCCTTCGCCTGCCGAAGAGCAATTCCCTGATCACCTCCGGGAATTGATCGTCCTCGGCGGCCGTGGGGCAGCGGTTCGGGCGGCTCTCGAGTGACGAGACTTTGGCCTGGAGCGCGATATACCATCTGGCGGCGGCCGAAGGGGAACGGTTCTCGGTGATCCAGCGGACGGCACCGCGAATCTCCGCCGCGGCCGTCGGCTCGATGACGACGTGATACGTCATGCCCGAGGCGGAAGGTTGAATTCCTGCCGAATCCCTTCGAACACCTCATCGGCAGGGCGGCCTCGCCCGGCTCGCATGTCCTCCAGGCCGCGCCGGATGCCATCCAGCACCTTGGCTCCTTCGGCGAGGTCGAGCAGCTTCTGATACGATCCGGCATCCTGTACCACCAACTCCGCCTTGCCGTTGATGGTCAGCACCATCGGCTCACCCGTCGCTTTCAGCTGCTGGACGAAATCGGGGGTGTGCTGCTTGAAGTCTGTCAGAGAATGGATGTCTCGGTTCAGGTTCATCGATGGATTCCCGGAAAGTTTAATTCGGATTGAATTGAATCTTATCCAAGGCTCCTGTCTGAAGCCAGCTCGGGTCCTGGATCCAGGAAGGGTCGAAATGATGGGCAAAAATTCATGCAGAGATGCATGCATCTCTGCGAGGGTCGAGAGGGGGGACGTGACGGCACCCGGCGTGGCTATGCGTCCGGCCCGGCACCGGGCGGATCGACGACCCGAGGCGGCGGGCCGCTCGACGATGGCCCCCTATGCTCCTTCCAGGAGGGCGTCGATGCAGATCCGCGACCACGACTCGAACTGCTCGGACTGACCCCGAAGGTCGCCCAGGGGGAGGAACTCGGGGTCGGCCAGGCCCGCCTCGCGGGGGGTGACGGCGGGGCGATCGAGGTCGTAGACGTGGACGACGCCCAGGTGGACCCGGCCGACGGGGGTGGCGTCGTCGTTGATCAGGCCGAGCCGTCGGATGCGGCCGGGGCTGGCAATATGGACCTCCTCGTCGAGCTCGCGGCGCATCGCCATCTCGTAGGCTTCGAGCGTGGGACGCCCCTCGGCGTCGGCCTCGTCGACGTGGCCCCCCACGCCCAGCGATCGGTGGCGGTGGAGCCGCGACTCGCCCAGCGACCGGCCCCGGGTGTAGCAGAAGACCAGGTCGCCGCACCGGAAGACCACATAGGGGATGATCTGCTTGAAGCTCGGGTCGTCCTCGACCTCCCGCCTCGGCCGGAACTCCGCCAGCTCGGGCACGAGCAGGGCGTCGAGGTAACGCTCGGCCTCGCCGGAGAACCCCTGGAACCGGCCCAGCCGGTCCAGCGCCGCGGCGGGGACGACCAGGACACGCTCGGATTGTGGATCGGTCATGCTCGAAACCTCGGCTCGGACCGCCAGGCCCGGGATCGGGAGGCTTGGCTGATTTCTATCATCGATAATTTTCATCATTTCGGCTTCGCGTTGTGTCTTCCCCCAGCCGTTCTTATCATGGATGGCGTCACGTCACGTCTCGGTCGGAACGCGCATCCAAGAGCCACGGGGAACCCGCACGGTGATCGGCACGATCCTCAACCAGAGATTCGCCCTGGAGAAGGAGTTGGGGCGAGGGGGGATGGGCGCGGTCTACCGGGCCACCGACCAGGTCCTCCAGCGCGCCGTGGCCATCAAGATCCTCAACGAGCAGTCCGGCGACGAGTTCGGCAAGCGGATCCGCCTCGAGGCGCAGATTCTGGCCCGCCTGCTCCACGACAACGTGGTCCGGCTCTACGACTTCGGCGAGGCGGACCGGGCCTACTTCCTGGTCATGGAGGAGGTCGTCGGGTCCAACTTCCACAAGCGTGGGCGGAAGCTGCCGCTGGCCGAGCGGCTCCGGGTGGTGGCGCAGGTGGCCGACGCGCTCGACTACGCGCACCACCAGGGGGTCATCCACCGCGACGTCAAGCCGGCCAACGTGCTCCTGACCGCCACCGACCAGGCCAAGCTCTCGGACTTCGGCCTCTCGATGATGGCCGAGAGCAAGACCGAGACGAAGATGATCCGCGGGACCCCCCAGTACATGAGCCCCGAGCAGGGGCGCGGGCGACGGCTCGACCACCGGACCGACCTGTACTCGCTGGGGGTCATGCTCTACGAGTGCGCGACGGGGGAGCTGCCGTTCCAGGGCCAGGCGATTGCCGTGATCGGGCAGCACATCGGCATGCCGCCGGCCCCGCCGAGGCGGCAGAACCCGGAGATCTCCCCGGCCCTCGAGGCGATCATCCTCGGCCTCCTGGCGAAGGAGCCCGACGACCGCCCCGCCTCGGGCCAGGCGGTCGCCAAGCTCCTCCGCGACGAGATCGAGCAAATCCGCCTCCGCCCGTCCGCCCCGACGACCCAGTGGCCCGACGCCAGGGCCATCGCCGACCTCCGGACCGCCGCGATCGAGGAGACCGAGACGGAGCCGGCCTCGGAGAGGGAGCTGGCGGGGCCGGCGCCCGTTTCCGCCCCGAAGCCGACGACGCCGGTCCCGGCCGTACTCCCGTCGACGACGGCGCCGAGGACCGCGTCCCCCCTGGTTCGCGAGATGCTCGAAGCGATCCTGGCCGGGCCGATCGCCCTGTCGCCCGACGAGCGGTATCTGTGCGGCCACTACCTGGCCTATCTGCTGGGAGGCTCGCGGCGTCGCGGCTTCTTCCTCCGCCGCCCGCTCGACCCGCTGAACGCCGACCGGGCCCGACTCCTGCTGGCGATGACCTGGCTGGCGCGCGACGACGCCCCCCCGGATGCGATGGACCGGGCGGTGGAGCTGCTGGAGACCCGCCCCGACGTCCGGCCCGCGCTCAACCCGATCGTCGTCGCCAAGTACCTCGCCGCCCGTTCGACGCCCGCCAGCCGCAAGCGGTTCCGCAGGCTCCGCAAGCAGTTGCAGGAGGCCAGCGCGTACGCGAAGGGGCACATGAGCGACGACAAGGGGGTGCTCAACCCCGGGCTCATGCCGCAAACGCTCGAGGACTTGCATCGCGTCGCCCCCGCCCGCGTCGAGGTCGACGACCAGGTCGTCGGCCGCTGGAACCGGATCGCCGACATCTGGCGGACCGACGTCGAGTTCCGCCAGTCGGTGCTCCGGTACGCGACAAGCAGTGCCCATCGCGACCCGGCCAGTGCCGAGCTCTGGCCCGAGGTTGTCTACCCGCTGATCGAGCGCGCCCGCTGGCATCGCAAGTCCCGGACGGGCGCCGAGGCCCTCTGGGACAACCTCTGCGCCCGCTTGCTCCACGTCCCCGACGCCGGCGTCCGCCTCGACCGCGCGATCCACGCCGCGGTCCCCGCGCAGGTCGTCGAGAAGCTCGACCTCCCCCCGGGCGCCTTCGAGGACGAGCCCCAACTCGGCGTCGACCCCGTCGATGCGCCCGACCCGTCCGCCGACCGGTTGGCCGTCTCCCTCGACGGCGCGGTGTCCCTCGACGAGCTGGCGGCCGACGTGGCGCCGGCCGAAGCGGACGTGGTCGAGCTGGTGGACCTCGACCCGCTCCGCTTCACCCTGGGAGAACTCCGCGAGCTCTGGCAGGAAGCTCTCGCCGCGCGACAGACCCCCGGGGCCGGGGCTCGTGCGGGCCACCGCAGCATCCCGATCGGCCCGTACCGCCTCTCCGTCATCCCCTCGATCCGGGGCCGCTCGGCCGGCGAGGTCGTGATCCAGGGGATGCCCAACAAGCAGATCGAGCTCATGACCCCCTCCCTCCGCGGGGGAGGCTCGGCCACCAAGCCCATCCTGGCCGTCTGGGTCTACCGGGACAACAGCCTGGTCATCGCCCACGTCGACTTCCGCGGCACCGACCGTTACATGTTCTGGCACGCGCCGACCGCCCACCAGGCCAACATCGCCGACCCCGCCGAGCTGGACCAGGCCCTCGACCGCCACGGCCTGGAGCCCATCGACGGCCTCGACCGCGCCCTCTCCAAGCGCTTCCGCCCCCGCAATCCGGCCTGAGAGGGTGCCTGAGGACGAGCAAGCCGAGGCAAGGGCGACAACGAACCCTTGCGATTGATTGGCGTTACATAACGCCCTTTATGTAACACCAATTGAGGCAGAGAGGCAAGCGGGGAACAAGTGGGTGGATTGTTACTGATGCCCCTTTGGGCAATATTTACTAGGCTAGACCGAGTGAACCAAGAAATCGCCAGAGGTACTGCGATGCCGATTCGGTCGGATATCTACGAAATCGTGAGGCAGGCGGTGGCCGCAGGGCTGGAGAAGGTGCGACAGGCGGAGGAAAGCAAAAAGTATGTGCGCAAACAACTGGATTTTTTTAGAATGACCCTCTTTGATTCGGGACTTCCTCACTTCACCGTGTCGCGGCTATCGGATGAGATTTCACCAAAAGACTACAGCGCAATTTTCGAGGAAGGGACGCCGGATACTTACCAGTTCAAAGTTGATCCGACGACGATGGAGTCTTGGCAGCGATTTTACGAATTGGCAACTCACGATGATCGGTTAGGGGCATTCTGGGAGATTCGTGATAGCGACGTCCGAAACCAAGATATGTTTCATCATCCCAAATATTTCGATTTCCACAAGAAACACAGGATTTATGGCGCGATCGCAAGTATGGTTGATCGTTATGTACACATAATTAAACAAATTGATTTTGACGAAGCCAAATTTCTGCCCATCTATTTGGAGTGGGAGAGCGCGGTGTTTCGGGAAGAGCTAGGCCTGGAGGTTGTCATCCCCCTGGTCTGCCTGACGTTCGATTTCGACAGCGTAAGGATATCCGAGGATGCCCTAATCGAGCGGATGGGCGACGACTTTCAGCTTGCCAGGAATCACTCGCGATCCGTGACAGCCGCACGGCCAGCGCACATTAAATGCCTGGAAACGCAGTGACTTGCGCCCGACGACCGGGCGGAAAGCCCCAAGAAACAGCTCGCATGGAATGCGATTCCGCTGGAAAACCAGGCAATCTATTACGCGCTGGCCGTGGTGACAGCCGCTCCCCATGAACTGGTGATCGGTGCTGCGACTCATGCGTTGGTTTTGGAAAACTGGTCCATCCCGAATGAAAGCTATAGAGAGAGGGTCAACCCGCTCCACGAAATTGCTGCCTATGGACCCGTAATAGGGAAGGCGGAGACGTTCTTCGCGGCCCTGCGAGCCGTGACGGGTGTGGAGACCGGATATGGGCAGGTTATCGCCAGACCAAGAGGATGGGGGGATCGTTGGATGGCATGGTTGCCGCATATCTATGTGGTCGCTACCCGTGGGTATCCCGATCATCTGGAGAACTTCGGATGGTTGAGAACGCCTCCCAAATTGACGGAACCAGCGTGCAAGGAAGTTGGTCAACTTTTCAGGAATTTGGTTAACCTGCCTAAACTCAGCCTTGCAGCGAAGCGGCTGAACGCGGCCTTCCTGCGTCGAGATGAAGAGGATTCAATTCTTGACGTGACGATCGCCCTAGAGTCTCTGCTGGTGAGCGACAGCAAGAGCGAAATCACTCATCGGCTAGCGATGCGCGTGGCCGCTCTCTGTAAGCTGGAACCGTTTGAGGACTATACTCCGGAGAAAGTGTTTTGGGCATGCAAGCGTATATACGATTTCCGAAGCGCCGTGGCACACGGCGGGAAGCACGTCGAAAAAAGTAGGATCATCAAAGTTGCTGAGCAAAAAGAACTCCGTGCGGTTCGACTCGGTATAGACCTGTTACGGCATATCGTGCGATCTCTGTGCAAGCGTCCAGAATACTTGCAGGCGGAAAAATTGGACAATTTTCTTCTTTCGAACTGAATATGTGCGAATGTTGAAATTTAAAGTAATCTAACGGCGAACTGCGCGGGGTGGCCCGGACGACTTGATCGTCCGGGTCGCGAAGCGACGAGAGGCTATTGGGAAGCCTTCGCAATTCGCGCGGGGCCTCGTCCATTCCGATACCTCTTGCGGCGGACGCCCCCGGACGAGCAAGTCGTCGGGGTCACTCCGCGCGGATTCGCTCGGTCATAGGACGTCCGGGATGAGCCTGAGCGTGCGGTTGCGTTTCAGGCGAACGATCGAGAAATCGCGGCGGTCGAGGGTGAACAGCGTGCGGATGTCTTCTCGCTCGGCGAGATGGGTCAGGGCGGCGTCGGCGAGTTGGAGGCCGGCATCCTCGTAGCGACGCATGATCGCCGCGATCCTGGAGAGGCTGTCGCCTTCGAGGGGCAGGAGGTCGAACATCCCGCCGGCATGAGCGGCGGCGATGAGGTCGAGGGGGCGGTACTGCTTCCGGAGGAGCCAGGCGGCTTCGGTCAAGACCGGCCAGCAGGTGAAGAGCGGCGGGGGGAGCGAGGCGAACGTGTCGACGCAAAGGCGATGGTGGCTGTCCGTCGCGTTGAAGAGGGCGACGAGCGGGCCGGTGTCGAGGAGGATGCGGCGGTCAGGCACCGCCGAAGCCCTCGAAGTAATCCTTGTTGGTGCTCAAGTCGCTCGGTGTGTCGGTATAGACGCCGACGATGCCGATCCGGCGGGCGATGTCCAGGCAACTCGGCCGCGGGCCCTTCACCTTGAAGTGCTCCCGTAACGCGAAACGGACGACATCCGAGGGGCGCACGCCCTCGGCGCGGGCGGCGGCCTCCAGTTGCTCCTTCAGTTGCGGGTCGAGCCGCACGTTGATCCGGTCCATGTCGATCCCCTCCATTTCGCATACTCGACTGTCTGACATCGTAGAGCGATTGTCAGACAAAGTCAAGTGGAATCGTTGTACCCATGCAACGAACAAGGCTTGATCAGAGTGACGTAGTGACGTAGGCTGGGTCCGGACCCAGCCATGGTGTTGCCTGGAGCGACGCGGCGCTCGCTCCTGCGTCTCGCGGGGCCTGCGACCGAACGTGAGGCCGACAACGCATGCGACGGCGACGAGCACAACGACGCGGAATGGAGCTGAGGTCCTGACCCGGCCTATGTCACTCCGTACAGCGGCACCCCAACGGCTTGGGCAGCGACTTTCATCTTCTCGTCCAGGGTCGCCGGCGGCAAGCCACGCCGCATGGCCAGTTCAAGATAGGCGGCATCGTAGGAGGAGAGATTCTGCGACCGGTCCAGGTTCGTGATGTCGCCGCAGGCGTGAGCCTTGGTGTCCTCATCGACGGTGATGGGGAGACCGGCGAGGAAGCCCGGCCAGGCCACGGTATTGGCCTGAGTTGAGCGGTTGCGGCGTTCTCCGACCAGCAGCGTGTTTGCCACTTCCAGATGCCAGAGAGAGGGCACGAACGCCTGCTCGGTCGCGAGGGCATCGAGGACGGATTGCGTATAATCGTCCTGCTCGTCGGGAAAGCACCAGGTGATGGCGATGGAGCTGTCGATGATCAGCCCGTCCCTGGGAGGCTCTGGCGATCCCTTTCTTGCGGCTCAAGGCCGACCCTCCTCGATCATTTCCTTGAGCTCTCGCACCGACAGGCCGCCGAGCGTGCGGGCCTGCTGATGGCTGTAGGCCCGGAAGTCGCGGATGACGCTGGCCACATCCCGCACCGGTGGCTCTTCGGCGGGCACGATGCGGGCGATGGGCTTGCCGCGCCTGGTGATGGTGATCGTTTCGCCCCTCTCCACCTCGCTGAGGAGCCGGGGCAGATGGGTTTTCGCTGCGTAAGAGCCGACGGATCTCATCGAATTCCCCCCGGTTGGATCCAGTCGATTGCGCCTAGTCTAAACGCGGGCACCCGATCTGCCAATCGTGAATTTGTGTGCTTCGGGACACGGGCTGTTCGCTCTACGATCCTGCAGGAGGGGACAGGGGACATCGTTAGTGCGAATCGCGTCTCGGGGAATTTAGGCCAATCTGACGCCGCCCTCGCTATCGACGTATTTTGTCATTCTTGCGCATAAAATGCCTAGAAATTGGGATATCACTTTGATTTCCCGGCTTGGAATTTCCGCGCTTGCTATCCTGCTCGATGTGGATTAGCATTAAATTCGATGCGTTAACAGTGCTGGTCGAGGAGGAGTTATGGATTTGACGAGAGATATTCATCCACTCACCGACTTCAAGCGTAATACCCCCGAGTTCCTCCGCCAGTTGAAGGAGCACGGCCATCCGCTCGTGCTCACCATCAACGGCAAGGCGGAGCTGGTCGTGCAGGATGCCAGGTCCTATCAGAAGCTCCTCGACCTCGCCGATCGGCTGGAAACCATCCAGGCCGTGAAGGAAGGGCTGGCGTCCGTGGAGCGTGGCGAAGGCCGTCCGATGGACGAGGCGTTCGACGATTTGGAGAAGGCCCTGCGGGCTCCGGCCCGTCGATGACCTATCGCGTCATCCTCCAGCCGCAAGCCGAGCGGGACCTCCAGGCTCGAGCCCGATGGATTTTCGATCAGTCGCCATCTGAAGCACGGTCCCTGCGATGGATACGCGGCCTTCGGTCGAAGATCGCCACCCTGAAGAACAGCCCGCAGCGCTGTCCGATCGATCCGGACTCGACCGTCTACGGCGAGGAGGTGCGGGTCTTGCTACACGGCAAGCGGCAGGGGAGATACCGCGTGCTGTTTGCAGTCCGGGGCGATGCGGTGCACGTCCTGACGATCCGCCATGCCGCACAGCGGAGCCTGAGCGAAGAGTTGGACGAAGGCGAAGCGCATGACGAAGGGACCGGACCGATTCACTGAGCCGCAAGAGCAATGACAAATCGCTGGGTGGCCGGGGTCTCGGGAAAGGCCAACGCCGGTGGAACCGGGGCTTTTCCCTCGGCGCTCGATGGGAAGGTGCGCAGGATGTCGTGATTTTGACGAGTGGGGGACTGGGGACTTAGGACGTCAGCCCTCTGCGAAGGCTCTCCGGACCCGTTTTTCACCCACCTTTAACCCACCTATGACATACCTGTCCTCCGACACGCGTCCAGGTGTCGGGGGCGGGGTTGATCGTTGTCCCAATGTCCCCGCCACTCCGTTCGCCCACGGATTGCCACAAAGCCTTGGCGCACCCGCATTGAGGGGCCTTCCAGCCCTATTAAATCAGAGGATCAACATGGCGTCGCCGTAGCTGTAGAACCGATAGCGGAGGCGGACGGCCTCGGCGTAGGCCTCGCGGATGAGGTCGACGCCGGCCAGGGCGGAGACGAGGACGAGGAGGCTGCTGCGGGGGAGGTGGAAGTTGGTGAGCAGGGCGTCGAGGCCCCGGAAGGTGTGGCCGGGGCGGAGGTAGAGGGCGGTCTCGCCCGCGAAGGGCTCGAACGGGTGGCGGCTCCCGGATGGGTCGGAGGATGAGGCCAGGGCGGCCGATTCGAGGACGCGGGCCGAGGTGGTCCCGACGGCGACCACGCGGCCCCCGCGGGCCCGATGGGCGTTGAGGGTCGCGACGGCGGGGGCGGAGAGCTCGGCCCATTCGGCGTGCAGGACGTGGTCCTCGATCCGATCGGCCTGGATCGGCCGGAAGGTCCCCAGGCCGACGTGCAGGGTGGCGTCGACGCGGGCGATCCCGCGATCGGCCAGGCGTCGGAAGATGGCGTCGGTGAAGTGCAGGCCCGCCGTCGGCGCGGCGACCGCACCCGGCACCCGCGCGTAGACCGTCTGGTAGCGGAGCCGGTCGCCGGGCCCCTCCCGACCGCGGCGGATGTAAGGGGGCAGGGGGACCTCGCCGTGCCGTTCGAGCCGCGCGGCCGTGGCCTCGTCCCTGTCGTCGTCCCCCTCGGGTCGGACCACCCACCGCCCGTCCTCTCCGCGTGCCAGCAGGGTCAGGACCAGGCCCTGGCCCACCACCACGCGCTCGCCGACGACCGGGCGTCCCCGGGTCGTCGCCAGGACCTCCCAGGCCCCGTCGGGGAGCTCGCGGAGGAAGAGGCCCTCCCACTTCCCCCCCGTCGCCGCACGATGTCCGATCAGGCGGGCCGCGACGACTTGCGTGTTGTTGCGGACCAGGACGTCGCCCGGATCGAGCAGGTCGGGGAGCTCGCCGAAGGACCGATGCTCCAGGCGACCGGCCTCGCGACGCACGACCATCAACCGCGACCGGTCCCTCGGCTCGGCGGGATGCTGCGCGATCAGGTCGTCCGGGAGCTCGAAGTCGAACGCCGAGGTCTGCACACCCCTTCCTCCCTGCCCTCCTTCCGGGGCACAATACGATACGGTGGTAGGATTCGCCCGAGGGGACGCCGGGAATGGGCGCGATCCCGGGGCGAAAGGCCGCCCGTCGCGAGCCCGATCGGCATCATACAGGAAGGCGACCCTTCGCCGGATGACAAGGCCTATGAGATTCTCGAAGGTCGCGATCCTCTCGGCACTCCTGGCCGCGACGGCGAATGCCGGGGAGGGCGTCCCGGGCCCGTCGGATCGGGCCTCCTCCGGGATCGGCGAGAGCCAGGTGACGATCATCCTGAGGGGGCCGCGGAGCTACCGATTCCAGGCGACCGTCATCGCCAAGAGGGGCCGCGTCCTCGTGGCGGTGACCGCGGCCCATTGCCTCGCCGCCGCCGAGGCCGGGAAATCCGTGCTCATTCGCCGCGGGGAATCCGCCCTGCGCGGTCGGATCGGCAAGGTCTTCCGGAACCCGGCCTATCAGGAACCTCGCTTCCCCCAGCTCATGGGCACCGACAACGCCATCGTCTCCCTCCATGTCGACCCGGATGTCGAGGGCGAGGTCGGTGTGTGGGAGGGGATCCGCGCCGCGGGCGTGGCCACGGGCCCCGTTCCCCCCGCCGCCGGGCAGAAGGTGGTCGTCCATATCCCCGATCAATCCGGGAAGGAGCACGTCCTCCCGGCTGGCAACTTCTCGAATCCCAAGATTCTCACCTGGGGGCCGAAATTCCATCCCGTGGGGGGCGATTCGGGGTCCGGGGTGTTCCTCGTCCGCGACGTCCCCGGCGCGAAGCCCGCGCCGATCCTCATCGGTGTCGTCGTCGGTGCCGACGATCGCGGGGGGGGGGCCTCCCTGATCCACATGCGACATCCATGGGTCGTGCAGTCCTTGAAGGACGAATAGAAGCCCAGTCGAGGGGCCCCCGAGCAGGGTGGTTTCCTCCGCGAATCCGGAGCCCCTCACCCGCCCTTCGCGGAGAGATTCGACGCCCCTGGCCCCCGAGAGACGCGTGCGATCGATGGGCCACCGACTCGCGACTGCGGTTCGCCGCCCCTGGCCGGGCGGGCCGGTCGCGGTCTCGCTGGTGATCACCGACCTGGACGTGGGGGGGGCGGAGCGGGCGCTGGTCGCGCTGGCGACGGGGCTGGATCGGCGCCGCTGGCGGCCGTCGGTCGTCTGCCTCGGGCCGGAGGCGCGGCTGGCCGGGCCCCTTCGGGAGGCGGGGATCGCCGTCGCCTGCCTCGACGTCGACCGCCGTCGGCCGATCGGCGCGGTGGCACGGCTGGCCGGGGCCCTCCGAGGTCAGGGGCCGCGACTCGTGCAGAGCTTCCTCTTCCACGCCAACGTGGCCGCCCGCCTGGCGGCGCCTGCCGCCGGTGCGCCCTGGGTGGTCGGCGGCCTCCGCGTGGCCGAGCGGCAGAAACGCTGGCACCTCACCCTCGACCGCGTCACGGCGCGGCTGGCGACGGGCTCGGTCTGCGTCTCGCAAGGCGTCTTGCGGTTCGCCCGAGATGTCGGGCGGATCGATCCCGATCGCCTGGTCGTGATCCCCAACGGGGTCGATCCCGCCCCTTTCGATCGCGCCGAGCCCCTGGGGCGCGACGCGATCGGGGTGCCCTCGGACGCGCACCTGGCCCTCTTCATCGGCCGGCTCGACGTCCAGAAGGGCCTCCCCACCTTGCTGGACGCCTCCATACGAGTCGCCGCGGCCCGGCCGGGCTGGCATCTCGCCCTGGCCGGCGACGGCCCCGAATGGCCCATGCTGCGGGCGAAGGCCGATGAGGTCCCCGAGCTGGCGGGCAAGATTCACTGGCTCGGCCGCCGCGACGACGTCCCCCGCCTGCTCAAGTCGGCCGACCTGCTGGTCCTCCCCTCGCGCTGGGAGGGGATGCCCAACGTGGTCCTCGAAGCGATGGCCGCCCGCCGCGCAATCGTGGCCACGGCCGTCGAGGGGACCGAGGAGCTGGTCGTCCCCGGGCAGACCGGCTGGCTCGTCCCCGTCGGCGATCCCGAGGCGCTCGGTGGTGCCCTGCTCGAAGCCGCCGCCGATCCCGGGCGCCTCCACCGCTTCGGCATGGCGGGGCGTGCCCGCGTCGAGGACGAGTTCTCCCCCTCCCGCGTGACCTCGGCCTATGAACGCCTGTGGGCCGGAGTCCTCGGGTATGAGCTCGATTAAGAAGGTGCCCGAGCCGCGAAAGCCGAGGCGAAATCGGGGACTGACTCGAAGCGCAGCGTCGTGCCAGTCCCCGTTTTCGCCGGAGAGTGGGAAAAGGCCCTTGCGCCGCCGCGGCCGAGCGGGTCCCGGATTATGGCCGGTCGCAGGACAGTTGGGGCGAAGGTGGAGGGAATCAGACCCGTTTCGTCCGCACTTCGAGTTCGGCGGACCTGGCGACGGACCAATCTTGCCCCGCCTTCGCAGAACCCTGCAAGATTTACGAATGTCCCGAATGGCGTGAACTTAAGCGATCATGTCGAGAATCCGTCTTCCCTAAGCCTTACGTATCGGACGAGTTGTCACCTCTTGAGCATGGGAGCGACTCCGGTCACCTTGGTGGTTGATGACGACC
>JAABUS010005877.1_pt1 | contig 15575 bp, 18 predicted proteins | sample 5560161 | NCBI WGS metagenome assembly JAABUS01 (sample SAMN10711885, study PRJNA513376) | rock metagenome | isolation source: Antarctica rocks | place: Antarctica: Victoria Land, Trio Nunatak nord | collected 2016-01-04
GGTGATGTGGTCGATGAGGACTTTGCGGACGTCGTCCACGTGCTGCGGGGCCGCGGCCGCGATCAGGTCGCTGCCGCCCGCAGTGATGACGACGACCGCTCCGCGCTGGTCGGTGCGACACCTCTCCCGTGAGACGAGGCCGCGATGCTGCATCCGGCCCAGGTGCTGGGACAGCCGGCTTTTCTCCCAGTGCAGCAGTTTGCCTAGTTCGAACGGCCTGAGCCGCCCGTTGGGCGCCTCGGAAAGATGGGCCAGGACCTGGTAGTCGGCGTGGGAGAGCCCGCACCGGTTGCGGAGCTGCCGCTCGATGAACTCCGACAGGCCGTCCTGCATCTCCATCAGGCTGCGCCAGGCGCGCTCTTCTCCCAGGTCCAACCATCGCACCGCCATGCTCTGACAATACTTCCGGTTGACATGTTAACCAAAAGTTCCTAGGGTTTGGTTCACACGTTAACTAGTGAAGGAGGCGGACATGACGACACCAACACGGCCCGCGATCGTCGGCAGCGGCAACATCGGCTCTGCACTGGCCCGGCTATTCGCCCGGGCCGGGGCCGAGATCAGCATCGCCAACACCCGCGGGCCGGAGTCCCTCTCCGCCCTCGCATCCTCCATCGGGCCGCTCGTTCATCCGGTCCCCCTCCAAGAGGCGTTGGCCAGTGACGTCATCTTCCTGGCGATTCCGTTCGCGGCGATCGAGCAGTTCGGCACGTCCCTGCCGGACTGGACCGGCAAGACCGTCGTCGACACTACCAACGCGCACTACACGCCCAACCGGGACGCGATCCTGAGCGGGCGGACCCCCGCCCAGTACGTCGCCGAGCACCTGCCCCACGCGAGGATCGTCAAAGCATTCAACCAGCTGCCGGCAAACACCTTGCAGACCGAGCTCGACCCCGAAGCCGGCCGGCGGGTCATCTTTATCGCCACGGATGACCCGGACGCCGGTGACGAGATCGCCGGCCTCGTCGAAACCCTCGGGATGGCCGCCGTACAGCTAGGCCGGACCGACGAAGGCGGCCGGCTTATCGAGGCACCCAACGCCCTCACGCTGCGCCACCTCATCGAGCGACCCCTCTTCTGAGCCGCGGCGCCTGCCACGTCACCCGGACTACCCCGTAGGAGCTTCCCCATGACCGACCTTGCCACCGCAACCCCAGCCCAGCTGGGCACACTGGACGCCGCCGGCCGGGCGACGCTGTTCACCGACGCCCGGACCGCGAATACGTTCGCGCCCACCCCGGTAACCGACACCGAGCTGACCGCGATCTGGGACCTGGCCAAATGGGCGCCCACCTCAGCCAATACCCAGCCCCTGCGCATCCTTTACGTGCGCGCCGGACCCGGGCGAGGTCGGCTGGTCCCCCACATGACCGAGGGCAACAAGGCCAAGACCGCGTCGGCGCCCGCCGTCGCTGTCCTCGCAGTAGACACCCAGTTCCACGAGCACATCCCGACCCTGCTGCCGTTCCGACCCGAGCTGAAAGACGTCTTCGCGGCCAACGAGGCAATGAGAACGACCAGCGGGATGTTCAACGCCACCCTCCAAGCCGGCTACTTCATCCTGTCCATCCGTGCGCACGGCCTCGCCGCCGGACCGATGTCAGGATTCGACGCCGCCGGCGTCGACGCGGAATTCTTCCCAGACGGCCGCTGGCACGCCATCCTCGTGATCAACATCGGACACCCCGGCCCCAACCCGTGGTTTGATCGACTACCACGCCTTCACCAGCAAGACACCGTTCGCTGGGCATAAAAGAACAAGCAGCACGCCGTAGCGTGGGAACCGGATTTGGACTGTTTCATGAAGTCCCCAATTCGGTTGACACGGTCACCGCGCCCAACGCCCTCACGGCGCCCAGCATGCCCGACTGACTGCCTCAGCTCGTCGGGACGTCTAACGGCAAGATCGGGTCAGCGCCGAGATGCGCGGCACCCACACCGGCGAGGTTGTTCGGCATCCTCGCGACCGGGCGAGAGGAAAGGTTTGCGTCCCGATCCGAGAGCTCCGCAACGTCTGGAACGGGCGCCTGACCTGTACCTCGAGGACTAGTTCGGTTTCTTCCACCAGGTCGGCCACGCCCCACACATTGCAGGAGAACATCCCGTGAAAGCCATTCAGATCACCAGCTACGGCGCTACCCCCACCCTCGGCGACCTCGAGATCCCCCCGACCGGCCCGGGCGAGGTCCTCGTGCGGGTCGCCGGCGCAGCAACCAACCCCCTCGACCTGAAGATCGCCGCCGGGTACATGCACGACTTCTTCCCCGTCACCTTTCCCTACACACTGGGAACCGACCTCTCCGGAACCATCACCGCAGTCGGTGACGGCGTCGAGGGTTGGGTTCTTGGTGACCAGATCGTGGCCCGGCTGGACCCGTCCGTAGGTGGCGCCTATGCCGATTTCGTCGTCGTCCCGGCGGAACAGCTCGTCGCCGCGCCCACGTCCCTTCCCCTGTTCCTGGCTTCCGGCGCTGTCACCGCCGCTGTGACCGCCTGGCAAGCACTCACCGAAGTCGCCCAGGTGCAGGCCGACCAAAGGGTGTTGATCCAGGGCGGGGCCGGTGGAGTCGGCAGCTTCGCCGTGCAGATGGCCCGTAACCTCAACGCCCACGTCATCACCACCGCCTCAGGGGCCGGCCTACAGATCGCCCGCGACCTCGGCGCCGACCAAGTCATTGACTACACCGCCGGCCCGCTACAGTCGCAGACCGCCGGTGTCGACGTCGTGATCGACACCGTCGGCGGCCCCGTGGAAGAACAGTCGCTGGACATTCTGCGACCGGGAGGCCTGCTCGTCGCGGTGCCGATGCCGCCCGACACCCAACGGGCCGCCGCGCGGGGACTACGCGCCGAGTTCCTCTTCCACTCCTCCGACGCCCAACGACTCCGCACGATCGTGCAGATGCTCGACAACGACGTCCGGATCCTGCTCGACCGCAAAGTCGACCTACAGCACGCGCCACAAGCCCTGGAACACCTCGCGGCCGGCCACGCGAAAGGCAAAGTCATCCTGGCCACCCCCACACCCGGATAGGACACGAAAGACCATTCGGCTCTCTCGGCGGCCGATCCAGAACCGGATCCCGCTTGGACCCGGACGCAACCGAGTCCAGACGTCAGAACATTCAGCTGCTCGACATCTGGTCACCAGGGGCTACCCGACGCAACAGCCGAACCTGCCGACGCCCCGCTATGCCGCCTCACGGATCAAGCAGGGCGCCCATGATCCTCTGTCCAAAGCGTGGGTCGCTGAGCTCGAGCCCGGCGGGTCCAGGTGAACGCGGTAGGTCGGCCGCCCCTGTACTTTCGGGCCAGTGGCCTTCTGGTCGACACCAGCCGCGATTGGTCTGTCGCACGTCCGTCGTCAGTCTGAGGCGACGGCGACGGTCAGCAGCTGATGGAGTTGGTGCTGGTCGTTGGGGGTGAGGCGGGCGATGGGTGAGCGGGTGGTCACGGCGTGGACTAAGGTGCGCCTCGCTTTGCGCCCTGCCGGGGTGAGGTGCAGGGTTTTGACCCGCCGGTTCTTCTGGTCGACCTCCCGGACGGCAAGGTTCTTCGCTTCGAGCCGGTCGGCCAGGAAGGTAACCGTCGAGGGGTCACAGCGCAACCGGGCGGCCAGTTCACGCATCGACGGCGCGGGCGCCTTCGGGTCGAGCTGCCACAGCGCATTGGCCAGCGGCTGGGTCAGGTCGAGCTCACGCAGGACGTCGGCGATCAGCGCGAGGGTGCGGTCGGCCAGGCCCAGAACAAGGTCCACCAGGGCGTAAACCAGCGGCTCCTCCGGTCGCGGATCGGTCGCCATGCTCTCGAGCGTACTTTCACCATCCAATACTTGACAACTCCAACACTTCCCTGCACAGTGAGACCATCCCTTGGAGACTCCAACTGTGGGTCCGGGGTGGAAGCAGGTCGACGGTGAAGATCGCGGTATTCGGAGCGACCGGTGGCACCGGTGAACGGGTCGTGGAGCAGGCGTTAGACGCCGGTCATCAGGTGACCGCGGTGGCCCGCCGACCAGGCGGGCTCGCGGCGCACGACCGGCTGCGGGTGATCGTCGGCTCGCTCGACGAGTTGGCGGTCGTCGACAACGCCGTCCAGGGGCAGGACGCCGTGATCAGTGCGCTGGGCAGCGACCGCCGGGGGGTGACCACCGTGTGCACCGACGCGATCCGATTCGTTCTTCAGGCGATGCGCGACCATGGCGTGCACCGGCTGGCGGTCGTCACCGCCTACGGCGCCGCCGAAACCCACGACCGGTCGCTGTACTCCACGCTCCTGTGGGCGATGAAGGCCGACAGCATGCGCGACAAAGAGACGATGGAGGCTCTGGTCCGCGGATCCGGACTGAGCTGGACCATCGTGCGACCCACCGCGTTGACGAACGGGCCACGCACCGGCAGCTACCGCACCGGCACAGACCCGTCGATCGGGCTCCGATCCAGAATCGCCCGAGCCGACGTGGCCGCCTTCCTGCTCCGCGAGACCACCGCCCCGGCCTTCACCGGACTCGCACCCACCATCACCGGATGAGCGGCGACCTGCACGGGCGGGTATGCCTGGTGACCGGCGCGACCGGCGGGATGGGCCAGGCGATCAGCACCGAACTCGCCCGCCGCGGCGCGACCGTGGTGCTCCTCGCCCGCACCCCCACGAGCGGAGAGGCCGCCCGCAACCACATCGTCGCCGCGACCGGCAACCCCCGGGTCGAGGTACTCACCGCAGACCTGGCCGACCAGTCCTCGATCCGAGCCGCCACCGACCGGTTCCACCAGCGCCACGACCAGCTGCACGTCCTGGTCAACAACGCCGGCGCACACTTCCGCCACCGCGGCCTGAGCGTCGACGGCATGGAAATGCACCTGGCCGTTAACCAGCTGTCCTGGTTCCTGCTGACCCGGCTGCTCCTGGGGAGCCTGGAAGCCGGCGCACCCGCCCGCATCGTCAACGTCGGCTCCCAATCGATGGCTGACACCCGCCAGGTAAAAATGCGCCGCCCACCACGACCTGCCGCCCTGGACCTGGACGACCTACAGAGCCAGCACAACTTCCAGCCCATGACCGCCTACGCCACCGCCAAACTGGAAATGGTGATGTGCAGCTACGCCCTTGCCAGACGCCTGACCGGCACCGGCGTCACCGTCAACACCGCCCACCCCGGCATCACCGCCACCAACATCGTCGACGCCATCTCCGCACCGGCCCTCAAACCCTTCCTCGGCCTCGTCAAACGGTTCCTGCTCACCCCCGAACAAGGCGCCCAAGCCGCCCTCCACCTCGCCACCGCCCCAGAGCTGGAAACGGTGACCGGCCTCTATTTCATCAAGCAAACCGAAGCCCGCTCACCCGACACCTCCTACAACACCACCCTGCAAGAACAGCTCTGGGCAGCCACCTCCGACCTCGTCGGCCTCCCCCGCTAGCCCGCCTGGGCCGGGGTGCCCAAACTGCTTGGCGTTGATCATCTAGGCGCACGTACTGGTGGTTGCCCAACCGGCGCAACCGACTGGTCCCTCCGGAAACTTAAGAGAGCGCCGCGGGTGCGACTTGGTGATGAACCCCCCCGAGCTCAGCAGACGTCAGCCCTGGTGCCCGCCTCATCCGAGGTCGGACGGCTGTGGACTCTGATGACGGATGCCGAGTGCTGGAGGTCCATCCCCTGGTCCCGGGGAGGGGGTTCACCCGCGCCGACTAGATGGACCATTGGAGCCGAAGGCATGACATCGTGCGAAATCCAGCCCGTGGCGATGGAGACGGTCCGCCGTTCGGCCGCCAAAATTTAGGCCTGTACTGCTTCGTCGCGGCGGATCCGCCCGGCGACCCCGATGAATCAGGAGAGAAACCATGGCAGCAATCTCGGTCACCGGCCCCCTCGAAGGTGAGGCCGTCGACCTCGGCTCGACGAAGATGCGGATCCTCGAAGACGGCAGCACTACCAACGGCCGCCTCGGCATGGCCGTCTCCACGCTCGCCCCGCATACCGACGGGCCACCCCAACACCTGCACGGTCGACACGACGAGGGGTTCTACGTCATCTCGGGGACCGCCCGGTTCACCAGCGGCACCGACAGCTACGACGCCCCGGCCGGATCGCTAGTCATGGTCCCGCCGGGAGTTGCCCACACATTCGAGAACCCGGGGGACGAGCCGATGGTGATGCTCTCGACGTTCACGCCCTCCTTCTACGTCCAGTACTTCCGAGACCTGGCCGCGATGATTGCCTCCGGGCAACCGGTCACCCCGGAATCAGCGGGCGAGATCATGGCCCGCTACACCACCGAGCTCGCGGCAGGGCTGCCTACCCGGGTGAGTACTGACCCTCCGGAAAGGGGCACGCCGTGATGGGCATCCCAGCAGGCAGCCCAGTCAGGAACCGGCCCTCACGGGTCATCAGCCCGATCATCGCAGCCGTGCACCCCACCTGCCGCGCAATCGCCGCAGAATGTCGCAGAAGTCGGCGGGGGTGGCGGGGAACGACACGCCACTTTCGCACCTACTTATGGGACCAGGTGCACGCTTGAGCTCGTGCGCCGCCAGACGTCGCACCAAGGCCGTCGCACTACCAAGGAAGTGGCACGCGCTGTCGATCATGTGCCGCATGACGCCCGCTGAGTGAGACTCCAAGCCGAACTGGGCTAACGGACAAGATCGTCCGCGCACGCCCGCTGTCCTGCGGCGCTTCCGATGGTCGTTCCGCTATCGGGACGGTCGATGTCGCAGTCGCGGGCGGGTAGACAGCGTGCCCCTGCGATCGGGACCACGGCCCAGCAGTGCAGACACGCCGCAGTGCCTGACCGGACCTTCCTACAGGGGGCAACGAAGAACTCCGAGCACAGTGAAACACCAGGTAAGCGGCTGAAGAAGCACGGACCCCGCATCCATGTCAAGAGCCATGAGGTTGTCGAGCCGTTGCTTTGCGCGCGGGAGCCGACGCGACGGCATCCGCTGCTGGCTGCGCCAGCGGCACCAGGCGGGCGAGCTGAGTGACGTGGCCGGGCTCGAGCTCGTCGAGGGTCGAGACGCCAAGCAGCTTCATCGTGCGACGGATCTCGCTCGAGAGGATCTCGATGGTGCGGTCGACCCCTTGGCGGCCGCCGGCCATGAGCCCGTAGAGGTACGCGCGTCCGATGAGCGTGAAGCGCGCGCCCATGGCAACGGATGCCACGATGTCGGCGCCGTTCATGATGCCGGTGTCGAGGTGAACCTCGGTCTCGGTACCGACCTCACACACGACGCTGGGCAGCAGGTGGAACGGGATCGGGGTTCGGTCGAGCTGGCGGCCGCCGTGGTTCGACAGAATGATGCCGTCAGCACCGAGGTCGACGGCGAGCCGGGCATTGGCGACCGACTGGATGCCCTTGACGATGAGTTTGCCCTTCCAATGATCCCGGATATGGCGCACCTCTTCCGGTCCTACCGTTGGGTCGAACATGGTGTCGACGAGTGCGGCGACTGTTCCGGACCAGCGGTCGAGGCTGGCGAAGGCGAGCGGTTCGGTAGTGAGGAAGTTGATCCACCAGGCGGGGCGGGGCAGCGCGTTGAGTATGGTTTTTGGCGTCAATGCCGGTGGGATCGAGAAGCCGTTCTTCACGTCTCGTAGGCGGGCGCCGGCGACGGGTGTGTCGACCGTGACGATGAGAGCGTCGTAACCGGCGGCGGCCGCCCGGTCGACGAGTGCGAGTGAGCGTTCGCGGTCGGTCCACATGTAGAGCTGGAACCAGTTGCGTCCGCCAGGAGCCGCTGCCGCAACATCTTCGATCGAGGTGGTGCCCATGGTTGACAGGCTGAATGGGATGCCGGCGGCAGCGGCGGCCGTCGCACCGGCACGTTCGCCGTCGGTTTGCATCATGCGGGTGAAGCCGGTTGGAGCGATACCGAACGGCAGCGCGCTCGTCCTGCCGAGAACCTCGCGTGAGGTGTCGACGGCCGAAACGTCACGCAATACCGACGGGTGAAACTCGATGTCCTGGAAGGCCTGACGCGCACGGGCGAGCGAGATTTCGCCTTCGGCTGCCCCATCGGTGTAGTCGAAGGGGGCCTTCGGTGTGACGCGTTTGGCAATCGCGCGAAGGTCATAGATGCTTGCCGCGCCCGCAAGGCGGCGTTTACGCGCGTTGAACTCAGGCTTCTTGAACTGCATCAGGGGTGCAAGGTCGTGCACTCTCGGAAAACGTCTCTCGACCATGTTTTTCTGCTTTCTCCTTGGGTGTGTCCGGGATGGCATTGAAGCAGAGCATCAGTCGCCCCTGCACGACATGCCGCGGCTGAACGCCCGCCGCGGCACGTCCCGGAAGACAGACAAACCGGTGCGCGCTTCGACCCGATCAGTGTTTCAGCCAAGAGCTGGGTGAGTCCGACCGAGATCGCGTAGAGGTCGCCTGGGCGACTGGCCCGGAAGCCGTGAGAAGAGTCCTGATGGCACGCATCTGGGGGAGCGCCGATATCTAGAACTGGATCCCCCGCGTGAGGGCACCATCAATCAGCAGGTTCGCGCCGGTTGTGCGACTGGAGTGCGTGGCATTTTGCGGCGTCTTCTCCAACGTGGCGACCACGACCGCCTCCACCTGATCGACGCTGATCGAGGCCGGGCGTCCCGGGCCGGGGATCCCTCAAAGACGCGCTCCAGTACCTGATTCTCTGCGGGTTCCGGTGGGGTCGGAAAAGACTTAGACGGCAACGATCGTCTTTGTGCTGCCGCCGCGCATGTGGTCTGAGAGCGCAGCGGGCGCTTCGTCCATTGCAGCGAGGACCGTCGTGACGCGCTCGGGCTGAAGCTCGCCGCGGGTCATGAGGTCGAGCACGCCGGGGATCAGCGCTCGGGCGTGGGATCGGGCCACGACGAGCGTGGCGTTACGGCCGAACATGAGCGCGGTGGGGATTCGCGAGGTCGCGTGAAGCGAGCCAACGGACGAGCAGATGCCGTCGGGGGCGGTGAGTTCGAGGGCGCGGCGCAGGCCCGCGGGGCTCGAGCTGATGTCGGCGACGAGGGGGGCGGGGGCGAGCCGGCGCGCCGCCTTCGGTGCGAGGGCGGCAAGTCCGAGGGCTTCGGCCTGCCTGCGGACATCGGCGCGGGCATCGATGACCGTGACCTCGGTCGCGCCCAGCGCTTGGGCGATGAGCCCGGCGTAGAGGCTGACGCTGGCGGTGAACAGGTGCCGCTTGGTCGGCGCTCCCATGACGATCACGCGCGCGTCGTCGCCGGCGTCGAGGAGCCTTTGGAGGTGCGGGACGATGTGGCGGTAGCCGTCGCTGACGTTGTCGGCGACGCTCGCCGCCGCTGAGGGCTCGATCGCCTGGGGGAGCGCGACGAGCATCCTGTCGGCGAACGGGACCGCGAGCTCGTCGGCCACCGCGCCACCCCAGTGGCCGCCGCTTACCCCGAAGCCGTACATGGCGATGGGTGGGACCGCCTCGCAGTTGCCGGTCCGCCCCGCGCGGCAGGCGGGGCAGTCACCGCAGGAGATCTGGAAGGGCACCACGACGCGCTGGCCCGGCCGGACGTCCGCGACGTCCGCGCCCACCGACAGCACCTCGGCCACGCACTCGTGCCCGAAGCCGAGGGGCGTGAGGAACGGGGTGGCGCCGAGGCCCATCGGCCGGTCGAGGTCGCAGGTGGCGACCGCGAGCGGGCGGACGATCGCGCCGAGCGGACCGGGCGGCGGCGGGGCGGGGACGCTCCGCCACTTCAGCCGGCCGCTGGGCATAAGGACGAGGGCGCGCATCCGCGGACGGGTCGCGCGCACGCGCTGATGGGTCGCGTCCGCCGCAGCCCGGCGGAGGCGGCGCAGTCGCTGGTCGGCGTTTCGCTCGAACATGATCCGCCCCGCGACAGGGCCCGCCGGGTCGGCCAGGGCGCGGGCCTGCCGGAGATACCAGCCCGCGCTCACACCGCCTCCAGCGCGGCGCGCACGAGGGCGACGGCGGCCTGGCCCGACGCGTCCATGGGCTCGGTGGAGCGCGCGGCGCGGCTGAGCAAAAAGCCCCCCTCGATCAGCGCGACGACGGCGAGCGCGAGCTTTCGCGCGGGGCCCCGGCGAATGCCCGCCGCGGCGAACCGGTCGGTAGCCGCGGCGGCCCAGCTCTCGAAGACGTCGGACGCCGTGCGGCGCAGGCTCTCGTGCGTGCTCGCGATCTCGCCCGCGACGGTAGCGATCGGGCAGGCATCGGCATAGTCCGTCGCCACCAGCGTCTCGGCCGCTCCCGCGAAGAAGTCGCGGACGCCGGTAACCACGTCCGGCGCCGCGTCGACAATCTGCTCATAGAGAACGAGGAAGAACGCGCCTCCCGCGCGCAGGACCTCCTCGCCAAGCTGCTCCTTCCCCTGCGGGAAGTGGTAGTACAACGACCCGAACGGTGCGTCGGCCTCAGCCACCACCTGCTTGAGTCCCGTCGCCGCGTAACCCTGTCGTCGGAAGAGCACGGCGCCCGCGTTGAGAATGCGCTCGCGAGTGGGGACGAGGTCGCTCACGGCGGGCACGCTACCAGCTCAGTAGAGCAATCTACCTAGAGGATCGCCTGGAGTTCCTGGAGCCCATGCCGTAAGCCCAACGGCCAGCGGCACGAGTCGTGACCCTTGCTGCCCTTGGCCGTCACCGGAGAGGGATCGGCTATCGGAGCAGGCGCACGTGAACCGGAAGGTTCAGGTCTGCCCACGCGCGGTCGGCGGTCAGGACCTCCGCGGGCGTGCTGCGCAGCGTGAGCGCCAGGCAGCATCGGTCCCCAAGCGACAATGCTCGACCTCCGGGCAGAGCACGCATCGCGCCAGCCAGCTCGGCGTCCTTCTCGAGGACCGGCTCGATCGTCACTCCGGCTGCGGTGAGCAGCTCACGGACCCGGCCGACATCGACATCCGCATCGACGAGTTTGCCGATCACCTCCGCCAGGTTCGCCGCTCCCAAAACCGCCGATGCGAGCTCGTCGGACACGACGTCGGCGCCCGGTTCGTCGTGCACCAGCGCAAGGACCGCCGAGGCGTCCAGAACCGTCATTCAGAGAACCGTCATTCAGAGGCCGCAGCCACTCGCCGCTCGGCCAGGAGCTCCTCCACGAGCGACCGGCTGCGAGGGATGCTTGCCGCTAGGCCGCGCAACTCCGCCGCGGCGTCCTGCTGCCGCTCCAGCACTAGGCGCTGGCCCGAGATGTGCAAATGCAGCCGATCGCCAGGAGCCAGTCCCAGGGCAGTGCGCACCTCCGCCGGGATCACGAGGCGGCCCTGCTGTCCCAGCACGAGCGTGGCATCCATAGCAGCAGCGTGGCACACATGCGCGGTGCGTGCCAGGCGTCCCGGTAGCCGTTCGGCTACCGGACGCTGCCGCTGCCGCTGCCGCTGCTGCCCGGCCAGATAGCGTTGCGACAACCGCGCCATCTACCGCTGCAAGTCACAGCCCCGCTCCGCATCCGACGCTGCCCGCAAACGATCGATTCCGGTCAGCCCGCTGAGGTGGTCGCTACCCGACAAGGCAACCCCCGGCCTCTCCAGCCCGACGAATCAGCGAACGGGACTCGGACGAGCGCCGGCTCCAGGTTGACCGCACCGAGTTTACCGGGGCGCGGCGTCCGGCGGCGTCAGAAAGGGCGCACTTCAGCGGGTCCGGTAGCGCGCGTAGATAAGGCCGCTGTTGTCGAAAGCCCGCTCCTCGACCAGTTCGAGATCGAGGCGCATACCGTCGGGGAAGAACCGGGTGCCGCCGCCGACCACGCTCGAGGTGATGTACAGCTCGAGGTGATGTACAGGTGGTACTCGTCCACCAGGCCGGCCCTGACCGCCTGCACCGCGAGGTCAGGGCCGGCGATGCAGAGGTCGTGATCGGATTCGGCCTTGAGCGCGCGCACCGCGTCCTTGTCGAAGGTCCGCTCGATCCTGGTCCGCGCGCTGGACACCGACTCCAGCGTCGTCGAGTACACGACCTTCTCGGCGGCCTGCCAGTCGCGGGCGTACTGCACGATGTATGGCGGCGCGTCGGGCAGCGCGTGTGCGGTCTCCCAGAAGACCATCGTCTCGTACATCCGCCGGCCGTAGAGGAATGTCTTGACGGGGCGGAGGAGGTCGCCGATGAAGGTGTGCACCTCCTCGTCGTCGGCCGGCCCAGCGCCGAGGCCTCCTTCGGTTGCCTTGGTGTAGCCGTCGAGCGAGGTGATCATCGAGTAGATGAGCTGTGCCATGCGTCTCTCCTTCTGGTCGCGCGTGCGCCTGCAGGTGCTGCGGGTACGACGGTGTCGGGGGCGGCAGGGGCTGGATCCCCGGCCACGCCGGGACGGGAGGATGGGGCGATCTGGGTGTCGAGCGCGAGTCGCGTCCCGGCGAGGGCGGCCGCCAGCATGGCTGCAGTGCCGGCGAGCAGGAAGCCCGCGCCTGCCCCGCGGATGTCGACGAGAACCCCTGCCAGCGCGGCGCCGATCGCGGTCCCGACCGCGGTAGCCGTCGCCAGCCACGCGAAGGCTTCGGTGCGGCTACTGGCGGGCGTTATCTGGTCGACCATGCCGTAGGCGGTGCCCAGGATCGGGGCGATCATCGAACCTGCGGCGGTGATCAGCACACCGAGCGCCAGCCAGTGACTGCCTGCAGCGGCCAGCGCTGCGTGGCCTGCGCCGAGGACCACCAACAACGCCGCGAGCCCGCGGCCGGTCTGCGCGCCACCAGCGGCGAATCGGGCGACCACGACACCGCCGCACAGGGATCCCAGCCCCCACAGCCCGAGGAGCGGGGCCCGCGGCACCACGTGCGCCGAGTGACGTGCTGAGTGCCGTGACAGCGACTTCCGTGGCGCCGAAGAGGACCCCACTCCGACGAGGGCGACGATCAGGACGCGGAGGTTCACCGAGCTGAGCGTGCGTGGCCGCGCGGTGACCACCGGGAGGGGCCGCCAACGCCGCGACGCCTCACAGGAGGCGAAGCCCGCCACCGCAAAGGTCAGGATGGCCGCCGCCACAACGAGTGCGCTGCCCGTCCCCACCCAGCCGGCCACGGCGAACGTCACGACCGGGCCCGCCACCCAGGTGATCTCGGTGACCGCCGCATCCACCGCGTACGCGCGGCGTCGGGCCGACGGCGTACGAATCAGGTCGGGGACCAGTGTGCGCAGACATGGACCCACCGGCGGCGCACAGAGTCCGACCAGTGCTGACCCGAAAAGGAACCACCCCGTTGAGGAGCCGCCGTCGGTGACCGCCAGCACACCCAGTCCGAGGCTGCAGACCCCTGTGCTGATCCCCAGGACCAGTGTCTGGCCGTGATGATCCACCAGACGACCCGCCAGGGGGCCACCGGCGGCCTGGCTGACGGCGAGGACGGCGGTGCAGACACCAGCGATGGCGAACGAGCCCGTGACATGGGCGACGTGCACGAGCACAGCGATGCTGAACATGCCGTGGGGCAGGCGGGCTGCCACCGAGAGGACGAAGATGCGGCGGTTCACGGCTTTACTCTCACCCGCAACTGGGCCCACCGGAAGATCCAGATCGGCCCCGAAAAAGGTGACCAGTTGAGTAGCGTGGTGTCGTGAGAGAAACCAGTCACCCGCTGGAGATCCTGCTCGCGGTCTCCCGGGACGAGCCCGGGACGCTGGCCCGGCAGGTCGAGACCCAGCTGCGCAACGCGATACGCGAGGGAGCCCTGCGTCCTGGCACCAGACTTCCGTCGACCCGCGCACTGGCCGACCAGCTCGGTGTCTCCCGTCGGGTCAGCGTGGAGGCCTACGCTCAGCTCGGCGCCGAGGGCTACGTCGAGCTGAGGCAGGGGGCCTCCCCTCGGGTCTCCGCCACCACCCCGACGGCCGCTGATCCCTCGCCGGTCACCGCAGCGGCCTCCACGCCCACGGCGCGCTACGACTTCCGGCCCTCGCGCCCCGACGTCACGACGTTCCCGCGACCAGCGTGGGGTCGGTACCTTCGCGACGCGACCCGGTCGATCCGCACGGCTGACCTGTTGTACGGGGACCCCTGCGGGGTCGAGGAGTTCCGGTCCGCCGTCGCGGACTACCTGGGACGAGTGCGGGGAGTGGTCGCTACCCCTGAGCGCGTCGTCGCCACGGGTGGCTACCTGCAAGGCCTGGGACTGGTCTGCCAGGCGATGGCCGCACGTGGAGCGCGCACCATCGCCCTGGAGGACCCGTGCAGCTCCGAGGAGCCCCAGATCGCGGCACGCGCGGGCCTCGACGTGCTGCGATTGCCCGTCGACTCCGAGGGCGCCCGAACCGACCTGCTGCCGACCCTCGACCCTAACGTCGTCGTCCTCACCCCCGCCCACCAGCACCCGATCGGGGTCGTCCTGTCGCCCCGACGCCGCCGCGTCCTGGCCCAGTGGTTGACCCACTCCGATGCGGTCCTGGTGGAGGACGACTACGACTCGGAGTACCGGTTCGACCGCCCCGCCGTCGGTGCCGTCCAAGGCATCTCCCCCGAGCGCGTGATCTACGCCGGCACGCTCAGCAAGGTCCTCGCCCCGGCCTTGCGGCTGGGCTGGATGGTGGTGCCAGGCTGGCTCCTGGGCGATGTCCGGACCCAGAAGCAGCTGGCCGACCAAGGCTCGCCTCGCATCGAGCAGCTAGCGTTCGCCCGGTTCCTTGAGGACGGGCATCTCGATCGGCACCTCAGGGCCATGCGGACGCTATACCGCAGTCGCCGCGACACCGTTGTGAACGCCCTTGCCGCCGAGGTCCCCGAAGCCACCATCGGCGGCATCGCCGCCGGCCTGCACGTCACCGCCGCTCTGCCCTCCCACTACGACGAACGCGCCATCCAGGCCGCTGCCCTGGCACGCGGCGTCGCTCTCGCAGTTCTCGGCGACTACACACCCCAGGCGACGTTCCCCCCGACCCTCATCCTCGGCTACCCCCAACTCACGGGCCGCGCCATCACCCTGGGCGTGGCCCAGATCGCTGCAGCGATCCGAACAAGCAGTCGGTAAGCCCCCGGCTCGCCGTTGCCGTACACGCGCATCAAGCAAGGCAGTCGCTTACGGGGACCGTTGTAGGAATCCACAGCGTTGAGCCGGCTCAGCCACGAGGACAGTGCCTCTCCGTATCGGGATGGCGGGTGAAGCGGCCAGCGGTGGTTCATGTCAGTTCACGTTCGAACATCCGGCGTCGTTCGTTGGGACCGGCGTAGGGCGCCATGAGCAGGGTGCGCTGGTTGATGGCCTCCTCGCCGGACTCGATCGCCGCCACGGCAGCGTCGGTGAGCAGGTGCGTGAGCTCGCCGATGGTGCCTTCGCTTCGCGTGAGCAGGTAGCGGGCCATGTCTTGGGTCGCGATGGTTGAGCGGCGGCGCAGCGGGAAGGCGGCCGCGAAGCTGGCCAGCAGCGAGCACGCCTGCTGATCTGGCTCCCAGCGGAGAAGGGTGAAGGGCTCGAAGCGGTTCTCGAGCTGGTCATCGGACCGGATCGCGAGGTACGCCTCGCGTGTGCCGACCCCGACGAGCGGGATGAGCAGCACGGGCGGTGTTCGAGGCGGGTTCCGGTTGCCCGGTCACGCGCTCAGGGTAGCCATGCACCGTGCGGATCGGTCGGTCAGCACTCGGATACCGTCGCCCCTGTGTCCGTGACCCAGCTCCTCTGGCTGGCAGGCGTCGTCCTGCTG
>JAABUS010005878.1_pt1 | contig 15574 bp, 14 predicted proteins | sample 5560161 | NCBI WGS metagenome assembly JAABUS01 (sample SAMN10711885, study PRJNA513376) | rock metagenome | isolation source: Antarctica rocks | place: Antarctica: Victoria Land, Trio Nunatak nord | collected 2016-01-04
GTCGTGGGCCTGGTGCCGATTTACCAGCGCCCGCGCACGACGGTGCCGAATTCCGAGCACCGGATCTGGCCGTATCTGCTGCGGGGCATGGTCATCGACCGGCCGAACCAGGTTTGGTGCACTGACAGGCCGGCGGTTGCACGCTGAAGCGGCGATGTTCCGCTACAAGGCCATCATCGGCAGCAGCCTTCGTGCCCGCCCAGAAGTCCGAGACCGAAGTCGCCTGCTCGATGCTGAACCAGATGACCAGGCTCGGCCTGCCGGTGTTGCAGCGGACCGCCTAAAAAGGTGCCTAGCTACCGTCGCACGTCCACTACCTGATTTGTGCACCAAAGCTCTGCAGCACGACCAAAGCCCACCTTGTTGGCGCCGCAAACGAGGTTTCACAACGAGACATGCCTTGCATCGCGAAACCCGGCCGCGAGATGCCGCGCGCATCGCAGCGCCAGTGCGGTCACGGTGCTGGTCGGGTTGACAACGCCGCCGGTCGCGAAGCTGCTGCCGTCGACGACATAGAGGTTCGGCACCTCCCAGCTTTGATGCCACTTGTTCACGACTGAGCTCTCGGGTTCGTTTCCCATGCGGCAGGTGCCTAGCATGTGCCAAGCCGGGGTGCGGTAAACCCCATCCTCGACGTAGTCGGTGACCGCCGTGTCGAAGGCATTGACGCTGCGCGCCAGGTCACGCAGCCGCTCGATGCCGTAGCGCATCATGCGCCGATCGTTTTCGTGCGGCAGATAATGCAGCTTGGCCGCGGGCAGCCCGTCGCTGTCCATCTCCGTCTGCGACAGCGTAATCCGGTTCGAGGCCTGCGGCAGGTCGTCGCCGATGGCGTAGGCGCCGAAGCTGTGCCCGAAATGGCGCGCGAACCAGGCGTGGTGCCCGGCTCCCCAGGGCGCCGGGTGCTGACCGAACGCGCCGGTCGCGGCCGTCCCGGCCGGGCCGGTCCGTGCTACATTAAAATTGAAGCCGTTGACGAAGCCGCGGGACACGTCGGTTTCGGCGAACTCGCTGCTGATGATCGCGCCCGAGTTGCCGATATGCGAGTTGATCGGCTGGTCCACCCAGATCTCGGCCGCGACCAAGGTGTGGTGCATCAGATAGCGGCCTACCACGTCGTTGGCGTTGGCCAGGCCGCGCGGATGCCGGGCGCTGTCCGACATGAGCAAAAGCCGCGGGCTGCCGATGCCATTGGCGGCGAGGATGACCACGTCGGCGTCCTGCCGCACCCGCGCGCCCGTCGCCCGGTCGATGTAAACGGCGCCGGTGGCCCGCCCATCCGGCCCGGTTTCGATCCGCTCCACCCGCGCGCCGGGCCGCAGCTCCGCCCCGGCTGCCAGCGCCTTTGGCCAGAGCGTGATCGACATCTTCGCCATCGAGCCGCGCGGGCAGCCGGAGGCGCAGTTGCCGCAGCCGTTGCAGGCGGCACGCCCGTCGTAGTTCTCGGAAATGATCCCGGCCGGCATGGGCCACCAATGCCAGTCCAGCCGCTCGAAGCCCTGCGCGATGGCCCGGCCGCTGGCGCGCATCGGCAATGGGCCGACCGGATACGGCGCACGCGGCGGCAGGCCAGCGTCGCCGGTCAGCCCGCTGACGCCGATCAGCCGGTCAGCCTCGTCGTAGAACGGCGCCAAGTCCTCGTAGGTGATCGGCCAATCCGGCGCCAGGCCGTGCTCCAGCCCCTTGCGGAAATCGGACGGGCGGAAGCGGGGCCACAGGGCCGCATAGACGTTGGTCGAGCCGCCGACCCCGTTCCACATCAGCGCATGCGACTGCCCGCCCTCGACCGGGTAGTCGTCCGGGCCGCGGCGGACGCTCGGCTCCGGGCTCCAGCGGTTCTGCCGTTGATACTGGAAGTCGCCGTTGTAGTGCGGGTGCTGCGCCGGCTCGGTCCAGCCGCCCTGGTCGAGGCAGACGACCCGCAGCCCGGCTTGCGCCAGCACCAGGCTATGGACCGCGCCGCTCGCGCCGGCGCCGATGATCAGGACATCCACCGGGTCGGGCTTGCTCATTGGGTCTCCTCCAGGCTGAGGCGGTTCAGGTCGACGCGCTGTATTTGCTCGGTTGCGACCCAGCGCCCCCGCGTGTGGCGCGGCGCGTCCGTGCTGGCGTCGAAGCGCTCGGCCGGGTAGCCGTCCGGCAGCGGCGCATCGTTGTAGCGGAAACCGAGCGTACGGATCGCTGCGATGGTCCCCGGCTGCTCGTAGTAGGTGAGATAGGCGTATTTTCGAAGCTCCTCGAACAGCTTCGGCTCATCCGCCTCCAGCCGCGCCGCTGCATCGTGCCAGCGCTCCGTGGTGTCCGGCAACGCTTCCAGCGTACGAAGGCTCTCGGCGATACGGTCGAGCAGGGTGGAGTCGGCTGCGAGCAGGCGCGCGGCGAGCAATCCCGTCATCCCGGTGGCGCTGGCGGCTGGAAAGCCATTACCGCCGGGCAGCAGCGCGTCGACCAGGCCTCGCAGCAGTCCGTTATCGTCAGCGGTCAATTCACTCTCCCACCGCCTCGCCGTCGGCCCGGACCCGCTCCCCGTCCGGCGCCAGCGGGCCGGTCCGGATGCCGCTTGCCGCGTCGAACACCGACACCCGTCCGCGCGGTACCGCAAGCGTCAGCAGCTCGCCGGAGTGGTAGGTACGCGGATCAGGGCAGGTCGCCTTTACCAAGCTACCGTCGGCCAGCGACACATCCAAGAACGTCACCGGCCCGGCAGGCTCGATCAGCGTCAGCGTGCCCTCGATCACCAGATCGTTTGGGCCGCAACGGCGCGTGGGCGACAGGTCGTGCGGGCGCACGCCGAGCAGACTGGTTGCCGTCATGCCGCCGCCCGCCATTGGCCCGGGCAGGAAGTTCATCTGCGGGCTGCCGATGAAGCTGGCGACGAACTGGTTCGCCGGCTCGCGATACACCGTCATCGGCTCGGCGAATTGCTGCAGCACGCCCGCGTTCATCACGGCGATGCGGTCGGACAGCACCATCGCTTCCTCCTGGTCGTGCGTGACGAACACCACCGTCAGGTTCAGCGTCCGCTGCAGGCGCTTGATCTCGGTGCGCATTCGCACGCGGAGGCTGGCGTCTAGGTTGGAGAGTGGTTCGTCCATCAGCAGCGCGGCCGGGTTGCGCACGATGGCGCGGCCCACCGCCACCCGCTGACGCTGGCCGCCCGAAAGCTCCGCCGGCGAGCGGTCGAGCAGCGCCTCCAGCCCGAGCAGCTCCGCCGCCCAGGCCACCTGCGTCTGAATGGTCTTGGCGGGCAGGCCCTGCTGCTGCAGCGGGAAGGCGATGTTCTCCCGCACGCGCATGTGCGGATACAGCGCGTAGTCCTGGAACACGAGCGCGATGTTGCGGTCGCGCGGCGGGATGCGTCCCATGTCCTGATTGCCGAGGTGGATCGCGCCGGCGCTGATCTCCTCCAATCCAGCGATGCAGAACAGCAGCGTGCTCTTGCCGCAGCCGGACGGGCCGAGAAACGAGACGAACTCGCCGTCGTTGATGTCGATGTCGAGATCCTGCAGCACCGGGAGCGAACCGTAGCTCTTGGACACCCTGTTGATCGAGATCGATGCCATGCGGTTGCCCCCAATTTCAATCCTTGACCGTTCAGCCTTTGACCGAGCCGGACAGCGCCCCCTGCACCAGATATCGCTGGAACAGGAAGGCCACGGCGACCGGCGGCGCGATGGAAAGCACGGTGGCCGCGAACAGCGGGCCATAGGTGTAGAACTGCGCCTGGCTCAGGAACCCTGCCAGGATCACCGGGATGGTCTGCGCCCGCGGCGTCGAGGTCAGGATCAGCGCGAACAGGAACTCGTTCCAGCTCGCCAGGAAGCAGAAGATCGCGGTGGCGACGATGCCGGGCCGCACCACCGGCAGCAGGATCTTCCATAGCATCCTCAATCGTGAGCAGCCGTCGATCAGCGCGGCGCGGTCCAGGCTGCGCGGCACCCCGTCGAAGTACGAGCGCATCATCCAGGTGCTCAGCGGCAGCAGGAACGAGCAATACGACACCATCAGCGCCGTGCGCGTGTCGATCAGCCCCACGGTGCGGAAGCCGATGAAGAACGGCAACACCAAGGTCAGCCCCGGCGTCATGCGGGTCAGCAGCAGTCCCCACAGCGAGAGCTTGAACAGCGGCGCCTTGTCGTGCCGGGCGAAGGCGTAGCCGGACAGCGTGCCCAGCACGACGCTCACCGCGGCGACGACGGCGCCGACCACGAAGCTGTTCAGCAGCGACAGCGGCACGCGCTGCGCCTGCACGCTGCTGGCCTCGCCGGCGACCTGCCCGGGCAGCAGGACGGAGACGAAGTTGTCCAGCGTGATCGCGCTCGGCACCATACTGGCGGGGGTGCGGATCAGGTCGGCGGCGGGCGTCAGGCTCATCAGCAGCAGGGCCATGACCGGCAGCGCCGACCACAGGAACACCAGCGCCGCGACCGTCCAAAAGCCGCCCGTCGTGAGCGCGCGGGTCACCGGGCGCGGCAGCCAACGCTTGAGCCGGCGGAACGGCGGCAGGACCGCCATGTCGTGCCGCCGCGGTCCGCCCGGCAGCGCTGCCAGCCCGCCCGCGCCGGCCTGAATGATGCGACGTGGGCCGAGTACGGCGAAATAGAGAATGGCCAGCACGAAGCTCAGGACGGTCAAGACGTACAGGATCGCGGCGCCCTCGCCGAACTTGAAGAACTGGAACGCCATCAAATAGCCGAGCCAAGCCAGCACGGTGGTGGCGCTGCCCGGCCCGCCGCGCGTCATGATCCACAGGACGTCGAACGCCATCAGCGCGTTGATGGTGGCGATGATGGCGATGAACAGCAGGTTCGGCTTGAGCCACGGCAGGGTGATGCTGACGAAGCGGCGCACCGGCCCGGCGCCGTCCAGCATCGCCGCCTTGTGCAGCGACGCCGGCATCGACTGCAGCCCGGCCAGCAGCATCAGGGCACTCAGCGGCGCCTGGTTCCACACATGCACCAAAGCGACGAGGTTGAGCGCGCGGAAGCCGTCGCCCAGCCACGGCGTCGCCAGCGATGCAAGGCCGAGGTCGTTCAGCACTCCGTTGATGCCGCCGAAATCGCCGGCGAACAGGAACGACCACAGCACCCCCACCGAGACTGACGCCATCGCCCAGGGCACCAGCACGACGCTGCGCAGGAAGCCGCGGCCGAAGAAACGCGCGTTCAACAGCAGGGCGAATATGCCGCCCAGCAACGTGGTACCGGCCACCGAGAGCCCGGCGAAATAGGCGGTGCGCCCCAATGCGGCCCAAAGCTCCGGATTGCCCGGCAGGGCGGCGTAGTTGTCGAGGCCGACGAACAGCCAGCGGTGGGTGATCGGGTTGATGCGGTTGAGGCTGAGGAACAGGCTGTAGCCGAGCGGCACGCCGACCACGAGCAGCACGACCAGCAGCGTGGGTGCGACGGCGAAATAGCCGAAGACCGGCACGCGTTCCGTTAGACGGCCCCGGATGGCCGCACGCAACACGGAGGACTGCGCGGTGCTCGACATCGGACGTTCTTCCCGACTTATTGATACTGCTTCTTCAGCTCCGCCACCTTGCTCACCAGCCCGTCGCAAAGCTGATCGAGCGAGCCGTTGCCGCGGATGTAGTCCTGGGTGCGCTGCATCATGAACAGGTCCCATTCCGGGAACCAGGTCGTCTTGGCGATGTCGCGCGAGGTGGCGATCTCCACTTGCTTGTTGCTGATGGCGAGGTCGCGCCACTTGGAGAAGCTCGCCACCACCTCCGGATCGCCCATCACGTCCTTGTAGGCGGACCCGAGCCCGAACTCGAGCGCCCAGCGCTTGATGACGTGATACTGCCCGTCCTTGGCCTTGCCGCCGAAGAACCGCAGCAGGTTCCAGGTGCGACCCACGTCGCTCGGCTGCGCGCCCATAAGATACACGGCGGTCCAGGCGAAGGTGGAGTGCGTTTTGCCGGGCATCAGGGCGTTGCGCACCTTGCCGGCGATCTTGGACGCCTTCGGGTCGTTGGTCACTTTTTGATCGTAGTCGTGCAGCACCATAAAGGTGTGGCGGCCGGTGCAGTAGCTCGGCACGCCCTCGGCCGGCAGCGTCATGATATCCGCGGTCACAAGCTGTTCCTTATAAAGCGCGCGGTGGCCCTCCAGCACGCGGCGGAACGCGGCATCGACGACGAGGTCGGAGTTCTTGTCGAATACCGGCGCGCCCTCGGCATACCAGAGCGAGAACAGGCTCCACGACAGCTCGGGCCACTTCTGGCCCCAGGCGCTGTTGTACGGCGCGTCGGAAATGCCGTCCCGCTTCAGCTTGCGGCAGGTGTCCAGCAGGCTGTCCCAGCCATCCGGCGCCGCGACCTTGGCCCGGCTGAGATGCTCTTCGTTGTAGATGAACGCATTGTGGCCCGCGTAGTACGGCAGGCCCGCTAGCTTGCCGCCCGGCAGCGACATCGACCGCACGCTGACCGGGAACATGCCCGCCTTGATCGCGTCGATATCCGGCAAACCCTCGAGGTCGCGCACCCAGCCGGCGGCGTTCCAGCGCGCGATGTGGTCCTCCTCGGAATACATCATGTCAATGTGCTGGCCGCCCAGCAGCTTGGTCTCCACCACCGGATGGTAGTCGCCGGGCACCAGTTCGTAGGTGACGTTTTCGTCGTAAAGCTTCTTGAAAGTATTGACGTTGGCCTCGGCGATCTGCGGCTGGTATTGCCAGCCGATGAAGGCGAGCGGCGCGGACGGAGCAGCGAACGCAGCGCGCCCAATTGCCGCGCTTGCAGGCAGCGCTGCCATGCCCTGCAGCACGCGACGACGCGACAGCAGGTAGTCCTGAAGCGAGCGGTCCATAGGAAGCTCCTTAGCTGTGTTGTCGGAGGCTGTGTCGCGGCCTCTTTGAGCGGTCTTTCCGATACTGTCGCCGCCACTGTGGATGCAAATGCAATGCCATGCAAACCGGTTCGACAATGCCTCCGATGCGGCCCACAATTGCAGATGTCAGCCGTGAAGGGACCATCGATGCACCACGACCTCATCTTGCGCAACGGGCGGGTGCTCGACCCCGGAACCGGGCACGACGCGGTAGCCGATATCGCCTTCACCGCGGGCAAGGTCGCGGCAATCGGCCCCGGCCTGCGCGGCCGGGCGGAGCGGGACGTGTCGGGCTGCATCGTCATGCCCGGCAACATCGATTTCCACACCCATGTGTACTGGGGCGGTACCTCGATCAGCATCGATGCGGATCAACTCGCCCGGCGGGCCGGCACTACGACCTGGCTGGATGTGGGCTCGGCGGGGCCGGGCAACTTCGCGGGCTTCCGCAAGCACGTCATCGAAGCGAGCCAAACGCGCATCCTGGCCTACCTGCACGTCAGCCACGCGGGCATCTTCGCCTTCTCGCCGTCCGTCATGGTGGGCGAGAGCCAGGACATGCGGCTGATGGACACCGAGACCTGCGCCGCCGTGGCGCGCGCGAACCCGGACCTGATCCGCGGCATCAAGGTGCGGGTGGGCGCCAACACCAGCGGGGTGAACGGCATCGCGCCGCTGTATCATGCGCTGGAGGCGGCGGACCGGGCCGGGCTGCCGGTGATGTGCCACATCGACCGTCCGCCGCCGCGATACGCCGACGTGCTGGCCGAACTGCGGCCCGGCGACGTGCTGACCCACTGCTTCAAGCCGTTCCCCAACGCGCCCTGCCACGCGGATGGCCGGGTCAAGGACGCATGCTGGCAGGCCCGCGAGCGCGGCGTGATCTTCGACATCGGCCACGGCAAGGGGTCGTTTGACTTTGCGGTAGCGGAGGCGATGCTGGCCAGCGGCTTTCCACCCGACATCATCAGCTCGGACGTCCACGTCCTATGCATCGACGGTCCGGCCTACGACAACATGGAAACCATGAGCAAATTCGTATGCCTCGGCATGGCGCTGCCGGACATCGTGCGCGCGGTCGCGGCGACGCCTGCCGCTGCGCTGAACCGGCCGGACTTGGCGGACCTATCCATCGGCAGCACCGGCGACGCCACGGTGATGCGGCTGAAGCAGGGGCGGTTCACCTTCGCCGACGTGTCAGGCCAGACCCGCATGGGGTCACAGCGGTTCGCGCTCGACAGCGTGGTCGTGGCCGGGGCGCTATGGCACCAGACGGACGCGGCGGCCATGGCGGCGGACTGAGGCTCGACACATACGGATGACGTTACAGGTGCAGTCCTGTTGCCGGGTCGAAGACATGGACGTGGCGGCGGTCAACCGTAAGGTGCAGCGTGCTGCCGGGCAGGACGTCGATGCGCTCGCGGAACACGCACCGCGCCTCGACGCCGGCGATGGTGCCGAACAGGTGCGTCTCGGCCCCGGTCGGCTCCATCACCGCGGCGATGAAGGGAAACCCTTCGGGGTCGCCCTCGGCGGCCCGCCGATAATGCTCTGGCCGGATGCCGATCTCGACCGTTTGGCCGGCTTCGGCGCTGGTCGCGCCAATCGGCAGGTGGGTGCCGTCCGGCGTCCGCATCCATGCCCGGCCCTCGCGGCCCTCGATGGTCCCCCTAATGAAGCTCATCGACGGCGAGCCCAGGAAGCTCGCGACGAACCGGTTCGCCGGCCGGTCGTACAGCTCCAGCGGCGAGCCGACCTGCTCGATGCGCCCGGCGTTCATCACGACGATTCGATCGGCCATCGTCATGGCCTCGATTTGGTCGTGCGTGACATAGATGATCGTTGTCTTGAGCTGTTGATGCAGCGCCTTGATCTCGGTCCGCATCTGCACCCGCAGCTTCGCGTCGAGGTTGGACAGCGGCTCGTCGAACAGGAACAGGTCCGGCTGGCGCACGAGGGTGCGACCCATTGCGACCCGCTGCCGCTGCCCGCCCGAGAGCTGCCGGGGGTAGCGGTCCAGATGGCCGTGCAGGTTGAGGATGGCGGCGGCGGCCTTGACCTTCGCGTCGATAACGCCTGCCGCGTCTTGCCGCATCCGCGGCCCGAAGCCGATATTGGCGCGCGTGGTCATATGCGGGAACAACGCGTAGCTCTGGAACACCATCGAAACATTGCGCTGCTGCGGCGCCAGCCGGTTGGCGAGCCTGGCGCCGATCCAAAGCTCGCCGTCCGATATGTCCTCGAGCCCAGCGATCATCCGCAGCAGCGTCGACTTGCCGCAGCCGGACGGGCCGACGAGCACCACGAACTCGCCGTCCTCCACGTCGAGATCGATGCCATCCAGGACGTGCACGAGGCCGTAGCGCTTGCTCAGCGCCTTCACCCGCAGGCTGGCCACCTCAATGCCCTCCGATCACGTCCCGCACGAAGCGCAAATTGCCCGCCATCAACCCAGCATCCACCGGCAGCACCACCCCGGTCACGCCCGACGCCGCAGGCGACGCCAGGAACACGGCGGCACGGGCGACCTCGCCTGCCTCCACCATGCGCCCCAGCGGGTAGTGCGGGGCGATGCGGTCCAGCAAGGCTGGATTCCGCTCGAACCGGTGGTCCCAGGCCGGCGAGCGCACCGAGCCCGGGCATACGACGTTGGCCCTGACCCCGCGCGCGCCGCACTCGACCGCGAGCGCCCGGGCATAGGCGATGATGCCGGCCTTGGCTGCGGAGTAGGCCGGGTTGCCGTGATGGGCGAGGGCGTTGACGGACGAAATGAACACGATCGCCCCGCTGCCCCGTGCGGCCATCGCAGCGGCCACCGGCGACGTGACATGGAACGGGCCGTCCAGGTTGACGGCGATCTCGCTATCCCACACGGCGCCGTCCACCTGGGCGAGCGTCTCGCCACTTGTATAGCCGGCGTTGTTGACCAGCATGTCCGGTACGCCGGCCTCGGCGATCAGCCCGCCGATCGCCCGTTCGACCGCGGCGGCATTGGTGATGTCGAAGACCAAGCGGTGAGCCAGGCCGAGCCCGTCCATCATCGCGTCCTGGCGATCGGCGCCTGCCACCACGGCGCCGGCAGCCTGGAACGCCGTGACCAGCGCCCGGCCAATGCCGCCGCCGGCGCCGGTGATCAGCACGCTCTGTCCGTCGAGGCGGAAGGGATCGCCGGCTTGCATGCGGCGACGTTACATAGATAGTCTCGCAGCTCAATCCCCTGCGTGCGCACCAGAAGGAAAGTCCGATGAGGTTGTTTGGATGCAAGTTCCTGCTGCTCGCGTGCGCCAGCCTGTTCGCGCTGTCGGGCACGGCGAAGGCCGGCACGGTCCGCGTCACCATCGCCGAGTATTCAAAGGGCACCGGTCCCTATTTCAATGAGGCCGCGCAGGCGTTCGAGGCGGCAAACCCGGGCACCAAGATCCAAATCGAGGTCGTGCCGTGGGACAACCTGCAGCAGAAGCTGACGACCGACATCTCCGCCGGCGCGAACGCCGACCTCTCGATCATCGGCACGCGCTGGCTGCTCGACTATGTGTCGCAGGGCATCGTAGCACCGCTCGACTCCCACGTGACCCCCGACTTCAAGGCGCGCTTTATCGACACGTTCCTGAAGCCCTCGGTCATGGACGGCAAGGTCTACGGCCTGCCGATCGCCGCCTCGGCGCGGGCGTTGTATTACAACAAGGACGTGTTCGCGAAGGCCGGCCTGAGCGGACCGCCCGGGACATGGGCCGAGTTCACGGCCGATGCCGAGAAGATCAAGGCGTCCGCGCCAGGCGTGTTCGCGTTCGGGCTGCAGGGCAAGGAGATCGAGACCGACGTGTATTTCTACTACGCCCTGTGGTCGCAGGGCGGCGAGATCGTGGAAGACGGCAAGTCCGGGCTTGGCAGCGCAGCGGCGGTCAACGCGGCGAAGCTCTACCGGAGTTTCATCAGCAACGGCCTGACGCAGCCAGGCGTCACGTCGTACTCGCGGGAAGACGTGCAGAACCTGTTCAAGCAGGGCAAGGTCGCCGCTGTCATCACCGCGCCCTTCCTGTCCAGCCAGATCAAGAAAGAGGCTCCGAACCTGCAATACGGCGTGGCCGCAATCCCGGCCGGGCCAGGCGGCGTGCGCGGCACCTATGGCGTGACTGACTCGATTGTGCTGTTCGAGAACTCGAAGGTGAAGGAGGAGGCGTGGAAGTTCCTCGATTTCCTTTTCACGACGGACCAACGCACGAAGTTCGACAAAATCGAGGGCTTCCTGCCGGTCAACGCCAAGGAGGCGGCCGATCCCTACTTTACTGACAATGCCGACCTCAAGGTGTTCACCTCGCTGCTGCCCGGTGCCCGCTTCGCGCCTGTGATCGCCGGCTGGGAAGAGGTGGCGACGGTCACCTCCAACGCGCTGCAGACGATTTATCTTGGCCGGGCCGAGATCGAGCCGACGCTGCATGATGCGGCCGCGAAGGCCGACGAAATTTTAGCCAAGAAATGACGGCGGCCCGAACGTCATGGGACGCAGGGCGACCGCTTTCTACCTGATCCTGCCGAGCTTCCTCCTGGCGGCCTTCATCATCCTTTGGCCGCTGAAGGAGATCGTCAATCTCGCATTGCACGACGTGAACCGGTTCGGCCTCCTGCGGGCGTTCTCGGGCCTAACCAATTTCCGCGTCCTGTTCGCCGACCCGGACTTCCTGGCGGCGCTCTGGCGCACGCTGGTGTGGACGGTCGCCGTCGTCGGCGGCACGCTCGTCGTCTCCGTGCCGGTGGCGCTGATGCTGAACGACGATTTTTATGGCCGCAGCATCGCCCGCATTATTGTCATGCTGCCCTGGGCGGTGTCGTTGACCATGACGGCCATCGTCTGGCGTTGGGCGCTGAGCGGCGAGAGCGGGATGCTTAACTCCGGCCTTAAGAGCCTCGGACTCATTGATGCCAACATTCAATGGCTCGCCGAGGCATCGACCGCGTTCCCGATCCAGATCCTGATCGGCATCCAGGCGAGCATCCCGTTTACGACGACAATCTTCCTGGGCGGCCTCTCCTCGGTGCCGGACGAGTTGTATGATGCGGCTGCGATCGAGGGCGCGGGGCGTTGGGACCAGTTCCGTTACATCACGCTGCCGCTGCTGCGACCGTTCATCAACATCGCCATCGTGCTCAACACCATCTACGTCTTCAACTCCTTCCCGATCATCTGGGCAACGACGCAGGGCGGCCCGGCCAATTCTACCGACATCCTCGTCACCTATCTCTACAAGGCCGGGTTCCGGCTTGGGAAACTGGGCGAGGCGGCGGCCGTATCGCTGATTATGTTCGGCGTGCTGTTCGTCTGCACGCTCATCTACGTGCGGCTTGCGATGCGCGAGGAGGCTGCATGAGCAAGCTCACCCGCTCCGTCGTCTACTGGCTTTTTCTGTCGCCCTTAATCGCCCTCGTGCTATTCCCGTTCGCGGTCATGTTCGTCACCGCCATCAAGCCGGAGACCGAGGTGCTCGATCCGGCTTGGTGGCCTACCGCCGCACACTGGGCCAACTTCGCGGAGATGTGGCAGGCAACCGGCTTTGGCCCCGCGCTGCTGAACTCCCTCTACGTGTCGGGGATGGCGACCGTCATCACCATCACCGTCTCGATCCCGGCCGCCTACGCGCTGAGCCGCTATCGCTTCGCCGGGCGCAGCGCCTATCGGCAGTTCCTGCTTGTCTCGCAGATGCTGTCGCCTATCGTGCTCGTCATCGGTCTGTTCCGTTTGATGGTTGCGGCAGGCATGATTGATAGCCTGAATGCAGTGACGATGGTCTACGTCGCCTTCAATATCGCCTTCTCGGTTTGGATGCTGCAAAGCTACTTTGCCACCATTCCGAAAGACCTGGAGGAGGCTGCCTGGATCGAGCGTGCCAGCCCGTTCCAGACGATGATCCGCGTGTTCCTGCCGCTTGCGGTGCCGGCGATTATCGTTACCGCGATATTTACCTTCATCAACGCTTGGAACGAGTTTGTCATCGCGCTCACCATGCTGCGCCAGCAATCGGCCTACACGCTGCCGATCCAGATCTTCTCCTTGGTGGCCGGGCGCTACACGGTCGAATGGCACTACGTGATGGCAGCGGCGTTCGTGGCGACCATCCCGATCGCGATCCTGTTCGCCTGGCTGCAGCGCTATCTGGTGCGCGGCCTGGCGCTCGGTGCGGTGAAATGACATGACCCAACGCCCTATCATCGCTGCGGGCACGGCCGCGTTGGTTTCTGCATCCGGCAAAGTCCCGGCTGCCAACCCCGCCATGGACCAGTTCGCCTATATCTGTTCCTACACCGCTGCCGCCAAGTCGGGCGGCAACGGCACCGGCATCACCCAGGCGCGCCTCGACCCGCAGCAGGGCCTCGTGCCGGTCGCTGTGACCGCCGGGCCGAGCCCATCCTGGATCTGCTTCAGCGCCAGCGGCCGGCACGCCTATGCGGTCAACGAGATCAGCGGGTATTCGGGCAAGTCCCAGGGCTCCGTCACGTCCTATACCGTCGATCCCTCGACCGGCGCGCTGGCGTTGCTCAACACGGCCGGGGCTGGAGGGGCGGGACCGGTCTACTGCGAGGTGCATCGCTCCGGTCGCCACCTGCTCGTTGCCAGCTACGGCGATGGCTGCATTGCCGTGCTGCCGATCCAACAAGATGGATCGCTGGGAGAACCCACGGATGTGGTCGCGCCGGTGGGCACGCCCGGCCCTGACATAGCCGCCGGCGCGCCTCCCGGCAGCTTCGCGCAGAGCGGTCATGACGGCAGCCACGCTCATATGATCGCCAGCGATCCCAGCGGGCATTATGTGTTGAGCACTGATCTTGGCCTCGATGAAGTGTTCGTCTGGACGCTCGACGTCGAGCGCGGCACGCTGCGCCCGGCGCAGGCCCCAAGCTTTCCGGCCACGTCTGCGGGCGGCGGCCCGCGCCACTTTGTGTTTGGCCCGAAAGGCCGCATGCTTTACGTCGTGCATGAGGAAGCTTCGCAGATCGGCGTCTATCGGTTCGACCCGCCGACGGCGGCGGTCACGCTGCTGCAGATTGTCAGCACGCTCCCCGACGGCTTTGCCGGGTCGAGCTTCGCCTCGTCCATCGCCATCAGCCGTGACGGCCGATACGTCTACTCGGGCAACCGCCTGCACAACAGCATCGCCGTTCTCGCGGTCGATGCGAGCGGCATGCTGCAGCTTGTCGCCACGGAATGGACCCGGGGCGACTACCCGAACCAGGTGACTTTATCGCCGTCCGGCGCATTCCTGTTCGCCTGCAACCGGCGCAGCGACCAGGTGACGACGTTTCGCGTTGACTCATCCAGCGGCATGCTAGGCTTTACTGGCCAATACCTAGCAATTGGCAGCCCCAATATGATTGGGTTCGTTTAATTGTTTGGTCCCGAGATGAGGTGGCGCGGATTTGAGCAGAATCCGATCACTCTGGCTCATATCCAGCGGCTTTGAACATGTTGGCGCACTCGTCTGGGGTGAATTGCGGCAACGCGTCGCGGATTGCGTCCCAAAGCGTCGGGATGGTGCGAGCCGCGGCTTTTCGCAGGATCGCTTTCAGCTTGGCAAACGCGTTCTCGATCGGGTTGAAGTCGGGCGAGTAGGGCGGCAGGAGCCAGAGCTGGGCACCGGCCTTTTCGATGGCCGCACGGACACCAGCGACCTTGTGGACGGGCAGGTTGTCCGTCACGGCAACATGGCCCGGTCGCAGGGTGGGGACGAGCACCTGCTCGACATAGGCGAGGAAAGCGGGGCCGTTCATCGGCCCGTCGAGCACCATCGCCCCTTGGCGATCCGACTGCGAAGCAGCCGGCGGCGGAGCCGCCGGAGGGGTGCCGTCAGGCCACAAAGCGTGAGGGCTGCGACGAACGTGATTGTCTTCCAATGCCCATGCGGCATCGCTCCCGACGTGGCGCTCGCCCGCGGAGCCGGGCCATCTTCGTCGGCGCCCCGGTCTCATCGATGAACACCAGGTCTTCCGGGTCGAGGTCGGGCTGCGCGTCGAACCAGTCCTGGCGTCGGGCGGCGCCTGCTCGCTGGCGTGCGCTGTTTTTTCTGAAGGGGAGATCATGCCGATCGAGGAAGCGTCAGACCGTGCTGGGCGCGAACGAGGCGCCGTGCTGAATGCGCAGCAGCTCGGCCAACCCGGCCAGCGTGATGTCCACCTCGGCCTCAATCATCGCCAGGATAACGTCGCAATAGGCCTCGATACGATGCGAGCGCAGATCGCCACCCTGCGGCAAGGCCGCGACCCGACCGTCGCTGCGCCAGGCGCGGACCCAACGGACGGCACTCGAAACCGCGATGCCGAAACGCTTGGCCGCCGCATTGCAAGACAGCCCGCCGTCAACGACGGCGATCACCCGAGAGCGAAGATCCTGGGACAGTGGTCGGGTCATGGAGGCTGGCCTCCTACCCAACATCCATGGTGAACCACACGACGCCGCGTCGGGGGAAGCCCTTCAAATCGGTGCGAACAGATCGTGCTCTAGTTTGAAGATGTCGGAGGTTGTCGTCTAGGCGTGACAGCTGGCTTCGCAAAGTGTTTTTCGCCGGAGAGCTTTGAGGGGCTTGGCGAAATTGTAGGCTGAGACAAACGCGGTATCGTGTAGCAACTGACCTGACCCCTGACCTGCCCCCGTTGTTTCCTCCACTTGGCGCTAGCGTCCGGCCTGCGATGGGGCGGACGGATGAAGCAGAAGCGGTTCACGGACGAGCAGATCGTCGGTATTCTGCAGGAGG
>JAABUS010005879.1_pt1 | contig 15568 bp, 11 predicted proteins | sample 5560161 | NCBI WGS metagenome assembly JAABUS01 (sample SAMN10711885, study PRJNA513376) | rock metagenome | isolation source: Antarctica rocks | place: Antarctica: Victoria Land, Trio Nunatak nord | collected 2016-01-04
CGACAGCGCAGTAAGGACACACGCTGCCCACGACCCGGTCCGCCGTCTCGGTGCGAGCGGTGTAATCGGTGGTACGAGGTGAGCTGACAGCCGAGCCCCTGCCCAGCCGGTCGGAACCGGCTGCTTGGCGTAGCACCGGCCAATCCAGGAACGAACGCCTGAGATTCATGACAGCCCCTCGCCATCTCTATCACGCGTAACGCGGCAGTACCGCGCCGACGCGTCAACCACTCCGGACGGATGCTGTCCGCTGATTGCCATCCACTCTTGCATACTGCAATTGGAAGGTCCAGAGTGAGATCGAGGCTGGGATGCTCTCGGTGTCGCGCAGGTCCAGTCCTTCACGCGTTGGTGTTGTTCTTCTGGTCGCCGCGACCCAGCCGGGTGGCGGTCTCGATGGCGAGGGCGTGCACGAATGCCTGGGGCAGATTCCCCCGCATCTGATGTTGGTCTGCGTCGTACTCCTCGCTGAAGAGTTGCGGTGGCCCGCAGGCCGCACGGGTTCGCTCGTACCACGCACGGGCCTCCACGGCGTCGCCCTGTTGGTGCAGGCTCAGCGCCACGAGAAACCCGCACAGCAGGAATGACCCTTCGGCTTCACCCAGCGGTCGTTGGTCATGACGGAACCGGTAGGCGTATCCGTCACAGGTCAGGTCACGCAGGTATGCCCGCAGCGTGGCCACTGTGCGGGGATCGTCGGCCGGGACGGCGCCGCGCAGTCCCGGCAGTAGCAGCGCGGCGTCGAGAGCCGGGTCGTCGGGGGAGCGTTGCCAGTGCCCGTCCGGGTGAAGTGCATGAGCAGAGGTGTCGGCGACGATGTGGTCGGCCAGCGCCAGCCAGTGAGCTCCTTGGGCGGGTGCCGGGTGCGCCGCTGCGATGGCACGCAGCCCGGCCGCGGCGGTGAGGCGGCTGTGCGTCCAGGGACGGTTGTCGATTTCCCAGATGCCGGCGTCGGGCTCCTTCCACCTGCGACCGATGGCCCCGGCGGCAGCAACGGCGGCGTCCCACTGCCGGGTGTCCAGGCGGTCGTGGCGCGCGGCGGCGGCGAACAGCAGCAGCGCTTCGCCGTAGGCGTCGAGCTGGAATTGTTGATTGACCCAGTTGCCGACGATGTCGTACCCGCCGGGATATCCGGGCAGGTCGAGATGGTGCTGGTCCGGCACCGGGTCGCCGGTGACGGTGTACGCGGGCGCCAGGTGATCGCCGTGCTCCAGCAGCCGATCAGCGACGAAGTCGACCGCGTCGTCGAGGAGCGGATGTGGCCCTGCGGCGGCAACGGCCTGTCCGGCATAGCACTGATCCCGTATCCAGACATAGCGATAGTCGTAGTTGCGACCGGCTTCGGCTCGTTCGGGCAGGCTGGTGGTAGCTGCCGCGACCATGCCGCCACCGGTGCTGGTCAGCCCGCGCAGTACGGCGTAGCTGCGGCGGGTGTCGCGCCGGCTCAGGCCGCCTTCGAATGCGGGGACGGCGTCACGCCAGGCGGCCTCGGTCGCGCGCCATGCCGCGTCGGGCTCGATCGGCTCGTCGGTGATGGTTTGATCGCTCAATTCCAGCACCAGATCGTGATGCTGACCGGGCTCGAGGTGCAGCTGGAAAGTTAGGACTTCGCCGTTGCCGCGGCGATGTGCTTCGGAGCCCCCGGTCCAGCGCAGCCACAATCGGCCTGTGCGGCCGGTCCAGACACCGTCGACCCGATGGGCGTCGAGAAGGGGATGCTCGTCGTAGCCGGCGCGCGGCTCCAGCGAGACGACGATCGTGGCCGGCGCGTGCAGCGCTTCCAGCCGGCGCAGCAGGACGGCCCGGTGCGGGTCGGCCGGATAGGCGAGCGCGTCGCGGCATTCCACCGCGCCGGCGTCGGTGATCCACCGGTTACGCCAGATCATCGAGCCTTCTTCGTAATAGCCACCCCAGACGTGCCGCCCAACCGGGGTGATGCTGTACCCACCGCGGCCGCCGATCAGGGCGGTGAATACGGCGTCGCTGTCCCAGCGCGGCGCGCACATCCAGACGATGTCTCCGGCGGCCCCGAGGAGAGCTCCTCGCTCGCCGTCGGCGAGCAACGCGTACTCGCGCAGCACGTGCGGCGGGAAGCTCGCCTGATTGGGACGTACAGCCGCGGTCGACGAACGGTCCGGCGTGGGTGGTCGGCGATCGGTCATGCGTTGACCTTCGACGTGGCGATCGGCAGCCGGACCGCGGCGAGCGCGGATGCCGCCGCAGCGAGGGCGCTGATCAGCGCGGCACGACGATGAGGGCGGCTGACTTCCGCTGCGGCGAGCATGCTCAGGCAGTGCGCCGCGTCGACGGCCGCCCCGCCAAGGGCGGTTCGGCGGCTGGGACGCAGCAGCAGCACGACGCCCTGGAGGAGCAGGCGCGCGCCGAGCAGCTGCACCAGCCACGCCGCGGGCTGCGCTCCTTGGCCACTGACCGCGCTCGCGACCGAGCGCGGTCGGGTCAGCAGCACCGTGCCGGCCCCGCACTGCGCTGCTGCGAGCGCCCTGGCGGGTGTGTGCTGAAGTTGGACTGCGGTGGTGAGCGCTGTTGTCGACGTCATCAGCGGTGCCGCCGCCAGCTGCCGGCGCCGGCGAGCATTGCCCCGGCGCCGATGAGGGCGGCCAGTGCACCGTGGTGCTGTGAGGCCCACAGCTGCGGGTCCTGATTGTGGGACTTCTCGTCGAAGATGCCGTGGGCTCCGAAGTCTTTCCCGCCAGGCCCGTCGGCAGGGTCCCACAGGTTGACCGGTGCGTCCGGATCCTGCCGCTGTTTCATTTGCTGGGACTTGAAGCCGGTGCGCGCCAGGTAGCGGTCGAGGAGGCCGGGAGCAATCGCATTGGCGGCGAGGGTACCCATGGTGCTGGCGCCGACCCAGTATTCTCGTCGCTTCGGGTGGTCGGCGGCGTGCAGGACGCCACGGGCGGCGAACTCCGGCTGGTAGATCGGCGGGACGGGCTGGGCGTGGTGCGGGAGCCGGGACAGCACCCACGAGAACTGCGGGGTATTGACCGCGGGCATCTGCACCATCGTCACATGCACGTTGCTCTTCTCGTGGAGCAATTCGCAGCGCAGTGCCTCGTGGAAGCCCTGGATCGCGTGCTTGGCGCCGCAGTACGGGCTCTGCAGCGGAATCCCGCGGTAGGCCAGCGCAGAGCCGACCTGGACGATGGTGCCGCGGTCGCGTGGCTTCATGTGTTTCAGGGCGGCCATGGTGGCGTAGACGTAACCGAGGTAGCTGACTTCGGTGACGCGCCGGTACTCCTCCGGCCGGATCGAGTCGAAGGGCGCGAACACCGACGTGAAGGCCACGTTCACCCACACGTCGATGGGCCCGACCTGGTCTTCCACCTGCTGAGCTGCGGCGAATACCTGATCGGAGTCCGCGACATCAGTAGGGATCACCATCGCGTGGCCTCCCGCCGCCTCCACATCCGCCGCGGCCGCGGCCAGGCCGGTCTCGCCACGCGCCAGCAGCGCGACGGTGTCGCCCCGGCGGCCGAACGCCACCGCGGTGGCTCTGCCGATCCCCCCGCTCGCGCCGGTCACCACCACTGTTCTGGGCATCAGAATTACTCCTCTTCCTTGGTTGTCTCCAGCATTGGTTCCAACACTGCCAGGCGCTCCCGCGTGACCTGCTGACGACCCTTGCCCGTCTAGGTCAATGCCCGCACAGGCCCCAGCCTGCCGCGAACTCTTGCATCTAGCAAGTATTGCGAGTAAACACTTTTGTATGGGCCCCGGCGCACGCAGCGGCTGGCCAACAGAGGCCGGAACTCCGTAGTTCCCACGCCAGGAGCCGTCAAGCGCTGGAAGGCATGCGGGCCCACACAACAAGGAGCTGTCTCATGGCTGATACCGTCGCAGACGTCCTGCTCGCGCGGTTGCGGGACTGGAACATCCACCAAGTCTTCGGCTATCCCGGTGACGGTATCAACGGCCTGCTGGCCGCGTGGGGCAGAGCCGACAACAAGCCGCAGTTCGTCCAGGCGCGGCACGAGGAGATGGCCGCTTTCGAGGCTGTCGGCTACGCCAAGTTCTCCGGCAACGTCGCGGTCTGTACGGCGACCAGCGGGCCCGGGGCGGTGCATCTTCTCAACGGACTCTATGACGCCAAGCTGGACCACGTCCCCGTCGTGGCAATTGTGGGACAGACCGCGCGTTCGGCGATGGGTGGGTCCTACCAACAGGAGATCGACCTGCTGAGCCTGTTCAAGGACGTCTGTTCGGACTACGTCCAGATGTGCACCGTGCCGCAGCAGCTGCCGAATCTGCTCGACCGGGCGATCCGCGTCGCGCTCACCGAGCACGCCCCCACGTGTCTGATCTTTCCCTCCGATGTGCTTGAGCTGCCCTACGAAGCGCCGCAGCACGCGTTCAAGCAGGTGCCCTCCAGTCTCGGTATCAGCACTACCACCCAGCGGCCCGATGAGGGCGCGGTACGGCAGGCGGCTGACATCCTCAACGCGGGCCAGAAGGTGGCGATGCTGGTCGGTCAAGGAGCCCGGGGCTGTGTCGAGGAGTTGAGCCACGTCGCGGATCTCCTCGGCGCCGGCGCGGCGAAGGCGCTGCTGGGTAAGGACGTGCTGCCTGATGACCTGTCCTGGGTCACCGGCTCGATCGGCCTACTCGGCACGATCCCGTCGTACAAGATGATGATGGACTGCGACACGCTGCTCACGGTCGGCTCGAACTTTCCCTACACCCAGTTCATGCCTGAGTTCGGCCAGGCCCGTGCCATCCAGATCGACCGCTCCGGCAAGTGGATCGGCATGCGTTACCCCTACGAGCTCAACCTCGTCGGTGATGCCAAGACGACGTTGCAGGCGCTTATCCCGCTGCTGCAGCGCAAAGTCGACCGCGGCTGGCGTCAGGAGATCGAAAGCAACGTCGCGGACTGGTGGAACACCGTGCAGCGGCGCGCGATGACCGACGCCGATCCGATCAATCCGATGCGAATCTTCCACGAGTTGTCCGAGCGACTTCCCTCCAACGCCATCGTGGCCTCGGACTCCGGCAGCGCCGCCAACTGGTACGCCCGCCACCTGCGTTTCACCGGCGACGTCCGCGGCTCACTCTCCGGGACGCTGGCGACCATGGGCCCTGGAGTCCCTTATGTCATCGGCGCGAAATGGGCGCACTCCGATCGTCCTGCCATCGCCCTCGTCGGCGACGGGGCAATGCAGATGAACGGCATGGCCGAGCTGATCACCGTCGCCCACTACTGGCAGCAGTGGACCGACCCGCGGCTTATCGTGGCGATCCTGCACAACAACGACCTCAACCAGGTCACGTGGGAGATGCGGGCGATGGAAGGGGCACCGAAGTTCGCCGAATCGCAGACGCTGCCCGACGTCGACTTCGCCGCCTTCGCTCGAAGCCTTGGTCTCGGCGGCATCAACGTCGAGACCACCGAGGCCGTCGGCCCTGCCTGGGCGCAGGCCCTGGCGGCGGACCGGCCGACCGTTCTCGACATCCGTTGCGACCCCAACGTGCCGCCGATCCCGCCCCACGCCACCTTCGAGCAGGTCAAGTCCCTCGCGGGCGCCGTCTTGCACGGTGACGAGGACACCTGGGGCTTCGTCAGGCAGGGCGTCAAGCAGAAGGTCCAGCAGTACCTGCCGGGCCACAAGGAAGGCGACTGAAATGCCGCGACTAGTCCGCCGTACCGCACCTCTCGAGCAGGCGCAGACGGCCCTGCGCGACGTGCGTACCGGCCGCTTCGAACGCACCATGTCCGCGCTTACCGCGGCCGGTGCCGCCGTCACCGCCGGCGAGATCTACCTCTCCCACGACGGCGCGAGCTTCGGCAACAAGATGATGTGGTGGCCCATCGTCGTCGTCCCCGCCGCCATCCCAGCCGGGATCGCGTCGGTGTTCTCCCGTCGCGCCGCCCACACCGTGCTTCCGCTCGCCTCGGCCGCGATCGTCGCCAACGGCCTGCAAGGCACCTACCTGCACTGGCGGGGGATCTCCCAACGCCCGGGCGGCATCACCCGCTACAACATCGAAGCCGGCCCCCCGGCGTTCGCGCCACTGCTCGCCTCCCTGGTCGGTGGCATGGGCCTGCTCGCGGCGGTGCTGCGCCGTGAGGGCCGTCCCCCGCAGGGCGATCGGGCGGGCGGTGCCTGATGCCTTATCGCAGCCCCAGCCAGCGAGCGGTCACTCCCCAAGGCCGAGGGCGGTACCCAGGCTTCGACGTCCTGGACTCGGTCGATGCGTGGGACGACGTCACCGCCGGTGTCGTGCTCGCCCGGCTGGCGCTGCCGGGCGAACTGGCGTTCTTCACACCGCATGAGGTCGGCATCGCCGAACCCCTGCTGGATCTCCTCCTGCACCAGGACAAGGACCCCCGCGTTCCGGTGCTGGCGCTCGTCGACGCCCGCCTGGCAATCGGGGAAACCGACGGCTGGCACTACGACGAGATGCCCCAGGACGGGCAGGCCTGGCGCGACACCCTTGCCGGCCTCGACCAGAACGCTGTGGACCGCCATTCGGGTCGTGGATTCGCGCAGCTGCCCCCCGGTGAGCAGGCGACCCTGCTGCAGGCCGTTCAGGATGCGGCGAGCGGCGGCGGTTCCTGGCGTGACTGGTCGGGGACCCATGTCTGGAGCTTGTGGACCCGCTACGCCTGCACCGCGTTCTACTCCCACCCGCGGGCCTGGAACGAGATCGGCTTTCCCGGCCCCGCCTACCCCCGTGGCTACCTCAACCCCGGCGTCAACGCCCGCGAGCGGTGGGAGGTGGCCGACCACCACGACGCTGACCCGGTGTCCTTCGCCCAGCGGGTGGAACGCGCCCGCGCCGAGCACGCCCGGCTGCACCTCGAGGACGAACGCTGATGAGAAGCAATTACCGCGACATCCGGGCCCGCAACGACTCGGCCTGGCTCATCCCCAACGACGGCACCCGAACCAACCATCAGCTGCGGGCGGACATGCGCCGCTACGACGACGACGACGAGGTCGACCTGGTCGTCGTCGGCGCGGGCGCCGGCGGCGGCGTGCTCACCCAACGCCTGGCCCGCGCCGGGTGGCGGGTCGTCTGCCTGGACGCCGGGCCGTTCTGGAACCCCGACACCGATTGGGTCTCCGACGAGCGCGGGGCGCACACCTTGTACTGGACCGAACCACGTCAGATCGGCGGCACTGACCCAGTGCCGCTCGGGTCCAACAACTCCGGTCGGGGGGTTGGCGGATCGATGGTTCACTACGCCGGTTACACACCCCGCTTCCACCCGTCGGACTTCCGGATGCTCAGTACCGACGGTGTGGGCGCGGACTGGCCGATCGACTACGCCGACCTCAAACCGTTCTATGAATCGATCGAGCAAGAACTGCCGGTCGCGGGGCAGGATTGGCCGTGGGGCGATCCGCACACCTACCCCCACCACGCACACCCCGTCGGCGGCAACGGCGACATCTTCCTGCGCGGTGCGAAAGCCGCCGGCATCGAAGCGCGGGTAGGACCGGTCGCGATTCCCAATGGGCGCTTCGGCAACCGGCCGCACTGCATCTACCGCGGCTTCTGCCTGCAGGGCTGCAAGGTCAACGCCAAGGCCAGCCCCCTGATCACCCACATCCCCGACGCCCTGGCGCACGGCGCCGAGATCCGCGCCGACAGCATGGTCACTCGCGTCGCCGTCGATGACCGCACCGGCATGGTGACCGGCGTCAACTACGTGCACGCCGGCCGGGAGCACCACCAGCGGGCCCGCGCGGTCGCCGTGGCCGGTTACTCCATCGAAACCCCCCGGCTGCTGCTGCTCTCGGCGACCGACCGCTACCCGCACGGACTCGGCAACGACCACGACCAGGTCGGGCGCTACCTGATGGTCCAAGGCGCCCCGCAAACCGCCGGCCGCTTCGATGACGAGATCCGCATGTACAAGGCGCCCCCGCCGGAGGTGTCCTCCGAGCAGCTCTATGAGACCGATCCCAGCCAGCCGTACAAGCGCGGCTGGTCGATCCAGACCGTCAGCCCGCTCCCCATCACCTGGGCCGAGCACGTCACCGCGCAGGGACATTGGGGCGCACCACTAAGGGAATACATGCGCGACTACGCCCATTGGGCCACCCTGGGCGCCCTGTGCGAGTACCTGCCCCAGGCCGCGAACCGGGTGACCCTTGCCGCGGAGAAGGACCGCCACGGACTGCCCGTCGCGCACTTCTCCTACAGCCAATGCGACAACGACCGGCAGCTCACCAAGGCTGCGACCGCGTCGATGGAGGCGGTCCTCAAAGGCGCCGGGGCGTCCGACGTTATGACGATCGACCGCTACGCCCATCTCGTCGGCGGCGCGCGGATGGCCGGCCGAGCCCAAGACGGCGTGGTCGATGCCGCACACCGGGTGTTCGACGTTCCCAACCTGTACGTCGTGGACGGCTCGACGCTGCCCACCCAAGGCTCAGCCAACCCCGCGCTGACGATCATGGCGCTCGCCGCCCGCGCCGCCGACCGGCTCATCCGGCTCGGGCGCCGCGGCCTTCCCGAACAGCAGACAGCGGCGATGTCATGACCGGAGCCGCATCCATCACGGGGGTGGCCACCGCGGTCTACCGGTTTCCCACGAAGCAGCCCGAAGCCGACGGCACGCTGCGCTGGGACGCCACAACGGCCGTCACCGTCACGCTGTCCGCCGGGGGACAGACCGGGCTGGGCTGGACCTACAGCAGCCCGGCAGCGGCAGCGGTGATCCAGGATGTGCTGGCCGACGCGGTGCGCGACCGCGACGCCTACGACATTCCCGCCGGCTGGTCGGCGATGCACCGCGCCTGCCGCAACCTCGGCACCCGCGGGCTGGTCGCCCAGGCGCTGAGCGCGATGGACATCGCCTGGTGGGACCTCAAAGCTCGGCTGCTGCACATCCCGCTGGGCGCCCTGATGGGGCGGTGTCGCCGTGACGTGCCGATCTATGGCTCGGGCGGCTTCACCACCCTCACCGACGCTCAACTCGCCGAGCAGGTCGCCTGGTGGCTCTCTGCCGGGTGCACCGCGATGAAGATCAAGATCGGTGAATCCTGGGGCACTCGGATCGATCGGGACCTGGACCGCGTGCGCCGCCTGCGGGAGCTCGCCGGCGATTCGGTTGACCTGATGGTCGACGCCAACGGCGGCTACAGCGTTGGGCAAGCTCGCCGGGTCGGCGCGGAACTCGACCGGCTCGGCGTCAGCTGGTTCGAAGAACCGGTCAGCAGTGACGACACCGCGGGACTGGCCACGCTGAAGAGTGCGCTGCTCTGCGACGTCGCGGCGGGGGAGTATGCCGCCGACGTGTACGACGTCCGGGCGCTGCTTCCGGTCGTGGACTGCTTGCAGCTCGACGTCACCCGTTGCGGCGGCTACACCGGCTGGCTCCGTGGAGCCGCTCTGGCCCAAGCGCACAACTTGCAAGTGTCCGCACATTGCGCACCTGCGCTGCACGCTCCGGTCGCCGCCTCGATTCCCAATCTGCGCCACGTGGAGTGGTTCGCCGACCACGCCCGCGTGGAACCGCTGCTCGTGGACGGCACTCCTGACGTGCGCGGCGGAGCCATGCACCTGGACGACCGGGTTGGACACGGCATGCGCCTGAGCAGAGAGGCGGCGACGTGGTGCATTGCATGAGCACTACGAACAGGAGGAGTGACACCATGGCCAGCGACTCCCTGCTTCGACTGGACTGCACCTTCACCGCCAGTGCCGATGTCGCCAGCGCCACCGTTCAGGTACGCGGCGAGCTGGATCTGCAGACGGTGGAACTCCTTCGTGGCACGGTCGATGTGCTGCTCACCGCGGGGCGCCGCCGGATCACGATGGACCTGCACCAGTTGACCGCCATCGACCGTACCGGCGTCTTATTCCTCACCGCCCTGCAACACGACCTTTCGACCCACCGCGGTGACCTCTGTCTGGTGAGTGCCACTACACCGATACGCGCGGCCCTCCGCCACGGGCAGGTTCGCTATGCCGAGACCGCTTAGGTAGCAGATGTGCTGGCGTGGGCTTGTGGCTACAACGGAACTTCGCGAGTTGAGGCAGCAAGCCAGCGAGCTGGTTCGTCAGGCTGGGGCCGGTGAGACGATCACTGTGACCGTCAGTGGCCGGTCCAGGACGATGTCGCCGATGCTGATGGCTGTCTTCTGAACTATCGGTCGGCTCCGGGCATCATTACTCTCATGACTCCACCCGGCTCGGACACCGCCCACGACGGGCACTCCCGCGGCGAGTCCGAGCGGGGGGAGTGCGAGGTCGTCGATCAGCGACATGGTCCGCGCGCCGGGGCACTGTGGAAAGCGGAGCCGCGGTGGGCGCGGGACTTCACAAATCTGAACTATGAGTGGCGCCGCTTGTTCAGCGAACTGTTCGGAACGTTCTTGCTCGTCACCGCCGGTGCTGGTGCCGCGGTGGTGCAGGGCCGGTCCGCAGGTCAGATCGGGCGCGTAGCTGAGGTAACAGCACCGGCGTTGACCGTGCTGTCGGTGATTCTGTTCATGGGTGCGGTGTCCGGCGCGCACTTGAATCCCGTTGTCAGCGTCTCCTTCGCTCTGCGCGGTGACTTCGGGTGGCGGCGCGTCCCGGGCTATGTCCTGGCGCAGCTTGTCGGGGCGGTGCTCGCTGCGGCGCTCCTGCGGGCCACGTTCGGCGACGTCGCCCAGTTGGGCGTCACCGTCCCCGGACCTTCGTTCAGCACCGGGCAGGCCTTCGTCATCGAGACCGTTCTCAGCTTGGGGCTGGTGAGCGTGGTGCTGGGAACCGCGTCCACCGCGCAGAACATCGGACCCCTGTCCGCGGTGGGGGTCGGGGCCTACATCGCCCTGGCGGGGTTGTGGGCGAGCCCGGTGAGCGGGGCGTCGATGAACCCGGCGAGGTCGTTGGGTCCGGCGCTGGTCAGCCGTCATCTCCACGATGTCTGGGTGTATCTGGCCGCGCCGTTGCTCGGTGCGGTTCTTGCCGTAGCCGCTGCCTACATCCTGCGCGGACCCGGCGGCGGCCTCGCCGGGTCCCGCGCCGCTCAAGGGTCGCTGACCCCACCGATGGCCAGACGCCGGCAACCATAACCACCGGCACCTTCGCTCTGGAACGTATCCACTCAGGTGGGGGCGCACTGAGATTCTTACGGCCCGCGCGTTCTGCTTTGCCCTTGATCCACAGCGTATTCCCACGCGGCTTCCGTACGCTCGCGCATGAATAACAGTTGTCCGGCGCCTAAACAGTGGGTGGCGACCGGATGACCGACGAGCGTTAGTCGGTGTAGATGATGGCAGAGCCGCGCAAGGAAACCGCCCCGCGTCGGAGCCGGGCCCGCGCTACCAGCGCGAAGCCTCAGGACGGCCGGGTGAGACCCGTCGTGGACGAAGAAGCCTCGGTCGACGAGCCGCGCGACGGTGCCGAGGCGCGCACTACGACCGTCCGGCTGCCTGTGTTCACCGTCGCTGTCACCCGTCACGCCGTGCCTGCTGCGTCTGCCACGGGGAGTGGTTCGGGGATGGGGACGCGCACTGCGGGCACCCCCGCGTCGCGGGCGGGCAAGCTGGCCTTTTACGGCGGTATCGCGGCGCTGGGCGCGTTGGAGGTCGTGGAGTGGCCTGTGGCGGTGGCTCTGGGCGCGGGCGTGTACGTGTTGCGGCGGATGAGGCCAGCCGCACCGGCGCCTGGAGCGGATGACCGGCAACCGCAGAGTTCCGTCGGTGCGAGCTCGGGGGAGTGATCGGCGGCCTGCTCGGTTCTGTTGCGCGGGCGTCGGTACAGACGTCGGTGGGTCTGACCAGAGCTGGAGTCTCAACATCTTCTCGGCTGGCTCGGGGCGTGCTGAGTGCACCGCTCGCGGTGACGAGAGCGGCCGCGAATGTGCTGGGAGCACCGCCGCGACAGGTGTGGTCGGCACAGGGCCGTGCGCAGATCGAGGTCCGCGGCTTGAACGGGCCGCAGCCGCCGGTCGTGGTCGCCGCCGTGCAGGATGCCGTGGATACGCTCCCGGGGGTCGCCTGGGCTCGGGTCGACGTGTCTATGCGGCGGCTCGTCGTACGGTTCGATCCCGCCCGTGTCGCTGTGGAAGCCCTGATCGGCGCGGTGGAACAAGCTGAGGACGCCGCCGGGGTCGGGCGTGAGCGCTATTCGCACGAGGAGCCGGGCTCACCCGGTGATCCGGGGCCGGTGCGGCAGGAAGCGCTGAGCCTCGCCGCTGACGTCGCCGGATTGTCGGCGGCCGTGGTGGGCCGCTTCGTCCGGTTGCCGGCGCTGCCGGGCGGTGCGGCGGCGGCTGTGGTGCTGGTCGATTACCAGCCGCGGCTTCGGCGGATGCTCGAGCACCGCCTCGGTTCAGGCGGAACCGACCTGGCGCTCGCGGCGTCCACGGCCGTGGTTCACGGGCTGACGCAGGGCGTTCCGTCGCTGGTGGTCGACACCGGGCAGCGGGCGCAGTCCTATCTCGCCGCCCGCGCCCGCCGGGACTGCTTCAGCGACCGGGAGACGGACCTGTGCGGTCCGGGGCGGCCGCTCACGGGCGTGGCACCCGCTGAGCCGCGCCCGGTTCCGTTACCCGCAGGGCCGGTCGAGAAGCTGGCCGACCGCGCGGCGGCCGGATCCCTGCTCACAGCGGGTGCCGTTGCCGCGGTGACGGGTGACCTGAACGCCGCTGGCCAGGCCGTGGTGATCGGCGCGCCCAAAGCCGCCCGTTCGGCGCGGGAGGCATTCGCCGACACCTTCGCCGTGGACCTGTCCCGGCGCGGCGTGCTGATCGTCGATCCAGGTGCGTTGCGCCGCCTGGACCGCGTCGACACCGTCCTGATCGACAGCGCGGTCCTGCTCGGTGACCGGCCCCTGGTTCTGGACGCCTCCGCCACTGCGGAGGGCTGGACCCGTGAGCACGTATGGAGCGCTGCCCAACGGTTGATGTCATCGAGGGAGAACGAGCTGCCGATTCCGCCACCGCTGGGTCGCCAACGGCATCGGTTGACGCTCGACGGTCAGTCCGGTCGGGGTGCGGACGGGCTGCTGCGGCTGCAGCTGCGGGAGGACGGCCGCCCCGTCGGTGACCTGGTTGTGGGTCGCGAGCTGGACCCGCACGCCGATGCGGTCCTGAGCGCCGCGCAGAAGTCGGGCGTGCGGATCATCCTGACGGCTGATCCCAGCATCGCCGAGATCGCCGCCCGAGCGCACCAGGTCCTCGCACCGGCCGACACGGCAACCGGTGGCTGGCTGGCTGAGCACGTCCGCCGACTACAGGCCGAGGGCCGCGTCGTCGCCGTCCTGTCGGGCGACACCGAAGCGCTGGCCGCGGCCGACGTCGGCATTGCGATTCTCACCGCCGACCGACCGGTGCCGTGGCAGGCCGACCTGCTCACCGATGCTGGACTGGTGGAGGTTCCGCGCGTCCTGGCAGCGGTTCCGGTTGCCCACTCGGTCAGCCAGCGTGGGGCGACCCTGGCCACCGGCGCGACGTTCCTCGCCGCGCTGCTGGCCACGGTCGGATCCGGGCGCCGTGGCGGCGCGGCGCTTCCGGTCACCCTCGCCGCCGGCAGCGCCGTGTTCTCCGGCACCCTCGCCGCCCGCCGGCTCGACAGCCCGCCCGACCCGGTGCCGGTCCTGCACATCCCCTGGCATGCCCTGGAAACCGACGAGGTGCTGAGTCGGCTGACCCGGTCCACTGCGGCCCAGCCTGACCCCGCAACGGGTGGATTCACCGGGCCGCTGGTCGCGGTCCTACCCGCAGCGCTGCGGGCGCCGTCGCGGACCGCGGCCCGTCTGGCCGACAACGTCCGAGCCGAGCTCGCCGACCCGTTGACCCCGGTGCTGGCCACCGGCGCCGCGGCGTCGGCGGTCATCGGCTCACCGGCCGACGCGCTGCTGGTCGGCGGGGTCCTTGCCGCCAACGCCGTCATCAGCGGAGCGCAGCGGCTGCGCGCCGACCAGGCGCTCAAGGCGCTACTGCTGGACCAGCAGCTCACCGCCCGCCTCGTCCAAGCACCACTAGGCAACGCGGAGCCAGCCGGAGAGGTATCAGCGCAGCCGGCGGACGTCTCGGGTGCCGACCGTCCGGTGCGGGTGGTGCCGGCGAACCGCCTGACTCCCGGTGATGTGATCGATCTGCAGCCTGGTGACGTCGTGCCCGCCGACGCCCGGCTGCTCTGCGAGGCGGGGCTGGAGACCGACGAGGCAAGCCTGACCGGGGAGTCCATCACCGTCGGCAAGCAGATCCAGGCCACCCCCGGCGCCGAACTCGCCGACCGCGCCTGCATGGTTTATGAGGGCACCACGGTGCTGGCCGGGACCGCCCGTGCGGTGGTGGTGGCCGTGGGGACGGCGACCGAGGCGGGGCGCGCGGTCAGCCTGGCGGGTAATATCGCCGGCCCAGCCGGTATGCAGGCCCGGCTGGAAGAGCTCACCCGCCGCGGCCTGCCGGTCACCTTGCTCGGCGGAGCCGCGGTCACCGGGCTGGGGATGCTGCGCGGCCAGTCCGTCCGCGCAGCGATCGGGTCCGGGGTGAGTGTGGCGGTCGCGGCCGTCCCCGAAGGGCTGCCCCTGGTGGCCACCGTCGCGCAGCTGTCCGCGGCACGACGACTGTCTCAACGCGGTGTGCTGGTCCGCTCGGCGCGCACCGTGGAGGCGCTCGGTCGGGTCGACACGGTCTGCTTCGACAAGACCGGCACCCTCACCGAAGGGCGCCTGCGCCTGGTTCGCGCCGCCGGCCTGAACGGGGACTGGGCGCTGGACGCGCCACAGGCAGTCCGGGTGCTGCGGGCCGCGGCGCGAGCCTGCCCGCAACCGGGCACCGACCAGCCGCTGCCGCACGCCACCGACCAGGCGATCCTCGACGGCGCCCGTGCCGCCCTCGGCGAGCTGGTGGTCACCGACTGGGAGGAGCTGTCGGAAGTACCGTTCCAGAGCGAGCGCGGATTCTCCGCGGCCCTCGGCCGGACCGGTGACCAGCTGCGGCTGGTGGTCAAGGGCGCACCGGAGGTGCTGCTGCCGCGCTGTACCCACATCCGCGACGAGAAGGGCAAACGCCGACTGACCCGTGCGTCACGCCAGCGCGCCGAGGACGCGGTGCACAACCTCGCCGGTCAGGGCCTGCGGGTCCTCGCGGTAGCCCGCCGCACCATCCACGAACCGGCCTCCATCACCAGCGGCGACGCCACCGACATCCATGGCGACAAGGCGGAGAACGGCACGGAGGAGCTGGCCGAGGACCTGACCCTGCTCGGGTTCGTCGCGTTGGCCGACGTCGCCCGCCCGCAAGCCGCCGACACTATCGCCGGTCTGCAGGCTGCCGGCCTGGCGACGGTAATGATCACCGGCGACCACCCGGTGACCGCGCGTGCCATCGCCGCCGGCCTCGGCATCCCCGCCGACCGCGTCATCACCGGCCCGGAACTATCCGGGCTGGACGACGAGAGCCGCACCCGGCTGGTGACCCAGGCCAGCGTCTTCGCCCGCGTCTCGCCCGAACAGAAGCTGCGGATCATCGCCGGGCTGCAGAAGGCTGGCCGCGTCGTGGCCATGACCGGCGACGGCGCGAACGACGCCGCCGCGATCCGGCTGGCCGATGTCGGTATCGGCATGGCCGCGCACGGCTCCAGCTCCGCCCGGACCG
>JAABUS010005881.1_pt1 | contig 15566 bp, 10 predicted proteins | sample 5560161 | NCBI WGS metagenome assembly JAABUS01 (sample SAMN10711885, study PRJNA513376) | rock metagenome | isolation source: Antarctica rocks | place: Antarctica: Victoria Land, Trio Nunatak nord | collected 2016-01-04
CGGCGGGCAAGATTAGTTCGGCGGCCTTCTCCCCGGGATGGGGCCATGGGCTGGCCCTGGCCATGGTACGAAGCACGCACGCGGCCGAGGGGACGGAATTGCGCATCATCCTCGGCGACGGCTCAACGGCCCTGGCCGTCGTTTGCGACCTGCCGATGCTCCCGCCCTCGGCTGGATGACGACCCGACGGCTTCATGGGCCGCCGGGTCGCCCGGAAGCTCAGTCTCCGTCGATTTCGTGGATCCCGTCTTGCGGGATATCGGCGATTTGCAGGACCGTTTCCGGCCCGCGACCCAGGCCCAGGTACTCCAGCGTCATGATGCCGTAAGGCGACGCCTTACCTCTGCCGTGCTTACGGTCGCTGTCGGAGCGAGTCAGGCGCCCTCGAATGACCGTTCCGGCGTAGTCAACGCGGACCAAGGGACAGGGGGTCCCCTGCTTCTGACGCAGGGTCTGTACGGCCGCTTGACATTGCTCGAACGTCATGGTTAATCCTCCGTGAAACCGAAGTGCAATGCCTACCGAAGGTTCCGTCCTCCGGTCGCCGGACGGACGGAACGTGGCCCGAGCGATCGGCGACTGCCCTCGCATCATGACAACTGCACTCGTGCAGGTCAAGGCCCACCGGACCGTCCCGCGTGGGCCCGGCGTGCACCGGCTCCGATCAGGCGGACGGGCGGCGTTCCAACTCGTCGAGCGTGACGACGCGGCATTCGTCGACGGCCTGGCGGACGAGCAGTCCCGTCCGCGTCGCGTCGCGGGCCTCGGCGAGCGTCAAGGGGGGCGGCACGGTCCCCCCGGATCGGACCGAGTCGAGGAAGGCGACCAGTGCGAGACGGGTATCGGCCTGGTTGCCCGGGTGGATCGTCCGGCGAGGGCGGTCCTTGTCTCGGAAGGTGACGGCCCCCGAACCGAGGTCGAGCCCGCCCGCCGTGCCGATGACCCGCTGCGTGTTGCCGGTGAACCGGTCGTCGGGCGGCGCGACCCAGCTGTGGAGGAAGGTCGCCTGAAAGCCGTCCGCCCATCCGAGTTGCACCGCGTAGTGGTCGGTCACATCGCGCCCGGGCTGGCGATCGGCGAAGACGTCGCGCCTCCCCTGTCCGAAGGCATAGGTGGGAGGACCACCGGCCAGCCAGTGGAAGACGTCCCAGATGTGGACCGCCTGCTCGACCATCCAGTCTCCCGACCGGGCCCGGCGAGAGAGCCAATCGTCGTGGCCGTTCATCGGGCCGTTGCTGCTGAGCCAGGCCGCGCTGGCCGCGACGGGAGACCCCAGCTCGCCCTCGCGGAACAGGGCAACCCCTTCCCTGTAGCGTGGATGCGACCGTCGCTGGAACCCGACGTGCACGGCGAGTTCGGGCGTGCGGGAGGCTTCGGCGATCACCGCGTCGCACTCGTCGAGGGTTAAAGCCAGCGGTTTCTCGGCATAGAGGTGCTTGCCCGCCCGGATCGCGGCGCCATAGACCTCGGCGTGCAGGTCGCAGGGCAAGGCGACCACGACCGCCTCGACGTCGGGCCGCTCCAGGAGTCGTTCGATGCGCTCGGTGGCGTCCGGTCGGGCCCCCCTGGCCTTCGCGACGATCCCCGAGGCACGGTCGCGGTGCCGGGCCTCGGCATCGCAGACGGCGACGACCTCCGCCGCCTCGGGGAGTTCGAGCAGCGTCCGGAGCAAGCCCGTCCCTCGCGTCCCAAGCCCGATGAACCCGACACGCACGGGGGCATCGGAGGCCGCCCCCTCGCCGACCCTGCCCTGCGAGAGTGCCAGTCCCGCGGCGGCCGAGCAGCCGAGAAAGCGCCGGCGATTTACGCGAATAGGGGGCATGATCGGTCTCTCCGAGCGGCTGGGGTATCTCTTCCCATTCTAATCCGCGGTGGGAGTTCAGGAACAGGGTCCTCGGAAGAGACACGTGCGGCAGGGCCGCCCACGAATCCTGCCTTCCCGCGGAGGCGAGGTCGATGGGGAAACTTTGACGGTCCGGGCCGAGGACCTTTCCGTAATCTGGCAGGGAATACCAAAGTAAGTTGTCTGGGTAAACTTTGGCAATCAGAAAAAATGGGTCGACGCATTCTTTTCAGATACTGCGACATACACCTTTTCCACCCACCTTTGACCCACCTCTGACCCACCTGTCCTCGGACAGGCATCCCGCCCAGAGCGGACCACGCGAGGAGATCCTGAGAGCGGGCCGCTCCAGAGGGATCGGCGGTCGAGGGCGGAGTTTGGACGGCCGTGTTATACTGCTTCGGCGGAAGGCATGGACGCGCGGAGAGGTCGGGACCAACGCGATTGGGTGGGATGATGGCCAAGCACATCTTCGTGACGGGGGGGGTGGTCAGCTCGCTCGGCAAGGGGCTCACGTGTGCCTCGATCGGGATGCTGCTGGAGCATCGTGGGCTCCGGGTCCGGCTCCAGAAGTTCGACCCGTACATCAACGTCGACCCCGGGACGATGAGCCCCTATCAGCACGGCGAAGTCTACGTGCTCGACGACGGCGCGGAGACCGACCTCGACCTCGGCCACTACGAGCGGTTCACCGACGCGCCCCTGACGCGGGACTGCAACTATACGACGGGCAAGATTTACCTGTCGGTCATCGAGAAGGAGCGCGAGGGGACGCACTACGAGGGGAGGACGGTGCAAGTCATCCCGCACGTGACCGACGAGATCAAGGCGGCGATCCGGAGCCTGGCCGACGACGACGTCGACGTGGTCATCACCGAGATCGGCGGGACGGTCGGCGACATCGAGAGCCTGCCGTTCCTGGAGGCGATCCGTCAGTTTGCGCTCGACATCGGCCGCGAGAATTGCCTGTACATCCACCTCACCCTGGTCGTCTACCTCAAGGCGGCGGGCGAGCTCAAGACCAAGCCGACGCAGCACTCGGTGGGGGCCTTGCGGCAGATCGGCATACAGCCCGACCTGCTCATCTGCCGGACCGAACACCCGATCCCCCCCGAGGAGAAGGACAAGATCGCCCTCTTCTGCAACCTCGAGCGAAAGGCCGTCATCGAGGAGCGGGACAAGGAGTACAGCATCTACGAGGTCCCGCTCAGTCTGGTCTCCAACGGCCTGGACGAGATGCTCGTCAAACGGCTCCGCCTGAAGACCGCCCCCCTCGACATCTCCGACTGGCGCGAGATGGTCGACCGCCTGCGGAACCCCGACCACGAGGTGACGATCGCCGTCGTCGGCAAGTACATGAAGCACCGCGACGCGTACAAGTCGGTGTACGAGTCGCTCGACCACGCCGGGATCGCCAACCGTGCCCGGGTCCGGGTCCTCCGGGTCGAGGCCGAGGAGTTGAGCGGCCGAGGCGTCGAGGCAGTCCTGTCGGGGGTCGACGGCGTGCTGGTCCCCGGCGGCTTCGGTATGAGGGGGATCGAAGGGAAGATCGAGGCCATTCGCTACGCGAGGACGCGCGGCATCCCCTTCTTCGGAATCTGCCTGGGGATGCAGTGCGCGGCCATCGAGTTCGCCCGGAGCGTGCTCGGCCTGGAGGACGCCAACAGCACCGAGTTCGACAAGTCGACGCAGAACCCGGTCATCGCACTGATGGAAGACCAGGCCGCCGTCCGCAAGCGAGGGGGGACCATGCGCCTGGGCGCCTGGCCCTGCGAGCTCACCCCCGAGTCCCGGTCGCGGCAGGCCTACGACGCCGACGCGATCGGGGAGCGGCACCGGCATCGTTACGAGTTCAACAACGCCTACCGCAAGCGGTTCGAGGAAAACGGGCTGATCGCGACCGGTTCGAGCCCCGACGGCGCGCTCGTTGAGATCATCGAGCTGATCGACCATCCCTGGTTCCTCGCCGTGCAGTTCCACCCCGAGTTCAAGTCCAAGCCGACGAGGGCCCATCCCCTCTTCCGGGACTTCGTCGGGGCCGCCCTCGCCCGCCGCGAAGCGGGCCGCGCCGAGCTTGAACTGCGCTGAGGCCATCCGGGACGGGGCGAGGTGTAGGAGGACCGGGACGGAAATGGACGGGCTCGCGCGGCATTATCAGACGGGCCAATGGTGGCGGGTCTCGACCCGGGACGGCCTCATCGCCGAGTCGGGGCCCGCGGAGGGCCCGGACGAGGTCCGTGACTCGGACGAGTGGATCGCCCCGGCGTTCTGGGACCTCCAGCTCAACGGGCGGTGGGGACTCTCGTTCTCGGACCCGGGCGTGACCGTGGACCAGGTCGCGGCGATCGTCCGGGCGCAGGCCGAGCTCGGGACCGCCCGGATGTGCCCGACGCTGATCACGGCCACGCGCGAGGGGATGCGGCATGGGGTCACGATCATCAACGCCGCGTGCGAGGCGTCCTCCGACGTGGCCCGGCGCGTCGTCGGCATCCACCTCGAAGGCCCGGCGATCTCCGGCCTCGACGGTTACAGGGGCGCCCATCCGCTCGGAGCCGTACGCGACCCCGATTGGGGCGAATTCCAGGAACTCCAGGATGCGTCGGGGGGGCGGATTGTCCTGGTCACGCTCGCGCCGGAACGCTCGGGGGCGATCGAGTTCATCCGCAAGGCGACCGCCGAAGGGATCACCATCGCCCTCGGCCACACCGCCGCCGATGGTCCGACGATCCGCGCGGCGGTCGCGGCGGGCGCCCGGATGAGCACGCACCTGGGCAACGGGATCGCGTCGCCGATCGCCCGCCACCCCAACCCGATCTGGGAGCAGGCTGCATGCGACGGCCTCGACGCCTCGCTCATCGCCGACGGCCACCACCTCGACCCGGCCACGCTCCGGGTCCTGGTCCGCGCCAAGACCCCCGACCGAGTGATCCTGGTCAGCGACGCGAGCCCCCTGGCGGGCCTCCCCCCCGGGCGTCATGGTGACTGGGCGGTCGACCCTTCCGGCAAGATCGTCGTGGCGGGCACGCCCTACCTCGCCGGCTCGAACCAGGGGATTGAGACCGGTCTGGACACCCTCCTCAGGGAGACCGACCTTTCCATAGAACAGGCGCTGGCCACCGTCACGCGAGGACCGGCCCGGGTCCTCGGATGCGGCGAGCCCACGCTGAAAGCCGGACGGGCGGCGAACCTCGTCCGGTTCCACCTCCCCCTCGAAGGCCAGAGGCCGCGATTCCAGTTGCTCTCGACATGCGTCGACGGCCGTTGGGTCGATCGTGGCGAGGCCGCCTCGACACCACCAGACGCCTTATAATATCCGAGTACGCCTCGCCTAGCGAAACGGCCGCGGCCGGTGTGAGAACCGGACGCGGCCGCGGTGAATGACGTCAATGCGCGTGAGCGATCTGTTGGCTCAGGCCTGGGCGGCGGGATCCTTGCCGTCGACCCAATCGCCCTCGAGCTTCTGATAATCGGGCGGGGTGAGGAGCGAGCCGGTCGTCCCGGCGTGCCAGCCCATGACCTGGTTCGGCTTCGCCCGCTCCTGGCTCATCTTCTCCCAACGCTTGGCCCACGACTCGTCGGCCTCGGAGACCTTGCCCGTCTCCTTGTCGAAGTAGAGCGCCTTGCCCTCGCGGTACGACTGGACGCCCATGTTGACCGTCGCGATCGCGGCGTAGCCGGTTTCGGCCGGGCAGAGGGTCTCGGGGTTCCGCGAGCGGATGCATTCCAGGAAATGATCCCAGAGGGCGAGGGTGTCGAGCTCGGGCTGAGGGGCCGAGATGTGCTCGGCCGCCTCGGCCTGCTTCGAGTTCGGCGTCCCCGGCTTGTTCGCGAGCTTCTGCGGGAGGAGGTCGAACCCGTCGCCGGTGAACTTGATGGTGCCGGTGTGGCCCCGGATGACCTCGTCGATCGGGGTGTCATTGGCCATCGTCGCGGTGACGATCACCTGGCATCCCTCCTCGTAGTCGGCCACGACGGTCGCCACGTCCGGGACGTCGCGGCCGTCATACTCGAGATAGAGGCCACCGCCGCCGACGACCCGGCGAGGGAAGCGGACCCCGGTCGCTTGGATCAGGTGCGTGAGCTGGTGGACGAACAGGTCGGTGTACATCCCGCCGCCGAACTCCCAGTAACAACGCCACTGAGCGAACTTGGCACGGTTGAAGGGCATCTCGGGGGCCAGGCCGAACTCGGTCCCCAGGAACATCTTCCAGTCGACCGTCTTGGGGGTCATGTCCCTCTTCAGGGGGTAGTACCGCCACTGGCCGACGGAGCTATTGCGGTAGTAGCTCGTCTGCGCCTGCATGATGTGGCCGATCTTGCCGGCGGTGATGAGCTCGTTGGCCATCTTCCACCGCGGGTCGGCCGTCGACTGGACGCCGACGGTCATGACCTGCTGGGTCTTCTTCACCGTCTCGGCGACCTTGCGGGCCTCGTCGATGGTGTGGGTCATCGGCTTTTCGCAGTAGACGTCCTTGCCCGCCTCCATCGCGTCGATGGTCTGCTTGGCGTGCCAGTGGTCGGGCGTGGCGATCACCACACAGTCGACGTCCTTGTTCTCCAGGACCTTGCGATAGTCGACCTCGGCCTGCTTGCACTCGGTCTTCTTCTTCGCGGCCTCGCGGTTCCCTTCATAGACATCGGCGACGGCGATGATGTCGACCGGCTTCCCAAGCTGCTTCATCTTCAAGAGGATGTCGATGTGGGCCTGGGCTCGTCCGCCGGGTCCGATGATGGCGAAGTTCAGGCGCTCATTAGCCCCTTTCACCGCCCCGACCGCAGGATGGGGAAAGGCGCCGGCGGCGACAAGGGCACCCGTCGCCGCGCCCGTGGTCTCCAAGAAACCACGGCGGGTCACCGATTGTTTCTCTTTCATCGTTGCACACTCCGTAGATATGGGGGAGCCAACCGCGACGGTCGACAACCGCCCGCATATCGGCCGCGAGCAGCCCTCGATTCGACCTCGAACCTCACGAGGGCCCGCTCACAAGCAAATTCGGGCTGTTTGTCGGAAATGTCCGGCAGTCTCGGTCGAAGTCCTAGAGCCACATTAAAGCTCGTGGGGACCGCGGGTCAAGGGCGCGAGTGGGGAGTGGGGACTAGGAGCAAAGGAAGAGTTGAGTGAGGAAGAAGCAAGTCGGAGAGGGGGAGACTACTCCGCTCGTCAATCGCGACCGATCAAGGTCATCACTTGAGAATCGCAAGTTACGTCTCTCTTTCTATTCTTCACTTCCCATTCCTCACTCGCTTTCGTGTCCCGTTGACAATCTCCAAGAGGGCATGACACCATAGTCCGCCGGGCCGATTCCGCGAGCGAGGCACGCCCGCCCGTCCGGTGGGGGGCCTGCTTGGAGTGAGTTCATCATGCGTTTCGTCAAGGAATCGCGGATCGCTGCGCCACCTTCGGCCGTCTTCGCCTTCCATGAGACCCCGGGGGCACTCTCGCTCCTGACGCCTCCGTGGGAGAAGATCGAGGTGGTTGAGGGAGGGGGTTCGATTCTGCCCGGGAACCGGGTGGTCTTGAAGACGAAATTCGGCCCCCTTTCGCTCCGCTGGGTGGCCGAGCACACCGAGTATGAGCAGGGACGGCTCTTCGCGGATCGCCAGGTCTCCGGCCCGTTCGCGGAGTGGTCGCACCGACACCTCTTCCTCGACGACGGCGCGGGGGGCTGCCTGATGCGCGACGAGGTGGATTATGAGCCCCCGCTTGGACTTATCGGACGCATGCTCGGCGCCGAACTGATCCGGAAGAAACTCCACAACCTGTTCGACTTTCGCCACGAGGCCGTCCGCCGAATCATCGAGGGGGGACAGGCCCCCTCTGATCAGCCGCCGCCTCGCCCGACCTGACGTCACGACCTGCGGCTCGAACCTTCCGAACCCCAGCGACGTAAGGCCTCTCATGAACGGGTCACGGCGCGATGAGGACTGTGGCCGGAGGAGTCTTTCGCGGAGTTTCCGCCGGCGACCGCCTCGAGTTTTTTTCGCGACTCGCATGTTTCGACTCGGGTACGATATAGTGGAATGCTTGTTGAATCCCGCAGAAGGTTGAGACGTCGTTGGTTTCGACGGTCGGGAACTATTCGGGCGCTGAAATCATGCCGCACACCACTCAGTGCATAAAATGTGGCGTCCGTTTGAACGTTCCCCTGGGGGCACAGGGCAAGCGCCTGAAGTGCCCCCAATGCGGGACGAGGTTCCTCCCGGATGGGCCGAACCCGAATGCCGCCTCTTCCGCGATGAGGTCCGGCATCGCGGATGCGTCTCTCGACTCGATGATGGATGTCGCAGCGATCCGGAGCAATCCCGACTTGCCGGTCGTCAAGGGCGACCCCCGCAAGGGGGGGCATGGCAATGCCGATATGCCTACGTCCTCGGGAGACCTACGCGAGACGTTCGACCTGCCGTTGCTGGTCGATGACTCGCCCACCTCCCAGCCGACGCGAGCAGTCGGGGACGCGGAGGCATTATTCCAGGAAAGACCCGGTCCGGCGCGGCGTCAAGGTGCCGCCGAGGCGAGGGCGCGCGCCCGCCGCTGCCCAGATTGTGGAGGGGTGGTCCAGGCCGGGATGTCGCTATGTAACACCTGCGGCCTGAACCTGGAGACCGGTCAGCGGGTGGACCTGGATGAAGACCTGACTCCCGCCCCGATGCACCGCAATACCGGGGCGCCGCTGGGCGTCTCGATCATCGGCGGGGTCGGCTTCCTGGGCAGCGTCATCCTGACCCTCAACTCGCTCATCCGGTCGGTCAAGGGGCAGGAGGGGACCGGGTTCCTCCTCTTGACACTTGTTTGCGTCTTCGGCGTCTTCGCCTCGGTCCAGTTCCTGCGGGGCAAGTCGGTCAAGCTCATGCTGATCGCGCTCTCGCTGGGCGCGCTCGTCAACGTGGTCGCGCTGATCGTATTGCCCATCATGGTCGCCTACAGCGAGACGACGGTCGTCCGCAGAGAAGTGACCCCCGATACCGATGACGAGGGGCTCGTCATCCAATCGGTCACCGAGCGGCTCGACATGCAGCCTCTCACCATGGGGATTCTAGGGTTGGTCGCCTACGCGGCGATTTCGGTCTATCTGACCTCACCGCCGGTTCGCCGACATTTCGCGCACCGTGACGTGCATCGCTGACGGTTCGGTAGCCCCGCTCGCCGTCGGCAATTCGTCGAAGCGACGGCGGCCGGGGATCGCGCGGAACAGATCCGGACGGCCGATCTGGCCGAGACCCTCAGGCGGTTGCGGAATCGAGGGGGCTCCGCCAGATCGGGCGGATGGGGAAGAGGATGCGGGCGGCGTCGATCGCCGTCGCCGTCGAAGCCTCGACTCCGTCCTCGGCTATCGCGCGGTCGATGCCCGTATGGCCCATCGCCAGCCGAACCATCGCCGAGGGCGTGAGCGTCAGGTGTCTCCGGCTCAATTTATCCGGCTCGACACGTGAGCTCCCCCTCTCAACGTGCACCAGCCAGCGCCGATCCCCGACGGTCAGGCCCAGCTCCATCGGGAGTGAGGTACCCGACTCGGCGGCCCGACGCTCCAGCTCCGGCAAGATCGCGTCGAAGTAGCCGGGACCCTGGAGCGAGCCTATCCCACGGCCGAGATGAGGGATGTGATACATCGAGACCGTCCCGTCGTACTCCTCCTGGTCGATGACTTTCCCGGACGATTGGCGGATCACATCGAGTACGGGGTGGTCAGCCGGGGCGTGGACCGTGACCTCGGGATAGGCCCGCTCCAAAGCCTCGGCGCGGACCCGGCCGAGCAAGGCACGTAACGCCTGAGGATGCGCCGGGTGGCTGGCCAGCTCCAGGATCTTGTGATCCTTCACGAACGCATAGCCGCGCACAAGCTCCCCCTGGCAGGCAACCCAGATCACGTGCGCATACTTGCGACCGATCATCCAGCGCCAGTAATCCTCGGTCCGGAGGATGGTCCCGTTGGTGTCGGCATACTGCATGTCGTAGAGCATCATCAGGTCGTTGAGCTCGACCTGCCGCCAGGGCCGGACGTGCCAGAAGCCCGTCTTGCCCTCGATCACGCCGTCACTGGCCTGCGGGAGGTTCCGGCTGAGGATCTGGCCGAACGTCTGTCGGCCACAGACCCCCCAGCCCAGCGGTCGGTAGAACTGGGGCATTCCGGTCGTCAGCGCTTGCAGGGTGATGCCCGTCTCGCGGGCCCGGCCGTCGGCCAGTCGCATCAGGTTCTGGGCGAACCCGAGCCCCCGATACTCGGGGAGCGTTCCAACCCACATCACGCCATTGAGGGGGACGACCGCCGTCCCATAGCGGGCCACGCGCTCGGTTAAATGCACATGGCTGACGACTCGGCCATCGACCTTCACCAAGAGCCGTTGCTCGGGATGGTACGCCGGGTCGTTCAACGCTCCGAGGAAGGCCTCACGATCGGGCCCGTGGAAGACGTGGAGCAACGTCTGGTAGACCGATTCGTGGTCGGCCGCGGTCCCGAGGCCGAATTCGACGGAGCCGCGACGGAAGGGAAGCCGGACAACCGGCTCGGGAACTTTCATCGGGACGATCACCTTGCACACGCGCGGTCAGCGGATCGAATTCATGCGAATGACGGGGCCGGCGAGCCAGTCGAAGGCTCACGCGACGCGTCGTCTGGCATCTATATTACGGCTTCGGACCGCGCTCTGCCTCAGCCTAGAGGGAGGTTTCTGGAGATTTTTTTCCCGGTTGTCACGGTCCGGCAACAACGACGGCCACTGGAGCCATCGCGTCGTGGAGCCGCCGTCGCGAATGGAGAACGAGGGAATATTCGCGATTGCGTGCAAACGCGTTGCGTCGGAGGCCGTGGCGCAATCGAGTACGTTCGGCGACGAGGGCTTCAAGGGAGTCGCGGATGAGTGGCTGCAGGGCCTCGTTGGACCGCCGGATTGCGGCGAAGCGAGCCAGGCGCTGACCACGGGTCTCCACCGGGCCGGCAATGGCGGACCGCTTCGCCTCGACCCATCCACGGACGTCCGGCGAGAGGTCACCACCCAGATGGCGATCGGGATTGAACGCGAGGTCGCGGAGGAGTCGATCCACCGCACCGAGCCGCTCCGGACTGGCCGGGTCCAAACCGAGGCCCAGCCATGAGGTCATCGAGAGCGTGAGGAAACCGGGAGGTTCTACGCGGAAGAAACCTCGGACGACCTCGTCACCCAGTTCGTCGTACTTGGCCCCGCCGATCCCGTGCAGGAAGAGATCGCCGAGCATCAGGCGCGCAAACATCGTGGTCGTCAACGCTCGCGGCCGGAGCCGGACCCCGAGGGCGGGCAGGCCCATCAGGCAATCGACGGCGCAGCACGCCTCGCGGGCCGGCGCCAGCGGAATCTCCATCAGCGGGTCGTCCTCGCCGCCGATCCGGATTTCCATGGAACGCGAGAGCTGCCGGATCATCAGGGGACGCCGACGTGGGACGGACTCGCGCCAGACCCAGAACGGCGCCTCGCGCCAGTCACCCTGGCGGCCGAGGGCGGGGACCGGGTGATGCCTGCTCCGGATGCCGTAAACGGCCCGATACCGCGAGAGCGCGTCATTGTGGACTTCCTGGAAGCGCGGGAGGTGGGCCAAGATGTGCGACGCGAACCAGAGGAAGCCCTCGGTCTCGCAGACGGCGCCGAGGGGGACCTCCAGGTTATGCGCCCCCCAGGATGCCTCGACCTCTCGCCGAGCAGCCGCGAATCGGAGGCCGATCCGATCCGTCAAGCCGCGATGGGCGACCGCACGCGGCCAGAAGTCGTCGATCAGCGGGTCGGGAACCAACCCTTCGAGGGCCCGACGCGCCCGATCGCCGAAAGACGCGAACTGTCCCTCGTCGCGCACACGCAAGTCCTCGAACGGGACCTCCCCCGCCCAGTCATCGTAGTCGATGGGCCGTACACGCAAGGCCCCCCCTTCCAGGTAGGGGACTCGGAGCATCGAGGACTTGGGGATGTCATTGTCAACGATCAGGTTGAGTCCCGCCCCTCCGACCGTCCGGGCGATCGCGGCGACGGCGAAGTTTTTCACCCAGACGCCCGGATGGAACAGCTCGGGCTGATGGCCGGTCACGACCAGGGGGGAAATGGGATCGGTGGAATCGGGGACATCGAGCCCGAAGCGGCCCATGTAGGCCCGCGACTTCTCTACCACCTGCCGACGCACGAGGTCGCGAAGTTGCCCCGCCGAACGTCCCTGGAAGTCGTGATCCCAGCCTGCCAGGCGGTCGATGTTGCGGGCAAGGTGTGATGCAGCCTCACTCAAGGGGGGGTCCGCCAGCAAGGCGCCATCGGTCGAAGGGGCCCGAAGGCGGTGGGTCTTCATCCCGTACAACCCCCCGCCACGGCCACCCCCGACAGCTCCAGAGCACCCTGGAACACCTGGCGATAGTGGTTCAAACGATACTCGGCGTGGTCCAGCGCGCCGCCGAAGGCGCGTGCCTCATTGAGGTAGATCAGGGGGATGGGAACCTCGACGATCGAGAGGCCGTGCTCGACCGCCTGCACCCAGACTTGCAGCGGCATGGCGTAGCCTTCGTCGGTCGGCTCGAGCTTGGCGAGCGCCGAGGCGCGGTACGCCTTGAAGCCACAGAAGGCGTCGGTCACATTCAGGCCGAGGCATTCGTTGAGCCAGCGAGTCACCTCGACGTTGATCCGCCTGCGTTCCTCGGGGGGGACCTGTGCCGGGTCGAAGACCCTGAGGTAGCGGCTCCCCGAGACGATGTCGGCCTCGACCAGTCGGGCGGCGACCTCGGGGATGAGGGAAGGCTCGTGCTGGCCGTCGCAATCGAGGGTGATGAGGCCGTCGTAGCCCCCTTCGAGAGTATGCCGGAATGCACTCTTCAGGCCGGCACCGTAGCCGCGATTGGTCGGGTGGCGGATGACCTGCACGCGGGGGAACGAGCGCAGGAGTTCGGGCGTGCGGTCCTTCGAACCGTCGTCGACAACCAGGACGTCCTCCGCATGGCGGAGGACCTCGGTCAGGACTGCTTCGAGGTGCGCCTCCTCATTATGGACCGGGATTGCGGTGAGCACGCGCATGATGTAAATCGCCCGGAGCCTCCGGCATCGACCCTTTCGAAAAGTCGAACCGGCGTTTCTTTGAACCTTCGCAATTTAGTTTAGATAGGGTCCTCGCGAAGTCAACGCGCGGCCCGCCCGCGGTCACCGGATGAGACTGCGACCCCCTTGACCCGAGGCACGAGCGACTTCTAGCATGGTGTTTTGTCTCGACCCGACGGCGCCAGCGCCGGATCTCATCCCTACTCAATCCTACGATCCCCTGATGACCGAACCTGAACAACCTCCGCCCATTCCATCGTCCGAGAGCCCGGTCTCGGCCCCCGACATCGACGAGACTCCCGAGGCCGCTGAGCCGGAGCCCGAGCCCTGGACCGCCGAGCGTGTCTCGGACTGGAACGCCTACTACGATATCTACGTGGCCCTGGGCGTCATCTTGCTCGTGTTCGTCGTCTCATCGCACCGGATCACGCATTCGTCGATCTGGGCGCAGCTCCAGACCGGCCGGCTCATCGCCGCGAACTCCGCCCCGGTGGTGGCCGACCCGTACTCGTATACCGAGCCGGGGCGTCGCTGGGTCGACATCCCCTGGCTCTTCGAGTGGAGCCACGCTCTGGTCTACAAGGCCGCCTCCGACCTGATCCCCATCGATCGGAACGACCCGGTCACCTCGTCGGCCTTCGCCGAACAGGTCGGGGCGGGGTCGCTCGTCGCGATCAACGCCTTGGTCCGGGCCCTGACGGTGCTCCTCCTGCTGAGCATCCGCCGCCCGGGGCCGGGCCACTGGTGGTCGGCCGCGTGCGTGCTGCTGGCGATGGGCGCCGTCTGGACCCCCGCGGCGGCGGGCTCCGGCAGCTTCGTCGCGGGGGTGGCACTCGGCGGGGTCGCCGGTGTCGGCCAAGTCGCCCCGGACACGTGGGGCGGGCTCCTGCTCGCCCTGGAGTTGCTCATCCTCCACCGGACGATCAACCTCGGCAAGCGGAATGCCGTGTTCGCCCTGCTCCCCGTGTTTTTGATCTGGGCCAACCTGGACGAGTCCTTTCTGGTCGGCCTGCTGGTGCTGGCGGCCACCGTCATCGGCCGCCTCGCCGATTCGCCCGGTCACGCAAACCAGCCGGGCGAGGACGTCGACCCCCTGAGTTTCGGACGCGGACTGGCGGTCGTCGGCGCGTGCGCGGCGGCCTGCCTTGCGAACCCGTCCTTCTACCGCATTTACCCCGCCGCGCTGGAACCCTTACTGACATTATTCCAGCCAGCCGGAGGCGTCCTGACCCTCGATCAGCTCTCGTTTTTCGGGAGCAGGATCCGCCAGCCCGACCAGGCCGGCGTCCAATGGGTCATGCTGGCCGCCTATTACACCACCGTGGTGGGGTTGGGGCTCGCGTCCTTCGTCCTGAATCGGCGGCACTTCTCGCTCGGACGGTTCCTCACCTATGCCGTCATGGCCTTGCTCTGGGGCATCTACATCCGTTTCGGGGCCGAGTTCGCCCTCGTCTTCGTCGCCGTCGTCTCCCTCAACGGCCAAGAATGGTATCACGACCGGTTCGGGACCGAGGGGAGGCTGGGGAGGGGCTGGTCCTTGTGGTCCATCGGCGGTCGGGCCGTCACGATCGTCGCGATCTTCGTCTTCGTCGCCATGGGGCTGACCGGCTGGAGGGCCCATCCCGGCGCGGCGCAGTTCGGGTTCGGATTCCGTCCCGACGACTTCTCGTTCGAGGCCGCGGAGTACCTGAAAACCGCGCCGATCCGGGGCAACATCCTCAACACGAGCATGCAGCAGGGAGACTCTCTGATCTGGCGCGCGTTTCCCTTGCGCAAGACATTCATCGACGGCCGACACCATCTCTTCAGCCCGGCCACCCGGTCCCTCCTGGAGGAGACCCGGCTCGCCCTTCGCGATGACGCGGTCGAACGTTGGAAGCCGATCCTCGACCGGTACGAGATCAGCGCGGTGATGATCCAGGAGTCGTTGTCGCCGAACACCTACCGGCGCCTCATGCAGAGCCCGAACTGGATCCCCTTCTACGACGACGGCGGAGTGATCCTGTTCGGCCGCGCCGACGCGCAGGCGGCCGACCTGGCCTACTTCAAGGCACAGCGGCTCGAGGCCGAGTCGATCGTCTACGAGCGGGCGAAACCCTTCACGTCCTTCGACCGCGCCCCGACGCCCGTCGGTTGGATGGACGAGATTTTCCAGCACCGGACGATGGCGAATCCTCAGCCGCACATTGATGCGGGTCGTCGCTGGCTGACGGGCTCGGGAGCCGAGGGGATTTCCGCCGCATACCCCGACCCCGCGCGCTGCCTGCTCGCGATCCGCGAGGCCCGCCTCGCCCTGGCGAGGCGGCCGGATGATTGGCGGGCCTTCCGGCTGCTCGCCACGGCCTATCGACTCCTCATGAGGGAAGAGTCGGCCCTGCTGGCGGGCATCGCCCCGTCCCCGGAAAACATGGAACGCGTCATGAATACCCCCCTCCAGACGCGCCTGCTCACGAACCGGTTCCGCCAATTGGTGACCTCCCTGAACTTCGCCATCCAGACCACTCCCCCTCCGCGGACGACGGACGAGCGGGTGGCGCTCCAGGGCCTCCACATGGAGCTGTATCAGCTCTACCTCGGCGTGAACAACCTCGACCTCGCCCGCGACCATTTCCAGGCCGCGCTCGATGGGGCGGCCGCGGGCGAAATCCCCGCCGATGTCCGAGCGTCGATGGCCAGCGAACTGGCC
>JAABUS010005883.1_pt1 | contig 15560 bp, 16 predicted proteins | sample 5560161 | NCBI WGS metagenome assembly JAABUS01 (sample SAMN10711885, study PRJNA513376) | rock metagenome | isolation source: Antarctica rocks | place: Antarctica: Victoria Land, Trio Nunatak nord | collected 2016-01-04
GATCATGATCCCACAGACGTATGATTATGCCAAGGGGCCGAGGCCGGATGGGACGAGGACGTGGCAGGCGAATTGGGAGGGGAGGCAGACGGCGGAGTTTGGGGCTGTGGGGGAGGGGAAGGGGATTTTGTGAGTTGGGGGGGGGAGGAGGAGGAGTGGGGGGAGGACGGTTCATGTTGAGAAGAGGGTTGTTGGGGTGCGGTAGTCGAGGTGGATGGCTTGGCGGTGCATCGTGGATGCGTGGTTTCGAGTGGTGGAGATGCCATGTAGGGCTTGGAGCGTAGATCTTCATGATTGTGAAATTCTGGTGCCACGAAGCTGTTGATTGATGGAGAGTCTGTACCCCTTGTCTGTCAGATTCCAAGCGGCTGTTGCCGTATTGCGATTCCTTCCTGGTCGTTCCATGGAGACTGACTATTTCCGCAGACAGGTAGCGTTCCGGCTTGCTTGGGTCTGTGGAGAGGAGACCCAATGTTGTGGAGAGCATCGAGGATCTCGGTGTGCTTGTGACCGTTCTCGCCTTTCATGGGAAACATGCTCGTCGTCGTTTCCACCTCCATGCACCTTGAGCTGAATAGCCCAACCGCATGATTACCAGCCTAGACTTGAGGACCAGGAGTGGCCATCTCGAGTTGGAGAGATAGGTTGCTCCAGCTACTGTTGGGAGCTCAGCTGCGTTGACGGAGGTAAGCTGTGCTCGGCGACGATCGGATGGATTCCTTATTTCGCATTTCCTGAGCAAGCCCGAATCCGCCCCCGCCTCCCATCCCTCTCACAATTCGTCCTCAAAGTGACAGTACCTGCATAAGAGAAGCTTCTGCATACCTCAATCACCGCCCCCCTTTCTCCTGCTAGCCCACCACTCCTCGTCCGGACCCCTCAACCACCACCCCCTTTTCCCTTCCTTTTCAACCACTACCGGCACTTCACCCATCTGCCGCTCACTACTCCCTGCACCACCATTACTGGCCCCCATCAGCCCCTCCATCCTCGCCCTCGTCTCCGGCTCCACAGCCAACAGCGCCTTATCCAGGTCGTCCTTCCACACCGGCACCTCCCTCCTCCTCGTCTCCACCACCACAAGCACAAGAAAGACAAGCGAGAGGATAATCGACAGAATGGGGACAGCCAACCACCGGAAATCGACACTGATGAAAACCTCGTTGCGGGTTGCGGTCCCCAATGCCTTGTCGGGGATGTTGGACGTTTTGCGCATGGCATTCGAGATGCTGATTTCGAGGTTGGCGAGCAGCGGGCGTATAGCGGCCACATGGTCGCTGGGCGCGTTGTTGTAAAAAATGTCTCCGAACGCGCCTGCCGCGTCGCTGGTTGCATCACGAAGGAGGGTAGGATAATTAGGCGTCGCGTTCCGATATGTACCGTGGAAGGTAGCGACGGTGAGGAAGGCATTGAACGCATGCGCAGTAGAGTTTTCCATCCAGTATCCCATTCCGTCGGTATCAGTGGTAGATATGACTGTCGTACTAGGGTTAGGGAATCGTGGTGATGTCTTCTCGGAGAACTTTAGCGCTGACTGGGTGTTTGTGATTGTGGTAGTAGTGCGCCCGTTAGTGACGGTGGTGTGATATGTCTTTAGGCAGAGGGATAGGGTGATTTGGAGAGCGACGAGTGAGGTGTTCGGGTCGGTGCCGGAGTGTAATGAGAAGACGCTCGGGTCGGAAAAGAAGATAATGTAGAACTCGACCAGATTCGCGGGGTCGGCGTGGGCCTTAAGTAGATCAGACTTTGACGCTTGGAGACCTTGAATTACGCTTCCGCCTATCCAGAGTAATGGTATTCCATCCTTCTGGGTCGTAAAGTTGTCTTTACGAATGGTGGGCGCTTCCTGTAGAGGGGAAAGGGTATAGGAACATTCGCCATCATCGTAACTGACGTCGAAGATATGGGGGCAACGGTTTATGATTTTTGGGCTGGCATCTTTGACTGCCGTGCACACGGCAAGGGAAGTGTAGTCGGGAAAGGTGCAGTTGCCAGTCGTGCATTCGGCCGCTACCGCCGAGGGATCAATGTCTTTGGTAAGTAGACCGTCCGTAATGGCTGATGCCATTAGAGGCGCCACCGTGTAATAATCAATGGAGGGTCCTTCGGCTATAAATGGAGAAAGTGAGTACATGACCCTGCACAACACAGAACATCATAGAACTTCGGACAAACTTACGCATTGGCAGTGTGTCTAACGCAAGGTTCGCTTGGTATTGACGGGTGATAGGAATTGATGCGATGGAGGACGTTGAATTCCTCGGCCTAAGCGGCAACGATACAGACTGTTGCGCAAAGGACCCCAGCAGTAGGACGAGACTGGTATTGAGTGCACCCAGATAAATCAGAGTCCTGCAACTGCTCTCAGTATGATACGTATCGGTACGTAATGTCGACGACTTACCATTTTGGATGTTTCGTGATTAGCAATAAGCCATCGATAGGCCCACGACTTGCTTTATCAAAATCCCCTATGTCGGCCATGGGCCTACTTTTGCTATACCAAATCCACTTCAGTTGCGAATTGGACGCTGCTACAGGCACAAACACGGCTGTCTGGGCAATTTGCGATCCGATGCTAATCAAGGTATTGAGAGTGAGGCGAGAGTGCCAATTTGCGAGAGGTTGACCATGGAATACTGCAAGGTTCAATGATGATAATGACGAGGGAGAGGAGCGCGAGAAGCCAGCAGAGAATCTCCGACGTCCAAGTTTCGGAGAAGATTCTGGTGAAGATTGACTGCTGCGTTGTCGCTGTGGCAATTCTGGTGACATCCGCTGTCAGCCCAGCAGTATCTTCTTGAGGGAGATACTCGTGGTCGATCTCCTCCCGTGTGGGACTGCTGGAAGACGACCGAGTAGTAATGCTATGCAAAGGAATTGACATTTTCACTAAAGGCCGTACAATCTGGGAAAATCGTCAGAACGTAGGGGTGTTTTCGAATTATCATGGTTTATAATAAATTTCTCAGCTCCTGTCCAGCCCTCTTCACTCAGCTCTCCTGCAGCCGATCTGCATCCCACACGGCCGAGCTGCTATATATAGTAATCGTCGCCGACCCAGAGGTTCGACGTGTACAATTGGCGTTTGATTTGGTTAGCATTCATGATCTTGCGAGGACCGAAAGGGCTATGAAGAATGGCAAAGGCGCTATGAGAGTATCCCGTCAGAGATTGGAAAGAAGTAAAGTAACAGAAACAGTATAGCTTTGTCTCGGGGTGATGAAATCACATGGCGACAAGGTTCGAGCAACCCTATTGGGCAACCTTATCGAACAGCGACCGGGGTCTGAAGCCCTGAAACAAGGATAGCTAATCGTATAAAGTAAGAACCGGCCCAGTCAGCCTAAAACAACTTCGCTTTCAATATTCATACTTCGTAGGCGTGGATCCAAAAAGATAATGCGGTCATCCTGCCCATCCTTTATCCTGCAAACCCTTCAAAACCGGCCTCATCTCGTCTCTCCACGCCTCTATTTCCAGCTTATCTTCAAAGCAGCCTCGATCTCTTAGCGCTCTCATCACGGCACTGCCCTTCATCACTCGCGAGGCTTGCTCTCCATGCCTTGCATTGCTGCATCTCCGAGCATTGCAGCACCACGAACCTCGATTGCAGCTGGCGGCCAGGGGTGGTCACCTTTTCTGCTCCAGAGCTCCTGTACAGGACAGCATCCAGCTCTAGTACACGGTTGGAAGATTGTCGAACCACGTGTTTCATACCAGATCAACATACCCTCTCATAAGACAGCCCCCTGGATTATTGGAATCTTGGAGACATGCTTTCTGTAAACAAGGAAAATCAGCTGTGAGGAGTAGTTTCTGCGGAGGAACACGAGACCACAATGGACATGTTGAGCTGTCTCCAGCCTGGGGTCTATACGGGCTTCTTAAATTTATCCCCGAAATCGTTTAGTATATTTGGGTCCTGAGAGAAGGTCCACCGTTCTAGGGAAGGTCCTTTCTGGCATAATTGAAATCGATATCAGGTAGAGCTGTGTAACTGCCCTCGATCTCGCTGCCGTTAGGTTTATATTCGGGCATACAAATTTTCGTCTCGCCCATCTAGGTGGGAAACGCATATTGAGTGAAGCCATTATCATGCAAGGCGGTAGGTGAGGAGAGTTGGAAATCAAGCATAGAGAAGAATTCTATTCGATGAAAACTTTAACTAGAGACTTGACGCTCGGAACTCCAAAGTTTAGAGAAGATGAATCAGAGATAGGGATGGGAAGTGAAGAGGTTCTTGTACTCATGAGCAGCTATCTGTATCGATCTCGAGCTGATAAAACAGGAGCGCGTCGAGGTAGGAGCTGATTTTGAGGAGCAACCTTGGACGCCCCATTCAGGACTGTACCTACGGGCCGCAACAATGTCCGATCATCCTGTGCCCTGGACGCTCTAAGCTAGTAATGTGGAATATAGCTGCAGTTTTCCCTGACTTACTCGAATATACCTCAACGCTGACCTGCGACAGCTCGGTCAGTTCTCCCTTTCGATAATCACTCCTTTCAGCAGAAGCCAACGAGCAGTATCCTCGACTACGGTCACAACGTGACTGCATCCGGCTCAATGGGCACAAGATCGCCTTTGCCCCTAAAGACCTCCAGAACCGTAGCTTGCTCCGCAAGCATATACCTCTCAGCCTGGGTCCCAATCTTCGAAAGTCCCCTCCAGCGCTCAAAATCCTCTGGGTTGCGTTTGTCTCCATGCGCCTTGTCCGGATTCTCCCAGTGACCCTTAGAGAAGCCCAGAAGGGTCGTAAGCTGTTGCAGCTTGATGTCGTACACAAGCGAGACCATGCTTCCGGTTTCCTCCAACCAGTTGCACTGCCAAAGCTCGCCAGGACGGATGCATTGAAACATGGCGGTCTGGTAGTTGGAGCGACCTGCCATGGGACCGCCGTGGATGGCGTAGACGACACGGCTTTCGGAGAAGAACCATATTTCGTAACGCCATTTTGCAGGCTTGCCATTCTCGTCCGTGGTATTGTAGTCGTAGACTAGGTGGAGGTCTCGAATATCTTTGTCAAAGGTAGGGTCAAGTGGGGTAGTGGATTTGAAGGACATTTTGGTACAGATCCAGTTTGGGCTAGACGGCGCAATATAGAGCTAAGGACGCAATGAGAAGGAGTGAGGTACTATGGGTACGATTGAAATGTGAAATCAAATGCTGATGAACTTCAACTTCAACACAGTGAGAAGGGTGGGCCAACTCACCGTATAAGTAGCTTCTAATCGCGGGCTTCACCCCTACCGAGGTAAAGGCGCCGAAGGATGAGGGTAGGTGAAAGCGATCATAGGCAAAGGAAGTAGTGATGCACACCCATCATTTACCGCATCATTTACTAGCGGTAATTACCGTAAATGACGATAAATGAAAATCCTCATTTACAGTCAATGACACACCAGTAGTGGGGGTTACTATCAATAGTATATCTGATGCTTGACGACGATGAATAGTCATCGAATCTGGAGATTTACTGCCACCGGCGAAGCTGCTCCTCCATTAACCCTAACCCTATCTCACTAGCGTGTTATTTACAGTGACAGACCTGATTTTGCTTCATTTACGCTAATAACCGTCAGTGAACGATACTTACCGGTAAATAACCATCACTAAAAGGAAGGCAGCTGAAGGATTGCTGACAATGCAGTACCCTGCGTATCATGAGGGCGAAAACGGTGTCTTACAGGGCGTGGTTACTGCAATAATCTCCATGCTGTGGAACGTCGTGATGGATAGACGGTTTATGAATTTCGCCGGGCAAGGGAGAGCAGCATCGATGGTTGACCGCCTACCCAGACTGAACGCTAGAATGCACACACGAGGAACGCAAAGCCGTTCTCGAGACCAAGGCCTCATGACAAGTGTAACAGGTACGAAGGACAATGCACTTGATGCTCCATCGTATATTTATCGAGTGGTCGAAAGTATGGCTGGGAAATAAGATCGGATCTGACTCCTTAACGACTCGACGTTTCAGACGCTGGAACCACGGACTAGCAGCGAGCCGCCCAATCCGGGTCTGTGCATAAGCTGCCACTAGCGTGCGTTATCGCCCCTGAAAAACTATATTATTTTCCTGACGAGTATTCCGACGATATGAAGATAGAAACCTTAATTTGGTTCAAGACAAGATCCGGGCGGTTCCGGGGAAAATTTTTAGCCGCAACTCTCTGGAAACGCGGGATTGAAATCAGGCCGGTGTGGATTGGAGTAAGGTAAGGTAAGTCATAGTTAGGAGTTGTCACAGAGAGAATATGTTCAGTCCCTGGGGTATTGCATACTTAGGAAAGCCATCTGACTGAACCCCCATTTGTTCCGTACGGCTTGCCTGTTTCTAGCGGTTTGCGGGGTCGCCATCAGACCGATCGATCCTCACGTCGAATGGTTGGGAGAGTAGATCCGACCCAACAGTAGGGACTTTGTTCTCTATCAACTTCCCGTTCTCCGTTCTTCATCTCGTTCCCACAACCTGCTTCATGCTTTCGCCGCGGCCGCCACCTTCTTATAAGCAGCCTTCACCTCTTCCCTCTCGCCCACCGTACGCAACCACTTCTGAATCAAAGGATACTGATCCAGACTCAATCCCGCAAAGGCATATTGCTTGACCCACGGCCAGAAATGGCAATCCACAGCCCCGAACCCCCCTTCAAGCACACTGGCACCCTCACTCTTCTTCAGCTGCCCCTCCAGCACATCGAAACAGCGATACGTCTGCGCTTCGTAGCGGTGCAGTGCGTCGTCGTTCTTGGTAGGGTTGTAGTGGCGGTACCAGTTCACCTGGCCGAGCATGGGGCCGAGGGTGGACAGTAGGAAGGCGGTCCATTTGTCGACATCGATGAGGAGCTGGGGTGGGGAGGAAGGGGGGAGGGAGAGGGTGTGAGAGGTGTCGTAGGTGCGTAGGAGATGGGCGATCACGGCGCCGGATTCCCAGGAGGTGGTGCTGGTGTTGGGGTCCTCTGTTCGTTGTAAGAACGAGCCCAGACTACTCACCAATACGGAGCACTGGAAAGCGAGGGGAAGGGTCAAGGCCAGCATTGGGAGGGAAGTGATTTACCGAGGGCAGGCACTCGGCCGTTCTCGTTGATCTTTGTGAAGACGGGGCCTTTGACACCGTTCTCGCCGTCACCAAATTCCCACATCTTGACCTCGTAGGGGAGCTTCAATGCTTCCAGTACGATGGCGACTTTGTAGGGGTTTGGACCTGTGCTGTGGGCGTGGAGAGTGAGTGGCTTCATGTTGAACAATGGTTTGTCGCCAGCGTTGTTGATTGGGTCGGGACAGCGAGAGAGTGGAGGTAAACTCAAACTAGTAGAATACTTAGTCTTGAATGAAGGAACTCGAGCGACCAGTGCCGCTCAAGTCAAGGAGGGCGCTGAAGTCTGGGAGAGCAATGACAACAATGACGTAATTGCCCCATGTTCCAAATGGGTGAGCGGAAGATCAGGAAAGCCAGTGTCAATCCTCGACATAAAGCTCAGTCCGTGGTTCGGACTCCATATTCGCCGTTGAGTAAAGATGACACAGAAGATCGGAACCTTTTAACAACGAGCGAGTACTGAACTTTGGAGATACTGAAACTTCCGTCTAAGAAGCTCAAAGTTAACTAGACAGTAAAGCTGAACAACTTCTTCTTGAAAAGTAGATCGTAGAGAGATAAGATACAATAGCGCGGTGCATGATCCGAAGGATCTGTTTTTCGGGAGAGTGACGGTCAGATAGGCCACATTCCCCTATATGTAGATAGAGCATGGATACCCCATGCGTCTATCAGTCACAAGAATAAAGGTGGTAGTCCAACCCAAAAAATTTCTGCAGTTCGCTGTTAGGTTTGATGGATTGATTAATGGAATGGTGTATCATATGGTCTCCGCGGTCAATCTTGTCACTGTTATATCGAAATGTAAAGTCTTTTTGATAAATTGCCAGGAGGAGTGGACAATTGCTTCCGTTCATGCTAGCTCACTTTTCATCTGCTGCCAATCACATTTTCTAATCGCTCAAGAGGTTTAGGATGACGATCTACTTCTCCGAATGCTTTTTGACCACTCTTTCAATCGCATCCAAGCCCATCGTTAGATTCGCCCATCTCGGTCCATAGCTGAGTCGCACAAAGTGATGGCACGGGCTGTCGAAAAGGTCTCTTCGTTTTGAAGGGTTGAGGTCGAAGAAAATTCCGGGTACTACAAACATCAGCAATGCCCGCAGGATCACAATGACATCTGTAGTTTGAACCTACCGACAATAACACGCTCTTTCAAGCATGCTTCGAAGAAGCTTAGCCCATCGCAGATCTGGTCTGGCAAACCACTGAGGTCAAGCCAGATGTAGAAGGTAGAATCGGGAACGTGCTTAAATTTAAACCCTAACTTTCCCAGGCGATCTAGCACGTAGTCACGCTTCTCCATGAAGTGGGTCTGGAGCGCTTTCATTTCTTGAAGGACCTTGGCAGGTTCGAGCATCGGAACCGCAGCTTCCTGGAATGGTACATTTGTACCGCCTAGTGCCATCAGCTCTGACCACTGTGATACAAAGTCGAGCAAACAAGCCTAATTTAGGCTCGGCTCCAGTGGAAGATGTAAATACCGTCCAGATAAGACCCACAAGAGCCGATGGCCTTGATAAAATCTTTAGGCCCAATGATCCATGCGACACGCCACCCTGGCAAACGAAAGCGTTTTGTGAGCCCGTCTACAATGATCACATCGTCGTCATCCACATCCTCGACATTATCGGCGGCGGACACAGTAGTACCGTCACAATTAGAGGTGTAGTTGTAGCCGCCGTAGAACTCATCCATGATCAGAGTAGCTCGATCACGGCAGATGTCTTGAATTTGGGCGAGCTCCGGGTTCTTCACGACCTGGCCTGTTGGGTTACGAGGGTTCGAAGTCAGGATGACAGACACGCCGCGGGCGATCTCATCAGCGATCTTTTCAGGATGGATATGGTAACCATCTTCCTCCGAAAGTGGAGACGGAATTGCCGAGAACTAGAGCTCAGTTAATTCCGTTCACCGATTGACGGAACATGCTGAGTCTACTTGCATTACGGAAGAGAGACAACATCTCATTGTACGCTTGGTTCATCAACGTCAGCTGGCCGCTAGTACATACAGCGCCGATATCTTCACATACCGGTGTAGTCTGGAATGAAGAAGCCTATAGTGCTACTGTTAGCATTGCTCTATTTCTAATAAAGATAGCAGGATCAAGAATATAGACTGACCCAGATATGCATTGTTGAGGACAGCAGCGATGCGAATGAGCCCCGCTCTACCTCCAGGGACAATCGCAACATTCTCCCAGCTGTACTTGGATTCTTTGCCCTGACGGTGATGCTCGTTGTATAGCCTTGCGACGGCAGCTCTCAATGGCTTGATACCAGCAGTAGGGCCGTATTCCCGACCAGCGATGGAGACATCGATCGTCTTGGGCCTATCGAAGCATCCTTCAATGTCATCAACTTCTGGTGCGCCTTGACCCAGATTTGCCCAGTCATCCGGACTGTCAGCTAGGCCATGCTCGTTGGCTCTTTCAAGTGTTCGCAGTCAGCATTCCTACTGTAGCCGAAAACACAAGGTTTGTGTCGCGTCCACTGATGTCAGATACATACCTCTCTGTGCACCATACGACACCCGTGGAGCCTCTTGAGGGATCTAAACCAGCATGAGACCGGTGACCTTCATGGGCGTTGCGGAATTGCCGGTGGATCTTGCTCTCCTGCTCACTTTACAATGGATCGGTCAGTGTCCTGGTCGGCAAAGTCGCAAGGAGTTTCCTAAGCTAGCTCACTTGACAGAGAAACCGCGAGGTCTGGCGACAGCCGAGAACCTTCGACCAGGCAAGCTCATCTTGGGTGAGGATGGGAGTAATCGAACGATCGACGACGACTTGGTATCGGAATCTCCGATGAGAAGTAGGGTTCACAGCCCCGCTGAACCAAGGGTATGGCCAATGCTTGGCAAATGGTCGACCTTGGAGCCAGGCACAAGGGTGATATGTCAAGTCTTAAGCTTGATGGTGGGTGCGGAGCGACGGGCAACGGTACATGAACCGAGGAATTTGATACGTGCAGTTGACGCCAACAGCCATACGTAAGTAAAGCTTCTCTGCTCTAGCGGCAGGCCCAGACCACCACTCCAAATCTCCAATTCGTGCACTCGGCGCAATCAAACTAGAAATACTCCTGCACGAAATCGACACATCGCCGTTCTGTACCAAGTGCCCCCTTACCTCCATGATTTCGGCCTGGATCCTGGATCGCCATGTGGTCGTGGCACCCGTAATCCGTTTGACGCGTGCTCAATGCACTCCGTATCAATATGCAATCCTACGGGGCTTTTCTACACCAACGGCTACGGCAGCCCTGTGTGGACAACTGCGTGCCCGATACTGCATGCACGTCCCTTTCAAAATGCGTGCGAGGGATAGCGAGATTGGGACCGTCTCACACCGGCTGAGTTGACAAACAAGGCGATGCGGGAGAACCTGAAGGTCCTGACCGCCAATCGACGCTGAAGTTTGCTTGGATCTTGCTGGCAATATGGCTGGAAAGCGCTACGCGGCAAAGAAACGGTGATGAAACTCGGATGTTATTAGGCCTCTGTCTCGCCTCTGGGCGATCCACTTGATAAGGTAGTCGAGTGAGTCGACACCCTTCGCGCGGAGGCTAAGGATGGAAAGGCGTCGTGCCTTGCATATGGTGGAGATCGATTGCTTATGCACTGCGCATGTCCACTTTCCAATTCCGAGGCGCTCAACGACCACGCGGATTCCCAATGTAGAGCGGACTGTCATGAGGTCCGAAGAGTCGAGATTCTCGAAGTTCCCGGGCAATGTTTCCAGACTTACTTCCATAATTGTAGGATTTGGAACCGGAGGAATGGGCGGCAGTGGTCCGTCCTTACGCAGTGGTGTCCATGCTGTTGGCGACAGTTGGCGACGATTGAGTTACGATTTACCCTGTGTCTCTGGTCACATCCAGACCTGCGCAAGCCCAAAAGTTCGATTGGATCACCCCACCCGAAGTTCGAACGTGCTCCAGCGGTGTCGTGGCACGGTGGCTGTCCAGCATGGCGGGAAGGCTACTTTAGCAAGACCAGTCACACGGAGCGGCTGTCGAACTGCTGGGACCAAGGACGGTCAGGACTAGGACAAGGGCCCATGTCAAAAGGCGCTTTCGAACAGATCATGCAGCCATCAGGTAGACGTAGCACGGTAGCTCGCACATCTTCCAAACGCCAACTGCAGCCGCAGTCCGAGAGCTCAGCATAGAAAGACAGTTATCCCCCTCTGCGACCCTCTGCTGGACACTCAACATCTGTCGACGCACATTGATACCAAGTACTTGTATTTAAGACTTCAGTCGTGAGAGCGCTACTTTTAGCACTCCGAGGCCTGTGCCGTCGCCATCACTGGCGCCATGAAGTCCCCAACCGTCGACCCCGATTTTGAATCCTTTCCGCCTATCGTCAAGCGAAAGGTACGACGACAATCTCTCTTACTTGGTGTTTGTGCACACTCTTCAAATGTTGTAAAGTACTCTGCGCTTGAGGCGCTCGAGTATTCTCCATGCAAAGAAATGGCAGCTAGCGGAACATTGTGTCGCCGTGAAGCTGTCACGTCGATCTGCTGCCCTGATCTAACCCTTTTGATGCACCGGAATGAAGGGCATTCCTGTCTAATGCACGCCCTCTGACGATCATGACAGTATTTCTCCACTCTTGAGAGGTTGAGATTGGCACAGGGATGCACTGCTCCTAAGCCTTCCTCTTCTGCTTCATGGCCTCCCAGCCCATTCAACCCTCCACGAACACCCACACGGCCTCCTCTGAACAGGTCCAAGAGCTCCAGCTACCTCAAGCCAACCTCAAGGGGTCCCAGGAAATCACCCACGAACGAACACCTGTCCACTGCAGATGCTCAATTATTCTTGAAGTTGCCTGAAAAGGTTCAACGACGGCACTTCACGCAAGACGAGCAACATATACTCGCCGGCCATCGTGAAGAGGTCATTCTCGACGCAACCGACGCAGCCCTCTACCGGCTTGGGCGCCAACGTAACCGGAGCGTCCCATCACTGCGACCCTCTTCTTCATCCCGCGCTTCCACCGATTCTTCACTATACTTCGAGGCAGAACAAGACCCTGTCGACTCAGCCGTTGATATGGACGACGCCATGCTGGACAATTTTCGATGGATGGACAACCATGACCATCTCGATCTCACCCTCGACGACTACCATTACCACCTTCACGTCGCTGAGGCTGCAGGTACCAAGTCACCCTCCGACCGCCGCCCGTCCTTCCACAAGAATGTCTCCCTATCTGCAATACCACTGCATGACTTCAGCCCTGCATCATCATGTAAGGACCCGTCGACGCGCACAGCTTCACCCAACCTTAGAACATCCCTTGAGAAGTCCCATCAACGCCATATATCCCGCGCGTCCACTGTCAACTTCCTGCCTATCCACCATAACCGTACCTCGACCGACCTTGCCGCACGCTACTACCAGGATCCTGAAGCTCGTCTCAAGGTCCGCGTTTACCTTGCTTCGCCATCCAAGTTTGACGAGGCCGTCGAGTTTGGCTTTCCGCCGCTTTCAAGGACAGCCAGTCGCCCCTCACTTTCGACTCGTCGTTGTGTCACCGCCCCCGCCAATTCCGAGACTTTCTTCCACGAGGACAGTCCCTCCCTCTTCAACGCTCTCGACACATCCGACGATGAAGACTCAGCCAGCCTCCCAGACCTTGACCCTACCACACTTTCGTCCGCTGTTTTCCAGTCAACGCACCGCCTGCCGTCGCTAGAGCGCACCTCTAACGGATGCAACGACCTGCGATCATCGCTGAAGCCCAGGATCCGCTACCTCTCACCCGAGCCATATTGTCCGCCCACCAACGGGGCACGGGAGATGACACTACGCATGACGCTTACGAGGCCTGGTCTGCGTACCCGAGAGGAGAGAAGGGGCAAACCTGAGAGTGATCCGCTGGCATTGGACGAATTGCCTCCAGCCAGGAATGGGCGGACCATTTGGGATTCAGTACCAAAAGAAACGGGTTGGAAGAGGATGTGGAGGCGTGTTAGTGGGAAGAGTGCGTTATGAGGGATGCCTCTCGCCTGGGGCACACTACGCAAATATGAAAACATGTTATGACTAAGTTTAAGCGATTGTTTTTCAGCGAAGGGAGGAGTTCGTGATTGTTGCAGCCAACTCATTGCTGAGTATGAACAAACACCGTAGCTTCTGCTATGAAGGGGAAAATATATATTTCGGTCACCATGTTACTCCCGCTTTCGTACTACATGTAGTTCGTTGATTATCAGATGCATGACTTCCAACAACATTAGCAATGCTCTTTGACTGAATGAAAGTGCTATGACAACCCACTACCACGTATCGTCAGATCAGATTTCTTTCACCCAAACATTCTCACAAATTAGACTGGTCTCATAGCTGAGCTCATTCCATATACGCGCTGTCACATGATGTCGTGTCTCAGGGTCCATCCTTCAGCTGCGGCTGTGTGCTCGTCGGCATGCTCAACTTATCGTTGACTGCAATTCTTGCAGTAGTCATTCATTATGTCCAAGAAGCGTGCGCTCGATTCCTTCTTCACACCTGTCTCCCAAAAGAGAGCCCGCCCTGATATCGCCACGAATGACCAGCCACCAATCTCCGCTCAATCCATCTCAGATCACCCAAACTATCCATACCCAATCCCCCATTTTCCTCCCCACCTTGAAGAAGCACTGTCGGAAGTGCCAGCAAGCGAAGGCAAGGAGATCAATGACCAACCTGATCTCGACCTCCTTTACTTCCAGCCATACATCCCTTCGAGTATTGAAAGGGAACTATTCGACTTTCTACGCAAGGAGCTCTTCTTCTATAGAGTGAAGTACAAGATCAAGAGAGGAAGCATTGAGACGGACATCAATACACCTCGCTAGTAAGTTTATCAGTCCATGGATCACCACCCATCAAAGCCTTACCTCACCTTCATCCAATTCTCTAACCTCCCAATTTCCCCTCAGTACCACCGTTTTCGGTGTCGACCACACATCCCACTTCTCCCCCACCGGCGCCCTCCTCGACAGCACGACCTCCCGTCCCATTCCCACCAACCGCTACACCTGCCGCCCCCGACCCCCGCCCCACTGTCTGGACTCCCTGCGCCGCATCACCGAGGTCTTCACCTCCTCAACCTACAATTTCTGTCTCGTCAACTACTACGCCACCGGCTCAGACAGCATCAGCTACCACAGCGACGACGAGCGCTTCCTTGGCGCTAACCCTGCCATTGCGAGTTTCTCACTAGGCGCGAAACGGGATTTCTTGATGAAGCATAAGCCTGTGCCTCCCGACGGAGAGAAGGCGAAGGGCAGTGAAGAGAAACCGTTGAAGATCCCGCTGGGCAGTGGCGATATGGTGCTGATGCGGGGATCAACGCAGGCGAATTGGCTGCATAGTATCCCGAAGAGGAAGGGCGGGGAGGCGGAGAAGGGGAGGATCAATATTACATTTCGGAAGGCGATGGTGAAGGGTGGGACGGAGAATTACTATCGCTATAATGTGGGTGACGGAGGGGTATGGAAATGGGATGAAAGGAGGAAAGAGATGGTCGAATGGAAGCCCCAGGAGGGTGGCAAGGAAGCGGGCCAGGGTCTGAATTCGATATCTGGTGGATCAGCACGACAAGAAGAGCTTATGGAGTTCTTGAGAACCAGCGAGGAGTAAGGACACAAGAACGCCCAGGGCCAAGAAGTTGCGACCCAATCCAGGCTACGAACCCCTCCTCGAATCAGACGGAAGCATCCCCATGCGTGACTCAATGCGCCTCATCGATCGTACGCAGGCTAGAGAAAGACTCCACTCTCCAACCCCAGAATCAACAATCCCCGCCAACGATCCCAGCCGAAACCCGAAGTCGCAACCAAGGCGAAAGACGAAAAGACTTCCAAAAGGCCTCTCGCCCGCCTAGCTCAAGCCTCGCTTCCGATCAACGCCAAAAAAAACATCAAGCAAGCAAACATGGAAAAGGTAGGAGATCAGCCAGACCCGGGCTTCAATTCACCCTCCCCTTCCACGCCAAAAAGCGAGGGTGTGAGGATCCGCTGCGCTGGTAGAGTTTGTCGGTTTGTCAGAGAGCAGGAGGGGACTTCCTTGATTCGTCTTCCGATTATGCGTTCTGTCGTCGATTCATCCTGCTGGAGCTAAGACGGAGGATCTCAGGAGCGCTGGGCTCGGAGAAATGGCGGGATCGGATGCAATGTGGGGGGCGATGCGGTGTGGTGCTTGTTATTCTAGGTCGCTGTTTGTGGGCGCTTCTTGGAAAATGTATCGTCAAGGATGCGGCGTAGTTGAAGCTGGACTGAGCAAATGAGTACCTTAGCAGCCGCTGAGCTAGCATTCCAGTCTCCAGTAATCTAAATACAGATACATGCACAGAAGCCGCCCCGTAGCCAGCTGCCCCTCGAAGCACATAGCCCTAGATCCACGCAGCTAGTACAGGCAAGTCCCCCCTTCCCCCCCCGCCCCGCCTTCTATCA